>ENA-ORSO01000428-ORSO01000428.1-human-gut-metagenome-genome-assembly--contig:-NODE-428-length-36502-cov-143.063682_pt1 | contig 36502 bp, 37 predicted proteins | sample MGYA00241902_ERZ509168 | MGnify/ENA primary metagenome ERZ509168 (study PRJEB26280, sample SAMEA2338806) | human gut metagenome | biome: human gut; feature: human-associated habitat; material: faeces... | reverse complement strand
GCCTTTAAACTACTATCACACAACCCCTTTCTTTGAAAAGAACGTAAAATCAATAGTATTATTGCGATTATTGTGCGTTTTATGTCTTTACAGTATCTTTTGCTATATCTTGACTCCACTCCTTAAAAAACGCAAAACGAAAGCCTTCTGGAAAGAGTATGATGCCTGACGCTTCCTGAAGGACTTTAAAGATATCATTCAAAATGCTGACGATTTTGGGCAGGCGATTTTCTGGCTTCTCAAAATACAATATGATATAGAGCAGATAGAAGAACTCTGCAAAGGTCAGAATGCCTCTTCGCCTACTGAGATGATTGATCGTGGTTCGATCTATGCCAAATTGGACACCCAACTCTGTCATCGTATAGGATTCTCCCGTCGCTGGATTAAAAAGATGATGAATGAGTTCGGAATAACCAATAACTAAAGTGCTCATATCAATATTGTGGGCGCTTTTCACATGTGATGCTAACTTCTCTTTTATTTTGTTTTTGGTTTGTATCATAGTATTGTTATTAAGTTTTAAAAAAAACAACTTGTTTTTAATAAAAACTTAAAAAATGGCCATTTATTGTACGGTCGTACATTTTTCTCGCAAAAAAAATCATTTCTACCTACTTTTGCTGCACGTTTTTAAAATTAAAATAAAAAATGAATACAAAAACAACAACCATAAACGGCAGGTCTCCACCCTCAAAAAATGCCTTTTAGAGGAGTGAACACTTTTTTACAGGGTTCACTTTTTCGGGCAAGTGGTGAACCCTTTCTTTTTAAATATATATAGACAGCGCGTATATAAAGATATAAAGAAATGATAATCAGATAGTTATAATACCCTTATTTATACCTTATTTCGTATAAAAAGTAGGGTAAAAGCCTCACTATTCACCAAAGTTTCACATAAGGTTCACTCTAATGGCACTTAGAAAGAAGATGCAAAATTTTAACAAAATAATTAAAACCTACAAAATGAAAGTTAATCAAAAGGGAATGGACGCCCTTCATCGTCCATCATTTTTTCAGTCGCTCAACTCTAAAATGAGCTGTCCGATCAATGATCTTCCTCAGATCGAGTCTTACATCACCCAGGATACTTCTATCAAGGGCTTTACCGAGGCCTACAGAAAGCGCTTGGCTATCGGAAAGAAATGTGCGGATGAACTGAAAGCGCTGACTCCGGGTATCTCCATCGCCGTGGAATTTGACGGCAAAGGCAGAGAGATTGACAACATCAAGGGGGCTACTGGCTTGGGACTCATTGACATCGATGGGCTGGATGAGCAGGAATTGGAGGCGGTCTTCAGTAAAGCTTCTCTTGCCAGCTACTCCTGCTGCATCTACCGCACCATCAGCGGTCATGGTTTGCGCATCTTCTTCAAATACAAAAGACCGGATGACTGCAAGCTGTCGATGATCGACCTCTACGAGTTGTCTCTTAACAAGGCTATCAACTTCTACGAGATGCTCTTGGGGAAGGAGGCTGACAGGAAGTGTACTGACTTCACCCGCCTTTCGGGGTTGGCTCATGATGAGAAGGCGTTCTTCAACTGGGATGCTGCTCCCATCTGTATCTCTGACGGGGATATCCACAACTTTGAACTGAAGAACACAAAGCCTACTCCACCTCACGACGCCGCTGCTGTCAAGAGAACCAGAAAACCGGGTGGCGGCAGAAAGAAAGCATCGAGCATCTGTCAAAAACCTACCATGGCCTTGGTGGCTCCCCATGTAGAGAATCTCATGAAGCAGTGGGGATTGGCATTTGAAAGTGGCAGTCACAATGATTACGTCAACCGATTTGCCTGGACCTGCAATCTCTACGGCATCCAGAAGGAGGAGGTGATAGTCTATGCCCAGGAGCATTTCTGCGGCGACTATGCCCCAGCCATCAGCGTGATCAACTCCTGCTATAAGCATGGCACCAGCCGCTTCGGTTCCTGGACTTTCTATACCAAGGATCAGGATCTGCCAGCCCGCCCTACCATCCGTTTCATCAAACAGTGGCTGCTCTCCCGTCTGGAATTCCGCCGCAACAAGATGACATCCAAGATTGAAATCCGCAATCTCCTCGTGGAAAATGCCAAATACAAGAAGTGGACCAACTTGGAGGATACCATCAAGAACTCTATCTGGGTGGAGATGAACGAATCTAACATGGAAGTTTCTATGAAAAAGTTGGAGGCTATCATCGACAGTGATTTCAGCATGGATTTTGATCCGTTGGAAGAGTACCTGAAAGGCTTGGCACCTTGGGACGGTGAGCATGACTACATCGGCGAACTGGCTGACCGCATCACCATCGAAGAGTTACCGGGTTACTTCCACGACCAGGAGCAGTTCCGCTATTTCTTCAAGAAATGGTTTGTAGGCATGGTTGTGGGTTGGGTGAATCCTACTGTGATAAACCAGACCATCCTCATCTTAGTGGGCAAAGGTGGTATCTACAAGACCACTTTCTTCAACTATCTGCTGCCGCCAGTTCTCAGAGCGTACTTCCTCAACGATTCTTCTGCCAACTACATGGACAAGGATTTCCTCGAGGCGTTCTTCAGCATGGCACTGATCTGTCTGGACGAGTTGGAGGCCATCTTCGGCAAGAACCTGAGTGCCTTCAAGAGCAACATGACCAAGCAGAAATTCTCTATCCGCCGTCCTTACGACAAGTACCGTTCGGAGCTGAGACACAGGAGTTCATTGGCTGCCACGAGCAATTCCATACAGATTATCCCGGATGAGGAGAACCGCCGCTACTCTCCTTGGCAGGTGAAGTGCATCGTCAGTCCGATAGAGAATCCTCTTGAGTACGACAAAATCTATGCTCAGGCTGTGGCGCTCGGTCAGAAGGTGGTGGAGAACCGCAAAAAGGGTTTGAAGAACGACTGGGTATATTGGTTGACCAACGAGGACATAGAGAAAATGAAGGTGCACAACAGATACTTCATGGTTGTCAACTTGTCCGAGGAACAGGTGAAGCGTTTCTACACCGTGCCGGACATAAAGAAAGCTGAGCAATATGGCACCAGACTGAAATTCCGATACAATGCGGAGATCATGGAGCGTATCTGTACCAATCCTGCAATGCGCCAGAACATAACTTCTCAGAGTATCGGCTACACCATGTCAAGACTTGGTTTCCCTAAAGCTCACAGAAGCAAGGGAAACGGCTGGTGGGTCATAGAGAAAGAGGGTGCCGAGATCAATACCGATGCGCTCTTTTCTATGGCGGATGCACGTTCAAAAGAGGAGGATTGCAAATAACTTATTTAGAGGTCGGAAATGACTTATTTACGAATTGGAAATGACTTGTTTGTAGATCGGAAATAACTTGTTTGCAGGTCGAAAATGACTTGTTTCTGAAAATATAAAATAAAGACAATGAAAATTGAAGAAAGAATTTATGGGAAATCAGAGTTAGCTTTGGTCTATTTCCCTTCTTGCGATCCAGCCACAGCGCTGCGTCGATTGACACGTTGGATAAAAAGAAACCGAGAATTAAGCATGTGTTTATCAGATTGCCACAATGCCAAATATGCTAAGATTTGGACTCGACAACAGGTTTATCTCATCAAGTATTACCTCGGAGAACCGTAATTTTGAAAAAAAATCAACTTTATCGTGACATTAAATGACATTAAACGACATTAAGTGACATTAAACGACATTGGGGATTTTTTATTTCGTACCTTTGCATTGTCAATCAGAATGGTTGGCGATGCAACAGATGGTGAATCCGCGGTAGCCCTCATTGCATCTGGTTACTAAAATTAAATTAATAGAAAATGATTCTGATCAATTTGAAGAAGAACAAGAATGAGAAGATGCCGAATGCATTTGGTAAGTACTATGCATTCCCAGTGATTAACCAGACTATCGGTATGGATGGTCTTTCCGAGCACATGGCGAGTCACAACACGCCGTTTTCAGCTGGTGCCATCAAGGGTATGCTGACCGACCTCGTGAGCTGTATCCGAGAGTTGACCCTGCAGGGTATCGCCGTGAAAATCGACAACCTGGCCATCTTCTCCATCGGCATCAAGAACAAATGTGGTGCTGCATCAGAAAAGGATTTCTCTGTGGCTAAGAACATTGAGAGTGTGAAGTTGAGAGCCAGAGCAACTGGTGTGCTGATGAGCGACCGCCTGAAACTCGATGCTACCATCAAGAGAGCAAGTGCCATATTGGGTGATGATAGTTCAAATGGTGAGAATGCTGGAGGCGGTTCTGTGAACGGTGATGCCGGCGGTTCGGGTGTCAACAAGCCTTCTGGCGGTAATACCCAGGAGAGTGGCGGTACCTCTCAGGGCACTGGATCTGAGAATGGAGGCAGCGGAGAAGATAATGAACTGTAAAACATAGGGTTAGGGATTCGTCCCTACCCTTACTCTTTTACTTGCTTACATAAAATATTAATTGAATAAAACATTTGGATTATGAAAAAGGAAACATTGAAGAAGATTATCAATTTTGCAATCACTGTTTTGACTGCCATCGCCAGCGCTTTTTGCGTCAGTTCCTGCCAGGGGTAAGGGGAACTGATGATGATGACATCAACTGCTGAAAGAACTATGTATGTATTAACTGCTAAGAAAGCGAAGTGAGTATTAACTAAATTTTTAAACTAAAAAAAACTTTTAGAACATGAGAGAAATCAATTTGATTGTGTTGCACTGCAGTGCAACCCGTGTGAACCAGGATTTTCCCATAGAGGCTTTGAAAGCCTGCCATAAGGCAAGAGGTTTCAAGTCTGTGGGCTACCACTACTACATCACAAAGGATGGTACGCTCTATCCTTGCCGCCCGGAGCGTGAGGTGGGTGCTCATGCCCGCCACTACAATGCCCACAGCATCGGCATCTGCTACGAGGGTGGTCTGGATGAGAACGGGAAGCCTGCTGATACCCGTACCTTGGCGCAGAAAGTGACGATGGAGGAGCTTCTCAAGAGTCTCCGCAAGGATTTTCCTGATGCCACGATTCTCGGGCACAGGGATCTTCCTGGTGTAAGAAAAGAGTGTCCTTGCTTTAGTGTTAAGGAGTGGTTGGAGGAGATTAAATCTTAGTTTTTCCCCTGAGGGTGTGTCACAGACTTATGACACACCCTCATAAAACTTTGAGAGAGCTTTGGAGCGCTTCTTCAAAGAGCAAGCACTTTCTTACTGATAACTTTTGCTTTATTCGAAGCTCTTACTATAATATGATGCTTGACTAAAGCATCTAATAGTAAATTTTGATCAAACCAAGCATTAAAGTTTTCCAAAAAAGGAAAAGAAACTAAAGCATAAACAACTTTTTCTTCAGGCAAAATGCACTTAGCTCGAAAATATTCTACAGTCTGCACAATTTGATAAACCATTTTCTCTGGATAGTTATTCCTGAGATCACGTGCTTTAAATATATCTTTTGCATATTTCATTTCTACAAATAACTCCCAATTGTCTTTCTCTTCATACTCTGGAAAAACGACACATTCACATTGTTTTGAAAAGTTACCTTTCTTTATCGGAAGGGCATTTTCGGGAAATTTATCACAACTAACTACAAGACAGCATGGATTATTCAATATCACAGCTTTTCTCCCTAAATCATAATCGGTAAAAGATATCCCGCCATTATTTTCATCCTTCCAATCCACAATATACAAAGTCTCACCTTGGAGTGTCTGCAGATAGTCTTTATGATGTGGCAAAGCCGCTAACAATTCTTGTTTCATGACTCGAAAATATTAAGATAAGGCAACATCAAATAATAATCATCCAACATATCATTCATCACATCATTGAAATAATGCTTGCCCACAATTCTCAACTTTGGATCTTTTATATCTACCAATTTACCAGCCTCTATCTGCCATACACTCACCCAATCTGGAGAAATCGCTGAATTCTTGCAATCCAATTCTTGACGGATATTTTCCGGAATAGCATCAGCAACACTGGCAAGTAGCATACAATTATTCACTGCATGCAATATATAAGGACTATGGGTTGTCACAACCAGACGATGCTTTCTGCCATGATTGATGGTTCTAAACAGATAATACATCAAATCACGCTGCGTTGTTGGAAATAGATTTTGCTCAGGTTCTTCTATCACAAATTGTGTATGGGTATATATTTTTCCACTTACGATACCTGCCAATCTCTCCTTTAAACTATTATCTTTCAATGCCACCTCATCTATAAGATGCTTGATTTTCTCAATTTCTTCAAAAGAATAAGGCTTGTTTTCTTTATATATTCCCTCTGCCAAGAAGTCTATGAGAGTCAACAAAGGCACAATGCTCTGCAAGCCACTGGAAGCAGCCTCCAATGCCACCTCACATCCATCTTCCAATTTAATTCTGTTATTAATACCATCCTGTGAATAGAAATCCATACCAAGATTTAAAAGCGACAACTTGTGTGTAGATGAATATTTCTTTCTTGCTTCTTGCCAACTCAATAAGAAATCCATCAGGTTATCGTCATTCTCTGCATATTTTTGGAGATTGGGAACTACAGATACAAAGTTTCGTTCCGCTGGTATATATATAACCTTCGGATTTATGACCTTCGATTTAGGATATAAGAAAATTTCCTTATCCGTCAGATGCTCTATAGAATCATACTCCCATCCTGGATCAGGAAAAGTCTTATCTGAAGGAAGATTGTATGCATAGGCGATGTTCTCTCCTAAATAACAAATCATAGAGTCCTCCCCAAAATAGGACTGAAGATGGTGATAAGCTTGTAAACGGGCAAAAGCTTCCTTTCCTTTACCAAAAAACATTTCTTCATTGTGAACCTTTTTTTCCAACCAAGAACAGAAACTTATTATTTTGGCAATGGTACTTTTTCCACTACTTTGCTGACCAATAAAAACATTAACCTTATTAAGTTTTATATCAACATCTTTAATGGGACCTATATTTTTTATTATCAATCGAGACATAAACAAATGATTTTATAAAAATTTGACGGATAGTATCATCATGATTAAACGTTTAATTTCTGCGAAATTACGGCTTTTTATTTAAACTGCCAAAGATTTCAAGGGATTTAACTATTTTTTTCGACTCCCCTGCCCCCTCTTCGCAAGAGAGGGGTTGTCCAACCACCCCGTCACTCCTTCATAAGGAGGGCTCCACTGCTTTTTCCAAGCCCTTTTTCTCTTTGAGAAAGTTGGCTGCACTCGACAAAGTTCAAGCAAGCTTGGCTTTGCTCTCAATAGCTTAAAAAGGCGGTATCTTTCATTGATAGATACCGCCTTTTTGCTGTTTGATTCGTCTGTTACCAGGCAACGCTCATACCCACAGCGATGCTGGCATTGGAACTAAGAGGAATGAACTCCTTACTGGTCTTACCCAAGATGTGATCCATACCGATGAAGAAGTTGTAACCCTTAGGATGGATGTTCAGAACGTAACCCATGCTGGCTGCAAAACTGCTGACTGCAAAGTTGACACCACCATCCAACCACTTCAATGGTTTCCAGTTGGCACTCAATCGGCCCTCGCTCCAAGTATAGTCACCATTGATACGGGTGCTGCTCAGGAAACCGAAAGACAACTTGTCATAAGAAGGCAAACTGTACTCGGCACCGAGATTGAGCGTAGCAGCCAAACTGGTGGTACGACTACCCTGATCGCCCAAATCCTTCAGGTTAACGAAGTCGGTTATCTGGTCGCCGTAATCATCTATCTTGTCGTCAATGGTAGGACCGCTGTTTTCTCTGACGGCAGTATCATGAAAACCATTGAACTCGAAGCTCTCAGCTCTATTCACAGCCTTCATATTGTTGCTCCAGTTGATGAAACCCAAATCGAGAACAGAAGCACTCAGGGTCAGGTTATCGTTCAACTTATAGACACCACCGAGGTCGAGCGCCATACCGAAGCCACCCAATCCTGCGCCATCAACATCTACATCATCAATCTTGTCATATTCGCCCTTGTCAGGGTTGTTATATTTATCCTTGGAAGTCTTATAAGTAAAGCCCTTCATGGAAACCTGTGCATTCGCCTTGCCGGAAACGATCCACTTGTCTGTACCAGAGAGGTCAGCACGCAGGTTTTCCAGACGAACATCACCATCAGCCACACCGAAGAGGAACTTCAATTTAGCACCGATGCGGAGTTTCTTGTTGATCTGATGAGAGTGACCCAATGCTAATTCCGCATAAGAGCGAGCCATCATGCTCACATCACCAATCTCATAATTTTGGTTACCCGTGTTCTTGGCAAATTCAAACAACTCATAAGGCAGGGAAGCGCCAAAAGAAGCCTTGGCATTCACCTCGATGGTATTATAACCGCCAAAGCCCTTGAAACCAGCAGAAAGAATGGCGATGCCCACATCACCCTGTATGCGGTTGTTGCTCTTACTGAAACCCTTCAGCGCCTCATCGGCAGAGATATAAGGGTTCATAAAGGAAGTCATCTTCTTGGCACCCGCCTCCTGTCCATACATCGGATTGTTCAGTACAACATCCTTGTAACCGAAGTTGCCCTGCAGGTTGACATTGATATTACCCAAAGCAGGGATGGTGATATAGTTCTGCTTGTTCTCAAAAGCCGGGTTCATATCGTGACGGAACTTGTAGTCGTCAGTAAAGTAAGCGGAATTGAGCGTCTGAGCCATTGCGGTGCCACCCATCATGAGTAGAGAGGCAACCAAGACATGCTTATATATTTTATTCATCATTTTCTTTGTCTTTTATGTGTGTTATTATTCTGTTACTACTCTCTGTCATTAATTGAAATTACCAATCACCTTACCCACGAGTTTCACCTTGATGTTTTCCAACTTCAGGGTATGCTTCTCAGAGTTGAGGTTGATACCGGTCACGGTAGTTCCATCATGGCTTGCCTTACCTTTTACCTTATAAGAGAGTCCGTCGAGTTTCTGCAATGCGCCCTTTACCTTTTCACGGAGTTCGATTTCCAGCGGAGAAGTCTCGGCTTTGACACCATCAGCAGATGCCTTCACAGTACCCTGCTTGATATTCACTTCTATCTGGTTGCTGATGTCTGCACCATTCACTCCGAGTGGGGTTGCTTCTACGATGAGGGTAGCAGGAACCAGATTCTGTGCATCAGCAGTAAGACGCAGATAAGTACCCTCTGCCAATTCCAGTTCATCCAAATCATCATTCCAACCGTCGAAATCATCTGCATATTCGATAACAGCACCCTCGGCAAATGCCAACGGAGCATAGACCTCATAACTTGGCTCAACCTTGTAATTGTGTCCGAACTCGATAGTCATTTCCTGACTGAGATCAGCCTTTGCCTCTACATTGGTAATCTGTACGTGGTCTGGAATATGCTTGTTGATAAGTGTAGCCAGGGTGCTCACCTCATATACATTGTCAGCACCATACTGATCAGTCAGTTCTGCAGTCTTATGGCGGCAGATGCAGATTTTGGTCACAGGCGTAACAGAAGTTTTGTAGATATGCATCTCAGGGAGTTGTACGGTAGCCAAGTTCTGACCGTTCTTGGTAGAAATCACCTTTGCGCTCACCTTTGCCGCTGCATCCATATCATTATGGATAGAAAGAATAATCTGAGGATTATCCAAGTCTGCTCTTACGCCATCTTCTGAAAGGAAGTCAGGAACGCCAGTCACAGCTACATCACCCAAGCTTGAGATATTGATTTCCGGGTCGAAGATACCGGTAGCAGACTTCAAGGTAATATCATTGACTGTCACGTTGGCACCGATGGACAGTGCAGATGTAGGAACACCCGTTACATGAGCCTCAATACCGAGGTCGAAATAACCATCCATTTTGATAGAGCCATTATTGCCGATGACAACCTCACCATAATCATTATGATTTGCGAAATCCAGTTTTTTAGCCTTGATGGTGAGTCGGAGGTCGTCGCTTGTAGAAACATCCTTCACGGTAATCTTCGAGCCGTTGACCTTAGAAACGCCATTGCCATTACCAGTAACCTGTGGTAAAATCTGCAGATAGCCAGGAAGGGTAAGTGTAACCTTGTCAAGCTTAGTGATGGCAGAAGAAAGACCACCAAGAGTGAGATTCACATTCAGCACGATTTCGCCATTCACCTCAGCACTTTTCAGGCTCTTCACAGCAGCATCCGTACCATTATAAACGAACATCTGTTGCTTAGGAGAGACATAACTGAGATGAGTACCAGCAGCACGGGTACCCTTGGCAGCAGAACTGGTACTCAAGGTAAACGTATGGTTATAAGATCTACCCGTCAAGTGAATAGGAGAAATTTGAGGAGAAGCTGTAGTAGCATCCGTACCTGTCAACTGGAACAGATAATCACCGTTTGCGGCAATCTTCACACTACCATTCTCTTCGAGTTCCAGAATATCAGACAAAGGAATGTTCATGGTAGAACTGGCAGGTATTTCCAATTCACCACCACCAAATCCCATTGTAGCATCAATCTGGTCAAAATCATAATCGTCATTTGTACACCCGGTTACCAAGAAACCAGCCGTCAATAAAGACACAAGTAACAAACTTGCTTTCATTTGTTTTTTCTTCATAGTTATTAACATTTGATAATTAAAGAACTTCAAAATCATGAAAAGAACTTACATAAGTTAAAAAACATTTGCAAATGTAGCATATTTTTATAAAAAAACATGTAAAATAATCGGTAATTTTTCGCTCAATTCGTCAATTTATACGCAAGACATTGTTTTTTCACGAATATTTCCACCTGAGAAATCTGTTGACTGCGCTGATTCGGTTTGTTTTTTAGGAAAAGTCCCACAGATTTCACATAGTTTTGCTGAGATTATAAAGGCTCTTGCTGATATCATAAAATCCCACAGATTTGCATAGTTCCCATATAGACCGTTGTTTTTTTAAGTCCCACAGATTTCACAGATTTACACAGATCTTTTTGAAGTAAAAATAAATCTGTGGAAATCTGTGAAATCTGTGGGACTTTTTATGAGTTCTTTCTGTGGGACGATGAAATATCAGAAATGAAAAGGAGTCAAGACATTCAGCAGACGATCGAAATCGGCTTTTGAAATGCGACGACCACGGAGACTGCGCACCTGCGGATAATCCTCAAAGTAGTTTTCCTGGGTGGTGTACCAACAATGCGATTTCACCTCCCGAAGTTTCACCAACTGACCTTCGATACGACGGGCAAAACCGGGATTGACCCGTGAGAGATAATGCTTGCCATCCTGCATTTCTATCGCCAAAATCAGATAGGTCTGCGGGCCCTGTGCCTTTTTCTTTTTGACCACCTGTTCGCTCACCTTCCATCCCTTGGTAGAAGTCATCACCCGGATATCCCAGCCATAGGTGCGGTTCAGTTTATCCATCATGCCCCGAAAGACAAGCCCATGCGAAGACGTATCCTTCAGCCCGGTGTAACCAATAATATAATGTATCATCTCGTGGAGGAGTACACTCTTGGCCTGCTTCTCTGTCATATCGTAATAGGTGGACATGGAAATCTTAAAATCATAAAGTTTCGTACGTCCCCATCGGGTAGCTCTCTTATACGCCATCTGCCCGAGCCTGGTCTTGGCCCGGGTAACCCCCAATTCAGGTGTAGGCAACTTTCCTCCGAAGTACTCGTCATCGAAGAACCTGAACCATTTTTCCATCCATTCAACAGTTACAATCATAAAAAATGTATATAAATACAGGAATATCCCTATCTTTGTGTCAAACCAGTTGCAAAGATACAATTTTTCCAGCATTTTATTCAATATTTATTGGGAAATGAGTAACATTGCACGCAAATTTTATAACGAGCAGTTATATAGAAGCTGCCGAAGACTTGGGTGCATCGCCATGGCAGCAGTTCTTCAAGGTCGGGAAAAGGAGGGAAAAGGAGGGAAAAGGAGGGAAAAAGCAGGATTTTATAGGGGAAAATGAAGTTTTTTGAAGAAAAATAGAAAAAAGTTGCTGAAAAATTTGGTGGAATGAAATAAAAACACTACCTTTGCACTCGCTTTTGAAAACATAGAGCAAGGGTGGTTACCAGAGTGGCCAAATGGGGCAGACTGTAAATCTGCTGGCTATGCCTTCGGTGGTTCGAATCCATCACCACCCACTTTTCCCAAAACAACTCAAAAAATAAAGAATCCGATTCCTTTAATTAGGTTTCGGATTCTTCGTTTTTATATACCCACCTGCCCCCACTTTTATTTTTGGCTGGGCAAGGAAAAATTTCTCCCTGCCCAAGCAAAAATTATTTCCTGCAGAAGTTACTTGTCATGCCTGCGTCTGTGTTTTGGGCCAATTCACCAAAAAAAGTTTACTCTTGGCACGGGTAAAGGCTGTATAAAGCCAATGGATATAATCAGGTGTCAACATATCATCCGTCATATATCCCTGATCTACATAGACATGTTCCCACTGTCCACCCTGTGCCTTGTGGCAAGTGATGGCATAGGCATACTTCACCTGCACAGCATTGAAGTACTGGTCTTCCCGGATGACCTTCATGCGGTCTGCCTTCAGCGGAATATCCTGATAGTCTTCCTCTACCCCACGGAAAAGCTGTTCCTGTTGCTCACGGGTAAGGGCAGAAGCCTCACTCTGCAAGGTATCCAACAGAGCCGTTACGCTGATTTCATAATTATCATAGTCGGGAAACTGGAGCAGGAGTGTGGCAAAATGAAAACCATAAAGATCCAGGTGGCGGCGCACCCGCAATACTTTCGCCCGGTCACCATTCGCTAAGAAAGAAGGAATCGACTGCAGTTCCTTTCTCACTTCAGGCGTATCGCCCGAAGCCTTCATCTGCTTCCGCTCATTTTCTGTCCAATAATAATTGTTCTTCACAATCATGAGCATATCACCGCCGGAGAGTTCTTCCTCCCGGTCGAGTACCATATTGCGGATACCATTATTATAAATATTCGCCCTCTTGTTGCTGCGCGTAATCACCATCGTCTCATCCTGTCCTACCTGGTAATAACTGTTGGCAAGACTCTCCACGAGTTCATTGCCCGGCATCATCACAATGTCGGCAAAACCCTGGAAGCGGATGAGAGGCAACTGGGTGATATCATCATGGGTAATCATCTGGCGAATGACCGTAGCATTATACAAGATACCGGACTCCTGACTCTGACGAAGCACCTCATTGAGGTCGCACTCGTACACTTTCAGTCCATAGCCCTCCAGCATCATCGCCTGAAGAGCAGGAGATTCCTCCTCCCCCACCGGCGGCAGCTGAGCCTTGTCACCGATAACCATCAGACGGTCGTTGCGCCCCTGATAAACAAAATGCACCAGGTCGTCCAGCAAAAAGCCACTACCGAAATTACCATCGCCCAATCCGAGATTAGAAACCATGGAAGCCTCATCCACCATAAACAAGGTGTCGGTATAGAGATTATCATTCAGATTGAATTTCCCATCCACACCGGCAAAAGATTTCTCACGGTAGATACGGCGGTGGATGGTATAGGCAGGGCAACCGCTGTTGAGCGAGAATACCTTAGCCGCCCTACCCGTAGGAGCTAAAAGCATGACCTTCTGACGGATAGCCTGCAAAGTACGTACGATAGCACCCGAGAGGGAAGTCTTACCCGTACCTGCAGAACCCCGCAGAATCATCGCACAATGAGGGGTCGTATCTGTGAGGAATTGAGCAAAAACCTCCAGGGCATGCGCCTGTTCAGAAGTAGGCTGAAACCCAAATTGTTGTAATATCTGATATTTTAACTCTTCTTTGACCATATTTCAAAAACATTTTGTATCTTTGCACTTGCAAAAGTAACAATACTTTTTGAAATGAAACGAAAAATAAACATAAATTATATATTGGGGGCATGCGTCATCGTGCTTTTAGTACTCTGCACGCTGAGTATCTCTCAGCCGCTCCGTTTCCAGTCTGCCCAACAAGAACGGGAAAAGGCGGTGAAGGAAACACTTATGAAAATACGTACGGCAGAAGAAAGATATAAGGCACGGCACGGAGGCTATTCGGGGGATTTCCAGACGCTCATCAAGGGAAAATATCTGCAGGAATCCCTACAGTATATCCCCTATTCTGACGGCAAGAAGTTTACACTCTCTGCCACAACCATCGTCAGCAAGAGCGGCAAGCAGATTCCGCTGATGGAATGCGGTGCCTCTTATGAAGACTTCCTCAACGGACTGGACGAGAATGCCGTACAGGAACTCATAGACAAAGCAATGATTTCAGGAGCATATCCTGGACTAAAGATAGGTGACATTACAACAGACAACAACAATGCAGGTAACTGGTAACAACAAGAATTGGCAACAAGCCCGACTCACTATCCGCGTGAGCAACAATACACTCAGCTTTTCCGTCGTGGACAGAGAAGCCGAGCATCAAGTAATATACGAACCTTACACGGTGAAAAGTGGAGTCTCCATGGCGGCAAACCTGCGTCAGGCTTTCAAGGAGAGTGACTTGCTGCAAAGAGGATATTCGAAGGTAAGAGTCTATATAGATACACCAGTACTCATCGTACCGGTAGAAGAATTCAAGGAGGAAGACCTCGCCACCCTCTACCAGCATGCTTTCACGAAGCACGGCAGTGATGCTCTTCACTATCGGGTGCAGCCATCACTGAATGTTGTGGCTATCTTCCCTATCAACAAGGACTTGAAATTGGTGGTAGAAGACAATTTCAGCAATGTGCGCTTCACCCCAATCCTTCAACCCGTATGGAACTACCTTCACCAGCGCAGTTTCGCAGGAATCAGACGTAAGTTGTTTGCCTATTTCCATGACAAGAAGGTGGATATCTTCAGTTTTGAAAAGAACCGTTTCAAGTTCTTCAATTCATTCGAGGCACCCCACCCAAAGGATGCCATCTATTTCATGATGTATGTATGGAAACAGTTGGGAATGGACCAGCAGCAGGACGAACTGCATCTCGTAGGCGATATTCCAGACAAAGAATGGCTTCTCTACAACATCAAACTCTATATCAGAAAGGTGAGTGTGCTGAATCCTTGTGCAGAGTTCAACCGTGCCCCTATCACAGAGATAAAAGGCATACCATTCGACCTGTTAGCTCTATACTTGAGCAAATAAAGAAAGAATCAGATTGATAAATAAAAAGAAATATGAGAATCATTACAGGAGAATATAAGGGACGCCATTTTGACATTCCCCGTACATTCAAGGCGCGCCCTACAACAGACTTCGCCAAGGAGAACATCTTCAATGTGCTCCAGGGTTACATTGACTTTGAAGATGCCACTGCCCTCGACCTTTTCGCAGGAACAGGAAGCATCTCCTTGGAACTCGTTTCGCGCGGATGCAAGCAAGTGGTAAGCGTAGAAGCAGACCGTGACCATGCCAATTTCATCCGCCAATGTTTCAAGAAACTCAATGAAGAAAGGGATATTCTGGTACGTGGCGATGTATTCCGCTTTCTGAAGTCCTGCCACCAGAAGTTCGACTTCATCTTTGCCGATCCCCCTTATGCATTGGAAGACCTGGCAAAGATTCCAGATTTAGTATTAAACGGTGAGCTGCTCAACGAGGACGGTATCTTCGTTTTTGAGCATGGCAAAAACCATGATTTCTCCGACCATCCGAGATTTTTAGAGCACAGAAGTTACGGCAGCGTCAACTTCTCCCTCTTCAGATAATCAACTCTTTTCTGATAGCCACACAGATGGCTATCAGACAAAGAACATGATGAGAATCTGAGCGATAATCACTCTGACAAACATGCCCAGGGGATAAACTGTAGCATAAGTGATGCTTGGTGTATCCCCTTCCAAGGTATCATTGGCATAGTTCAGCGCCATCGGATTGGCCATACTTCCACAGAGAATGCCGCAGATGCTTCCGAAATCATACTTCTTGGTTTTCAGAATAATGAAACCCACGATGACTACAGGAACCAGTGTAATGAGGAAGCCGATGCCTACCCACATCAGACCTTCGGGACGGACAACTGTCTCGAAGAACTGACCGCCAGCCTCCAGACCCAAGCACGCCAGATACAAGGCAAGACCCAATTCGCGCAACATCAAACCTGCACTGCGAGTCATATAGGAAATGAAATGCACACGAGGTCCCAAAGCACCAATCAGAATACCCATCACGATAGGTCCACCGGCAATACCGAGACGTACCGGAGCAGACATGCCTGGGATGTTAAACGGAATCGTACCAACGGCAAGACCCAAGATGATTCCGAGGAAGATAGCACCCAAGTTAGGTTCGTTGAGTGTCTTGACAGCATTACCCAAGAACTGTTCCACATGGTCGATACTGGTAGGATCGCCCACTACCGTAAGACGATCGCCATACTGAAGTCGCAGATCATCGGTAGCCAACAGTCGGATATCACCACGGAGCACACGGCTCACATTCACACCATAGCTGTTGCGCATCTGAAGATGTCCGAGTCGCTTACCATTGAGTCCCGGACGGGTAACCACGATGATGCGGCTTTCCACCTTAGCATCAATGGCATTCCAGTCCACCTTATCATTATTCCACTCCTTATCCACTTTCTTACCGAAGAGAATCTGCATGGCAGACACCTCGTCCTTATTCGTCACCACCAGCACATTATCGCCTGTATGAAGCACGGTATCAGCTTGTGGCACAATCACCTGTTCACCACGCCAGACACGAGAGATGATAAACTTACGGTGAGTGAGCATGGAGATTTCTGCAATCGTATTACCATTGAGTGCCGGATTCACAATCAGATACTGTCCGATGGAAGTATGGTCGTCATCATCATTGCTTCTGATTTGCAGATCCTCAGGCTTCACAAAGAGTTTGCGCAGCAGCATCATCGCTAAGATGACGCCCACAACGCCCAAGGGATAAGTGACCGCACAGCCCAAGGCTGCACCACCACTCGGCATACCCAACTGTTGCAAAGCCTGCTGGGCAGCACCGAGCGCAGGTGTATTGGTAGTAGCACCACAGAGGATGCCCACCATATCCGGCAAACTCACAGGAAGCACCCAGCACAGGAGCAGCGAGAAGAGCGTGCCCACCAAGATGACCGCCATGCTCCAGAGGTTGAGCGAAATGCCCTCATGTCGCATGGAACCAAAGAAGTTAGGACCCACGTAGAGTCCGAGCACATAGACAAACATGGTGAGACCAAAGCTTTCAGCAAACTCCAGCATATTGTGATCGACAGTCAGACCGAGATGTCCGGCTACGATTCCCACGAAAAAGACGAAAGCGATACCCAATGATATGCCTTTGATATGGAGCTTACCAAGCGCAAGACCCAAAGTACATATCAAGGAAAGGATGACGATGCCTTGCACCGCCGAATGTACGTTGATTAATCCATCAAACCACATGATCTAAATCTATCAATAGTTGTTTTTATTGAGTTTTTATTCAATTTCGAGTGCAAAGGTAATCAGAATCAGGGACAAAACAAAATAAAATCGATTTTATTTCTCAGAAACAGTAAGAAAACTTTTTCTTTTTCCCGGTTTTTTAGTAACTTTGCAACCGTTTTACAATAAGGACAAAGGAGTGAGCATCCTGTGAAGGCTCTGCTCAACAGAAATAAAAACGATTATAATGAAAGATATCTGTTGTATCGGTCACATCACCAAAGACAAGATTGTGACTCCAAACCGTACCGTCTATATGGCTGGCGGCACCTCATTTTATTTCTCGTATGCCATCAACCAACTTCCCAAGGATGTAACTTTTTCACTGGTTACAGCCATGGATCCTACAGAAAAGGAACCAGTAGAGAAGATGCTCAAGGCTGGCATCGACGTATCGATGAATGCCTCCCGCAACACCGTATTCTTCGAGAATATCTATGGAGCAAACCAGAATGAGCGCAAACAGCGCGTATTGGCAAAGGCCGATCCGTTTACCATCCAGCAGTTGGAGCATGTAGATGCCAAGGTTTTCCATTTAGGTAGTCTGTTGGCTGATGATTTTCCAACAGAGGTTGTGGAATATCTGTCTAGCAAGGGAAGGGTTTCCATCGATGTTCAGGGTTATCTGCGCGAGGTGAGAGACGAGAAGGTGTATCCTATCGACTGGAAAGAGAAGTTGAAGGTACTGAAGCATACCTACTATCTGAAGGTGAACGAGACAGAAATGGAAACCATCACGGGACTGAAAGATGCCCATGAGGCAGCCAAACTGATTCATGCCTGGGGAGTCACCGAAGTGATCATCACCCTTGGCAGCGAAGGTTCCCTCGTCTATGTAGATGATAAGTTCTATGAGATTCCAGCCTACCCTCCTCATGAGGTGGTAGATGCCACAGGATGCGGAGATACTTATTCGGCTGGTTATCTGTATAAGAGACTGCAGGGTGCAACTCCTACGGAAGCTGGTAAATTTGCAGCTGCCATGTGCACCATCAAACTGGAGCACAATGGTCCGTTCAACCGGTCTATCGAAGATGTGGAAAAAATCATAAAGAAATAAAGGTAAGTTCAGAAAAAAAGACCCCACAGAGTTTTATATGGACCTGCTGAGAGAATAAAGTCCCACAGATTTCACAGATTTACACAGATTTTATATGGATTCTTTTGAAGAAAAAATAAATCTGTGTAAATCTGTGGGACCTTTTTAATGAGGGACCTGTTAGAGAAAACAGGAATTACTTAATTATTCTTTTTTGAAACCCTCTATGGCTCCCTGCACTTTTTTCTTGGTACGTTTGAAAACCTTAGAGACTTTTTCGCCTATCGTATTAGCCACATCAGCAACCTGGTCAGTTGTCTTGTCAGTAAAGTTGCGCACCTGCAGTTTCTGGTAAGCCACCTTGGCTTTGCTTACGCGGCGCACTTCCTCATCGCTGATAGAATCTTTCACTATACTGTACTCATCCAGATAAGCCTGATAAGTAGAGTCTAACTTTTCTTTCTGGGCATCAGACAATTCCCTGTTGGTAGAAGCACTCTTGACAAAAGTTTCAAACCTATTGGCAAAAGTACCGGCATGAGACAATGCAACCTGCTGCTCTTTCTCTACAGCCTTCATTGCATTCTCCATCTTCTTCTGCTCCATTCCATTCTCAGACTTCTTCTGTTCGGTTTCATTCTGTGCAAAAGCCGAAAGAGAAACGGCGAGCAATAATCCTAAACTTAAAACTGTTTTTTTCATCTTTTTACTTCTCCTTTAAATATAAATACGTCACTCACTTCGGCTGCAAATATAGCATTAAATCATCAAATACGCAAATAAAGTAACAAATATTCATATATTTCAACAAAAACATCAAACTATAAGGTGGAAAGTCGCCATCCTTACAATTTACAAGCAACAAATACCTCATATATATGATTTTATTACTTTTTGCACATTCAGATAGTTAAAAATCTGTTATTTTGTTCATTATTTCAAAGAAAAACTATAATTTTGCAACCGGAATAAGAAATAAAGCCAAAACAATATTGCAATGTCATGCTAAAAACAATTGCAAAGAAATAGATTCGAAAGAGAATTCGGATAAATCCAGATGAAGATCCAGAAGAGAATTCAGATAAGTCTGGAGGCGGTTCAGAAGAGAATCCGGATAGATTCAGAATAAAATTGAGAATATAATAAATAACAATAAACAACAATAAAAGAAATGAAAAAGATCAGAGCAGCCGTTGTAGGATACGGCAACATTGGTAAGTTTTCTGTAGAGGCTCTTGAGGCAGCTCCAGACTTCGAGATTGCAGGTGTAGTACGTCGTCAGGGCGATAAGGACAAACCTGCTGAATTGGCTCAGTATGAAGTAGTAGATGACATCACAAAGTTGAAAGATGTAGATGTTGCCATCTTAGCTGCTCCTACCCGTTCATGTCCAGAATATGCTGAGAAGATTGTTGCTCTTGGCATCAACACCGTTGATAGCTTCGACATCCACACCAGCATCCTCGACTACCGCACCAAGCAGATGGAGAACTGCAAGAAGGCTGGCAAGGTAAGTGTTATCTCTGCTGGTTGGGATCCAGGTTCAGACTCTATCGTACGTGTACTCATGGAGAGCCTTGCACCAAAGGGTTTGACTTATACCAACTTCGGTCCAGGTATGAGCATGGGTCACTCTGTTTGCGTAAAAAGCAAGAAGGGTGTTAAGAATGCACTCTCTGTTACCATCCCATTGGGTGAAAGCATCCACCGTCGTATGGTTTATGTAGAGTTGGAAGAAGGTGCTACTCTTGAGGCTGTTACTGCAGAAATCAAGGCTGACCCTTATTTCGCTAACGATGAGACTCACGTATTCGCAGTAGCTTCTGTTGACGACGTGAAGGATATGGGTCATGGTGTGAACCTGATTCGCAAGGGTGTTTCTGGTAAGACACAGAACCAGCGCTTCGAGTTCAACATGAGCATCAACAACCCTGCTCTTACTGCACAGGTATTGGTGAACGTAGCTCGTGCTTCTATGCGCCTGCAACCAGGTTGCTACACAATGCCAGAGATTCCTGTAATCGATATGCTTCCTGCTTCTCGCGAGGATATCATCGCTCACTTGGTATAAGAGGCTGTTCTATACAAAGCATCTCAAGTAGAGCATTTTAAGTTTATTGAAAAAAAAGGAAATAGGTATCCGCTATCAAAAGGGGATACAAACAAAAAAACGAGGGCGCTGTCACAGCGTTCTCGTTTTTTCCTTTGTGCTAAATTCTACCTAAACAAAAATAAACCTAAAATCTATTAACCTAAATATCTTAACCTAAAACATTGTTGTTTTCACGCTGCAAAGATAGTAACTTTATCAAAAAGGCATTAGCACTTATCGTTCATAAAATAGCAAAATCATTCAATTTGCTGAAAATGAACGATTTTTAGCACCTTTTTACCGATTTGTTACATTTATCTGTCGCCTTTTTCTGACTTTTCCCCACGAATTTCTGTATTTTCATCAGATAAAACATAAAATTCCACAGATTTGCATAGTTCCCATATAGATTTTTAAGTCCCACAGATTTCACAGATTTACACAGATCTTAGATAAACCTCGCAGAGACTATAAAGTTCCACAAATTACACAGATCTTTTGAAGCAAAAAAATCTGTGTAAATCTGTGAAATCTGTGGGAACTTTATGGAGCAAGTTTGTGGGGAAGTTTATGAGACCCTTCAGAACAAAAAAAAGGTGTGACTGATGTCACACCCTTTATATCATTATGAAAAAATCGAGGATTACTTTACAATACCCTTCTCAAGATATTCCACGAGGTTGCAACGAACCTTCTGACCTGCATCCTCGGCAGCAACCTTGGCCATATCGCTCTCTACCATGATCTTCACCAATTCCTCGAAAGAGGTGGTGTTAGGATTCCAGTTGAGCTTTGCCTTTGCCTTGGTTGGATCACCCCAGAGATTGACTACATCTGTTGGACGGTAGAAATCTGGAGAAACCTCTACGAGGGTCTTGCCAATCAGGTTCTCAGGACCTTCTACGCAGATACCCTTCTCGTTCTCTTCCTTGCCTTCCCACTTCAGTTCGATACCTACATGATGGAAAGCCAACTGGGCAAACTCTCTTACAGAGTGCTGCTTACCGGTAGCGATGACAAAGTCCTCTGGCTTTTCTGCCTGGAGGATAAGCCACATACACTCTACATAGTCCTTCGCATAACCCCAGTCACGCAAAGAATCCAGGTTGCCGAGATAGAGTTTCTCCTGCTTACCCTGTTTGATGCGAGCTGCAGCAAGAGTAATCTTGCGGGTAACGAAAGTCTCGCCACGGCGCTCACTCTCATGATTGAAGAGGATACCAGAGCAGCAGAACATATTGTAAGCCTCACGATACTCCTTGACAATCCAGAAACCGTACTGCTTGGCTACGGCGTATGGAGAATATGGGTGGAATGGTGTATTCTCGTTCTGAGGAACCTCCTCTACCTTGCCATAAAGCTCGGATGTGGAAGCCTGATACATACGGCAGGTCTTCTCCAGACCGCACTGGCGGATAGCCTCCAGAATACGGAGCACACCTGTAGCATCTACATCGGCAGTAAACTCAGGAGAGTCAAAACTTACCTGAACGTGGCTCTGAGCGGCGAGGTTATAAACTTCGGTTGGTTTCACCTTGTTCATCACCTGAATGATGCTCATAGAGTCGCCCAAGTCGGCATAATGAAGGTGGAAATTAGGTTTACCTTCCAGATGAGCGATACGCTCGCGGTAGTCAGTAGAGGAACGGCGAATCGTGCCATGCACATCGTAACCTTTCTCTAATAGTAACTCTGCCAAATAAGAGCCGTCCTGACCCGTAATACCCGTAATGAGGGCTACTTTTCTATTATCCATGATTTCAATATTAATTATTATTCATTTTTACTATTACCTCTCAGGCTCATCCTGTATTTCAGCGGCGACATCTTGAAATGTTCCCTTACATACTTACCGAAGAACGAGGTATTGGAAAAGCCTAAGATACCTGATATTTCCTTGATAGACTTATTGGTGGAGCGCAGGTAGTAAGTGATATCCGCAAGCGTGTATTCCGTAATCCATTCTATAGCCGTCTTATTGCTATGGCGCTTGCAGACGATGGAAAGGTATTTCGGGGTAATGCACAACTGCTGGGCGAAGAAGTCCACTGGTTTGTGTTTCACCTCATTCTGTTGCAGCATCACCAGGAATCTGTCGAATATATCATAAGTAGAAGAATTGTTTTTAGCTACATCAGCCACCTCGGTCGTGAAAGCATTACAAAGGGCGAGAAGTGCCGTTTTCAATAAGGTTTCCACAATTTCGCGGCGATAAGGATTCCAGGAAGAATGCTCCATGCGCTCTTCATCCAGACAGAGACGCACCAGTTCTGTAAACTTGGCATAGAACAGCATTTCCTCGCTCGTCATCCTGATGACAGAAACCTTGTCCACATACATGGCGCGATTCCACACATTGATATGTGATCGCAGGATATTCTGCATACCATGGTTGGTGACACAGAGAGCTACACAGGTGAAATCCGATGAAAACTCAATGATATCCACAACAGAATTAGGCGGACAAACGAAGATATCGTTTTTGCCCACTTCCACCGTCTTACCATTTACCTCCATCTTCAGATTTCCTTTCTGGCAAGAAGCAATCATATTCATCTGGAGTCTCACAGGATCCGGATTGGCAAGTACCTTGATATTATCAATGATGAGAATATCCTCATCCAGATAGCTTGCACTGATCTCTGCACTCTGAGCAAACTCCCCCTGCTCAATACGTTGCTTGATGTCCTTCTGTTCTTGCTTTGCCATGAATATGCTCCTTTATTCTTCGTTCTTCACTTCTCATTCCTCATTTCTCATTTCTCATTTCCTCAAAACGCCTCACGATACTTGTTCTCGTCCTTGTCTTCGAGCATGGATAAGTAGCTCTGGTATCGGCTGGCGGCAATGAAGTGATCTTCCACCGCCTTGATGACCGCACAACCCGGTTCGTGGGTATGCGTACAGTTGGAAAAACGACAATCTTTGGAGAAACGGAAGATTTCCTTGAAATAACTGGTCAGTTCCTCTTTCTCGATATCAAACGTACCGAAGCCCTTGATTCCCGGAGTATCTATCAGATAACCACCCTCAGGCAGTTCAATCATCTCACTGAATGTGGTGGTGTGCATACCCGTATTGTGCGCATCGCTGATTTCTGCAGTACGCTGGGAAGCGTGAGGAATCAGGCGGTTGATCAGCGTTGACTTCCCCACACCACTATTGCCGCTCAGAAGAGAAATCTTGTCTTTCAGGATAGGGAACAACTGTTCTACGCCCTCTCCCGTTTCGGCAGAAATCTCAACACACTTATAGCCCACGGTCTCATAGAGCGTACACATCATCTTCTCATAATGCAATTCCTCTTCAGAGAGAAGGTCGTGCTTATTAAATACAAGGACGACCGGCACGCTATAAGCCTCGGCACTGGCCAAGAATCTATCAATAAAAGTGGTGGAAGTCTGCGGATAGTTGACAGTGACCACCAACAAGGCCTGATCGACGTTGGCGGCGAGGATATGACTCTGTTTACTGAGATTAGGCGACTTTCGGATAATATAATTACGCCTATCCTCAATAGCAGAAATAAAAGCCGTACCTTCCTGATTGGTGATAATTTCCACATGATCACCCACAGCCACAGGATTGGTACTGCGGATGCCCTTCAATCTGAAATTACCCTTGATTTTACTTTCGATAAGCTGGCCATCGTCAGTTTTGACGGTGTACCAGCTTCCTGTATTTTTGATGACTAGTCCTTTCATCTACTCACTGCAATAATGATTGTCAAAGAGTCAGTAAGACTAGACGGTCATGATTTCCTTTTCCTTATCAGCCATCAGTGCTTCAAGCTGCTTGATGTATTTATCGTGCAATTTCTGCAACTCGTTCTCAGCGTCCTTCTCCAAATCCTCAGAAAGACCGTCCTTGATAGCCTTCTTCAGTTTGTCCTTGATTTCGCTACGCACATTGCGCACCTCCACCTTAGCTTTCTCAGCAATCTTGCCACACTGCTTCACAAGTTCCTTACGGCGCTCACCAGTTGGCTGAGGAATACCCAGGCGCACGATTTCACCATTGTTTTCAGGAGTGATACCCACGCCACTGTCCATAATCGCCTTTTCGATATCCTTGATGGCCTTCTTGTCCCAAGGGCGGATAGCGATGGTACGGGCATCAGGAGTAGTAATATTAGCCACCTGATTGAGCGGTACCATACTGCCATAGCTGTTGACTCTTACACCATCGAGGATAGCCACATTGGCACGTCCTGCACGAATATGAGAGAGCTCCTCTGCGAGATACATCGCTGCCATCTCCATACGCTCACCTGCTGAACTCAAAGTTTCTTTTACGTCTATCATAATTCTTTATTTTATTACTTGTTATTGTTAGTTTCTATTTCTTTTCCGCCCATAGGACTTCTTTTCCGCCACAAAAATAGGCATTTCTTATCAATTAGCCAAATTATCAGCTAATTATTTTGCGCTTTCCAGGCGTTTCAGTTCCTCATCCACATAGTTGGTGAGTTCCACAAACTGCTGGATAGTGAGCTGTTCCGGACGCTTGGTCATGATGTCTGTAGTATAGAAATCCTCACGTGGAGTCATTCCTGAGAACATCTGTTTCAGACTGACGCGGAGCATTTTCCTGCGCTGGTTGAACACTGTCTTGACGAGACGCTTGAAGAGTTTTTCATCACACCCCAATTCCTTCACATCATTGCGGGTCATTCTGATGACGGCGCTCTTCACCTTTGGAGGCGGATTGAACACGCCCTCATCCACCGTGAAGAGATACTCCACATCATACCAAGCCTGTATCAGGACACTCAGGATGCCATAGGCCTTGTTTCCTGGTTCTGAAGCAATGCGCAAAGCCACTTCTCGCTGGATCATACCCGTACAGCATGGAATGAGTTCCTTGTAGTCGAGCATCTTGAAGAAAATCTGAGAGGAAATATCATAAGGATAGTTGCCGGTAAGCACAAACTGCTCTCCGTCAAAAATCCGGTTGAGATCCATGCGCAGGAAGTCCTCACCGATGATACGATCCTGGAGCTGAGGGAAATTCTCATGCAGATAAGCCACCGATTCTGAGTCGATCTCCACAGCCTTGACCAGACGAGGTTTCTCCACAAGATACTGAGTAAGAACGCCCATGCCAGGACCTATTTCCAGCACAGGAATATCAGGACAAGCATCCACCGTATCGGCAATACGCTTAGCTATATTCAGGTCGGTCAAGAAATGCTGACCGAGATTTTTCTTTGGTTTAACTGCTTTCATGCTAATTTATAAGTTGTTTTCAAGAAGTGATGCGCCTCATTCCCTTTTCGACCATGCAATGCGACAAATCACCCAATAATTCTGCAAATTTACTATTTTTTTTTGATATTCATACAGTTAACCCTGTTAAATTATCAACTTTTCACAAAATCAGCACCAGAACAGACGGTGCTGGAGGCCAAGATTCATGCAGCGGGAAAGCGCTCCTGATGTTTATTTATGCTAAAATTAATCACTTACATGCTAAAAAGTAATGTTTTTCATTCGCTATTGCGGATAAAAATCGTACCTTTGCACCAACTATGAATATCAAGAAGACGATAAACAATATATTGAAGGTGGGTTGGTCACTCCTCTTGGGAGGCGCTATCCTCTACTGGATGTACCGTGGATTCGATTTCCAGCAGGTAAAAGACGTCCTGCTGCACAAGATGAACTGGACCTGGATGCTCCTTTCCTTTCCGTTCGGTATTCTGGCACAGGCCTTCCGTGGCTGGAGATGGAAACAGACACTCGACCCCATTGGAGAACACCCTCGAAGTAGCGTCAGCGTCAACTCCATTTTCATGAGTTATGCCCTGAGTCTGCTGGTGCCTCGCATCGGAGAGTTTGCCCGCTGCGGTGTACTGAAACGCTGGGAGGGAATCTCATTCCCCAAGTCCTTGGGCACCGTGGTAACTGAGCGCATCATCGACTCTCTGTTGGTTTTGATCATTGCCGGCTGCGTTTTTCTCCTGCAGATACCGGTGTTCCTCAATTTCTTCGACAAGACAGGCACCAGCATGGAAAGCATCCTGCACCAGTTTACCGCCACGGGATACATCGTTACTACCATTTGCGGCATAGCCATCCTCATCCTGTTGCACTTCCTGCTCAAGAAACTTTCTATATATAATAAGGTGAAAGCCACCCTTCAGGGACTCTGGCAGGGAGTTGCATCGCTCAAGGGCGTGAGGAACGTGCCGCTTTTCATCGGTTTCACCCTGGGCATCTGGCTCTGCTATTTCCTGCACTATTTCCTCACCTTCCAATGCTTTGAGGCAACCAGTCATCTCAGCGTGATGTGCGGACTGGTGACTTTCATCATCGGCAGTATCGCCGTAGTTGTGCCTACCCCAAACGGAGCAGGACCTTGGCATTTTGCCGTGAAGACGATGCTCATTCTCTATGGCATTTCATCAAACGATGCCCTGTTCTTCGTGCTGATCGTCCACTCCATCCAGACCCTGCTCGTCATCCTGCTGGGCATCTATGCATGGATTTCGCTCTCGTTCACGGATAAGAAAATGAGAAAGATTTAAAAACCATTTCTCATTTCTAATTAAAAAACATTTCTAATTAAATAAAGTATTATGGCTGAAATTAAGAATCTGAACCCAGTAGAAATCTGGCGTAACTTCGACAAATTGACACAAGTTCCACGTCCATCAGGACATTTGGAGAAAATTCAGGCTTACTTGCTCAACTGGGCAAAGGAAGCTGGTGTAGAGGCTTTCCAGGATCCTGCAGGCAACATCGTAATGCGCAAACCTGCTACTCCTGGTATGGAGAACCGCAAGGGCGTTATCCTGCAGGCGCACATGGATATGGTGCCTCAGAAAGCAAAAGACAGCAAGCACAATTTTGAAACCGATCCTATCGAGACTATCATCGATGGCGACTGGGTTCATGCCAACCGTACTACCCTCGGTAGCGACGACGGTCTGGGCGTGGCTACTATCATGGCTGTCATGGAGGCAAAAGACTTGCAGCACGGTCCGGTAGAGGGTCTCATCACACGCGATGAAGAGACTGGTATGTTTGGTGCCAACGAACTCCCTGAAGGTGAACTGAACGGCGACATCCTGCTCAATCTCGATACAGAGGTTTGGGGTGAATTCGTCATCGGTAGCGCTGGTGGTATTGATATTACTGCAACCCTCGACTACAAGGAAGTAGAAACCGACCAGGAAGATGCTGCTGTCAAGGTAACCCTGAAGGGCTTGAAGGGCGGTCACTCTGGTATCGAAATCTGCGAAGGTCGTGCCAACGCCAACAAATGCATGGTTCGTTTCGTACGTGAAGCCATTGCCGAACTCGACGCTCGTCTTGCTTCCTGGAACGGAGGTAATATGCGCAATGCCATCCCATTCGAGGCTGAGGTTGTACTCACCTTGCCAAAGGAGAACGTAGAGGCACTCCAGGACTTGGTAGCAGACTGGAAGGAAGAACTCCAGGATGAATTCAAGGGTATCGAGAACATCGAGAAGATTGAATTCTTCACAGAGAACGTAGAGACTCCTAAGATGGAAGTACCACAGGAGATACAGGACAATCTCGTAGATGCCATCTATGCTTGCCACGACGGTGTATTGCGCATGGCTCCATCTATGCCAGAAATCGTAGAAACCTCATCCAACCTTGCCATCGTAGAGATTGGCGAAGGAAAGGCAGCCATCAAGATTCTCGCCCGTTCATCACACGAAGGTTACAAGGCTTACATCGCCACCATGTTTGAGAGCTGCTTCTCTATGGCAGGCATGAAGGTGGAATTCAGCGGCAGCTATGGCGGTTGGAATCCAAACCCAGACAGTGACATTCTGAAGCATGTACTCAAGGTATATAAGGAGCAGAACGGCGAAGACGGCAAGGTGCAGGCAGTTCATGCCGGATTGGAGTGCTCTATCATCTTGGGCAAATATCCACACCTCGATGTCGTATCCTTCGGTCCTACCCTCTGCAGCCCTCACACCCAGTTTGAGCGTTGCCAGATCAGTTGCGTAGCACCATTCTGGAATCTCATGAAGCAGTTGCTTGCCGAGATTCCAACCAAATAAATTACAAAAAGGTTAAAAATATAGGGCCGGGAAGAAAATTCCCGGCTTTATTTTTGCCATTTTGGTTTATTTTAATTACCTTTGCAGCCGGAATTTTAAATATTAAACAAATGGACGATTATCACGCGGACAACAACAATGAATTGTAGGCGTGGAGATTCAGCAGAAAGCAACCCATTCACCGCTTTGGGGGGATAGCTAATCTCCATACCCCAAACTTTTATTTTGTGGAGATTAGCAACAATGAGAACATATTGGAATACAGAGAATCATCTGCAGGCTATCAATGAATGGCAGCCTAACTGCTGGATACAAGTAACTTGTCCAACCGACGAAGACCAGCGCTTGCTGGAAGACGAATTCAAAATCCCTGATTATTTCCTCTCGGACATCAGTGATACCGATGAGCGTGCCCGCTACGAATACGACGATGGCTGGATGCTCATCATCCTCCGTATTCCTTATGTCAAGGAAATCAGAAGCCGCACTCCTTATACTACCGTGCCATTGGGTATCATCCACAAGCGGGATGTCACCATCACCGTCTGCTATTACGAAACCAATATGATGATTGATTTCGTGAGTTTCCAGCAGAAACGAGGTGAAGGCTTCACCGACTATGTGGATATGATTTTCCGTCTCTTCCTTTCCTCTGCCGTATGGTATCTGAAGCGACTCAAGCAGATCAACTCGCTCATCGAGAAAGCCAAGCGCAATCTGGATCATGGCGTCAACAATGAAAGCCTGATTGGTCTCTCACGTCTGCAGGATTCCCTCACCTATTTCATTACCTCCATCCGAGGCAATGAGAACCTGCTGTCTAAACTGAAGTTCAAACTCCAGGTGGATGAGTTGGATGCCGACCTGATTGAGGACGTCAACATCGAGATGACCCAGGCGCGTGAAACCACCAATATCTATTCAGATATTCTGGAATCCACGATGGACACCTATTCCAGCATCATCAACAACAACATGAATACCACGATGCGTACCTTGACGTCCATCAGTATCGTCATGATGTTGCCTACCCTGATTTCCTCCTTCTTCGGAATGAACCTCATCAACGGCATGGAAGACAGCTCCATCGGTTTTGGCATTGCCATCCTCATCTCTATCGTCGTATCAGGCCTTACGTGGGGATTCCTGCGCTATAAGCGCTTGCTCTAAGGAAGGAGCCGAGCCCCGCATAGCGCAGGGGCACAGAGCAAGAAGAACACAACAAGTCAGAAAAATAATGATAAAAAAACATAAAAAAGCGAGGATAAAAGTAAAAATAAAAAATAAAATTAGGATTTTTCGCTTTTTTTACTTAAGTTTGCAAAATTATTGTGTGTGTATGTGGCAGATAGCAACACTGTTATCTGCCAAGAAATCGAATCATAAACTAAATACAGTGAAATGATGGACTCTCAAGAAAATGCCCTGTTACAGGGAACCATGGAAGAACCTGCCAAGAAGGCGTATGCCACCAAGCAGGAAGTGCTCGAAAGAGTGAAAGAAATCGCTCGCAGTGCCGAAGCTCCTAATAAGGAAGAGCTCGACCACCTGAAGACAACTTTCTACAAACTTCACCTCGCAGAACGGGATGCTCAATCCAAGGAGTATCTGGAAAAAGGTGGTGATCCTGAAAAATTCGTACTCCTACCTGATGACACAGAAGAAGCTTTCAAGGCTGAAATGCAGATCATCAAGGAAAAACGCGCCAAGATCTTCCTCGAACAGGAAGAGGAAAAGCAGGAAAATTTAGCAAAGAAACTTGAGATTATAGAAAAGATCAAGGCTATGACTACCTCTCCTGAGGAAGCTAACCAATCATATAATGACTTCAAGGCCCTGCAGCAGGAATGGAAGGAAATCAAGACCGTGCCTGCCGACAAGGCTAATGAGCTGTGGCGCAACTACCAGCTCTACGTGGAGCAGTTCTACGACCTTCTGAAACTCAACAGCGAGGCACGTGAATATGACTTCAAGAAAAACCTCGAGGCTAAGACCGCACTCTGCGAAGCTGCTGAAAAGCTCGACGAGGAGCCAGATGTCATCTCTGCCTTCCACCAGTTGCAGGACTTGCACCAGCAGTACCGCGAAATCGGTCCTGTTGCCAAGGAATTGCGCGAGCAGATCTGGAGCCGTTTCAAGGCGGCAAGCACCGTGATCAACAAGAAACACCAGCAATACTTTGAGGAAATCCGCGCTAAGGAGGAGAAGAACCTCGAACAGAAGACTGCGCTCTGCGAAAAGTTGGAGGCGATCGACCTGGATGCCATCAAGACTGCTGCCCAGTGGGAAACGACTACCAAGGAGGTGATCGCTATGCAACAGGAATGGCGTGAAATCGGTTTTGCTCCTCAGAAGATGAACGTGAAGATCTTTGAGCGCTTCCGCACCATCAATGACGTGTTCTTCAGCAAGAAGGCTGAGTTCTTCAAGGAACTGAAATCACAATATTCCAGCAATTTGGAAAAGAAGCAGGAACTCGTCAAGAAAGCACAGGAACTTGCTGATAGCACAGACTGGAAGAAGACGGGCGACAAGATTATCGCACTGCAGAAAGAATGGAAGACCGTGGGCGTTGTACCTCGCAAACAGGGTGAACTGCTCTGGAAGGACTTCCTCGAAGCTTGCAACAAATTCTTCGAGGCTCGCAACAAGGCTAATGCAGGCACCAGAAACACGGAGCACAGCAACTTGGCGAAGAAGCGCGAAGTAGTGGCTAAGCTGAAGGACTTGCTCGAAAACCCTGTAGAGAACGTGCAGCAGGCACTGCAGAAGCTGACAGAGGAATATAACTCCATCGGTCATGTGCCTTTCAAGGAAAAGGACAATATCTACAAGGAGTATCACGAAGTGCTCGACAAGATCTATAAGGACTTGCACATCAGCAACGCCAAGCGCCGTCTCGACAATTTCAAGAACAATCTGAAGAATGTGGCTGAGAAGGGTTCTGATGCCTTGGACAACGAGCGTGGACGACTCTTGCGCCGCTACGACCAGTTGCGCAGCGATATCACCACCTATGAGAACAACCTCGGCTTCCTCAATGCTGCCAGCAAGAAGGGCAACAGTCTCGTAGAGGAAATGAACCGCAAGGTACAGAAGCTCAAGGATGAACTCGAACTGGTAAAAAATAAGATCAAGGCTATTGATGCAGAAAACAAGTAAAATATATAGCCCCACAGATCTCACGGACTTTACATAGGTCTTACATAGACCGATGAAATATTAAAGTCCCACAGATTTCACAAATTAACACAGATCTTTTAAAGAGAAATAAATCTGTGGATATCTGTGAAATCTGTGGGACTTTTTTTTAGACCCTTAAGCCTGTTCACGCCTTGCACGAACAGGACTTATATCACACTTACATCTTTTCTATGATTTTCATGCCCTCTTCCACCGCTTTCATATTAAGTGGAATCAAACCATGATGGCGCTCAGGCAACGACTTGAAGAGTGCCTTGTTCAGACCATCTGTGCTCACCACAGGACAAACCTTCAGCAGACCACCCAGTACAATCATATTAAACACCTTAGCGTTTTTCATCTCAGCCGCCTTGTCCATCGCATCAATACGATACACGGTGATGTCCTTACGCTGCGGAGGATTCATGATACCATAACCATCATAGATCAGCACACCGCCCGGCTTAACCTTCGATTCAAACTTATCGAGCGAAGGCTGATTCAGTACGATAGCCACATCATAATGGCTCAAGATAGGCGAAGAAATACGGTCATCACTCACGATTACCGTCACATTCGCCGTACCGCCACGCTGTTCCGGACCGTATGCAGGCATCCAAGTCACCTCTTTATCCTCCATCAGTCCAGAATAAGCCAGGATTTTTCCCATAGAGAGAACACCCTGACCACCAAAACCGGATATAATGATTTCTGTCTTCATTGTTCTATTATTATATTAGAAGAGCAAATCGTTCTTCCTTCACTCTTCACTCTTCGTTCTTCACTCTTCACTTACATTCCCGTCGTATCCTTCAAGTCTCCCTTAGGATATTCCTTGAACATATTCTCTTCCATCCACTTATTAGCTTCCACAGGAGATAGTTTCCAACCACTGTTGCAGGTAGAAACAATTTCCACCAGACTGGAACCCTTGCCCTGCATACTTGCCTCAAATGCCTTGCGGATAGCTTTCTTAGCCTTTCTGATGCTCGCTACAGTTTCCACGCTCTGTCGGGTCACATAGCAAGTACCCGTCAGATGACTGGCAAGTTCGGTGATATTGAGCGGATAACCATGAAGATCAGGCTGGCGACCGTAAGGACAGGTAGCCGTCTTCTGACCCAGCAGAGTAGTAGGAGCCATCTGGCCGCCCGTCATACCATAAATGGCATTATTGATGAAGATAATGGCAATATGCTCACCACGGTTTAAGGCATGAATCGTCTCACAAGTACCGATACAAGCCAAGTCACCATCACCCTGGTAAGTAAATACCAGACGATCTGGCCACAAACGCTTGATACCCGTAGCCACTGCAGGCGCACGACCATGAGCCGCTTCCTGCCAGTCAATATCCAAATAACGATAAGCGAAGACGGCGCAGCCCACAGGACAAACGCCCACCGTCTTATCCTCCATACCCATCTCCTCTATCACTTCGGCGACAAGCTTATGCACCACACCATGCGAACAGCCCGGGCAATAATGCATCGGAACATCGTTCATCAGTGTCGGTTTCTTATATACCAGATTTTCTGGTGAAATTATATCATTCATAATGTATAATTTATATATTTTCAGTAATTAATCGCTTGAGCGCCTCCACGATTTCCTCAGGTTCAGGCACAATACCGCCCAAACGACCGAAATGCGCTACAGGCACCAAACCATTCACAGCCAGACGCACATCCTCTACCATCTGTCCGGCATTGATTTCTGCCACGAGGATGCCCTTCTTGCTCTCAGCCAAGTGATGGATTTCCTGAGTAGGGAAAGGCCAGAGCGTGATCGGACGGAAAAGTCCCACCTTGATACCCTGTTCGCGGGCACTCTCGATACTCTTCTCTGCAATACGGGCAGCACTGCCGAAAGCCACGATCACATAGTCAGCATCCTCACAGCACTGCATCTCGTAGCGCACCTCCGTCTCACGGATTTTCCTGTATTTCTCCTGCAACTGCAGATTACGCTCCTCCATCACTTCCGGTTTCAGTTCCAGGGAAGTCATGATATTCGGCTTTCTGTCTTTCTTACGACCGATGGTAGCCCAAGGACATTCCTCTGCAATCTCCTGCTCCGTGCGACGAGGTTTCATAGGAGGAAGCACCACCTTCTCCATCATCTGACCGATGACACCATCACTCAGTATCATCGCCGGATTACGGTATTTGAAAGCCAAGGTGAAAGCCAAGTCCACGAAGTCAGCCATCTCCTGCACAGAAGCCGGAGCCAATACAATCACATTATAGTCACCATTACCACCACCACGAGTAGCCTGGAAATAGTCACCCTGCGAAGGCTGGATAGTACCCAGTCCAGGACCGCCACGCTGCACGTTGACAATGACACCCGGAATCTCGGCACCCGCCATATAGGAAATGCCCTCCTGCATCAAAGCCACACCCGGACTCGACGAAGTAGTAAGCACACGCTTACCGGCACCCGCACCGCCATGAACCATATTGATGGCAGCCACCTCACTCTCAGCCTGGAGCACCACCATACCAGAAGTCTCCCAAGGTTTGAGCAAAGCCAAAGTCTCTATAATCTCACTCTGTGGAGTAATCGGATAGCCAAAGAAACCATCCACACCACATCTGATGCAGGCATGAGCAATCGCCTCATTACCCTTCATCAAAGTTATTTCACGTTTCTGTTGTTCAGCCATTATTCATTCTCCTTCTTACGATACACGGTAATACATCCATCAGGGCATACGATGGCGCACGAAGTACAGCCCACGCATGCATCCGGCACAGCCGCTTCCACATAGCGATAACCATGCACATTCACTTTTTTCTCGGCTAATGCAATGACATGTTGAGGACAAGCCACCACACAGAGCGCACATCCCTTGCAGCGCCCTGTATCGACTACAATAGCCCCTTTAATCTTACTCATATTCTTTTCGTTCTAATTATCTTTACGCTTGGAGTAAACCAAAACTGCCGTTGTCCACATGTCGGTTATTATGGATTGTAGTAGTCCTTGCAATAGAAGCTCATGATATCATCCAGCATCTCCTTGGCAGCCACGGCAGGACTCTCCGGATCGAGCGCAATGGCCTCCAGATAACAGTCGATGGCACGCCTAAAGTCGCCTTGCTTGCGCCAGGCGTTACCTTGTTGATAATAATCTTCTGCTTTCATTTACTCTATTTATTTTTAAAGTTTTACGCTGCGAAAGTACTAAATTTCAGCTAAGAAAAAGAATAAAAGCGGAAGATTTAAACTATATTAATGTTGATTTTCTTAAAAAATGCGCACACTACTTTTTAGTGTGCAATTTTTCAAGAATAACATCCGATATTTCTACATTTTATTTTGGTAGATTACATACAGTACGATGCCACGCAAAACGAGATAAATGATGAAAGCCAGCCACAGGGCATGATTGCCCATCAGCGGATGCAGGATGAAAAACAGGGCAAAGAATGAAGCCGAAGCGATGGCAGTAGAACAGAGCATCGACTTCGACTGAGTGATGCCCACGAAGATGCCATCGAAGACAAAGGCCGCCATTCCAGCCAAGGGAATCAGAACCGCCCACCAGAAGTAATCACCCGCAGCCGTTATCACCCGCTCATCATCCGTCAGGAGCGCAAGGAAGTTTTCTCCTCCTATCATATATAATAAGGTGAACCCCGCAGCCACCGCTAACCCGAAGCCCATCGTCCTGCGCACCACTTCCCGAAAGGCCACCATGTTCTTAGCCCCGTAATACTTGCCACTCAGGGCTTCAGCAGCGTAGGCAAAACCATCCATGAAGTAGGAAAAGATAGTGAAGAGCGTCATCAGCAGGGTGTTCACCGCCAATACCAAGGTACTCTCCCTGGAACCAGCCGCCGTGAAGAAGAGGTTGACAGCCACCAGACACACCGTGCGGAGAAAAATGTCCCTGTTGAGCGAGAAAAACCGTTTGAGCGGTTCCGCAGCTAAGAGATGCTGTCGGAAATCATACTTGCCCAATCGGCGATAATGAAGACGGAAAAGCAGACACGCCATGAGGAAGCCCCACCATTGGGCGATGACCGTACCGAGTGCCACGCCCTCCACCGTCATCTTGCCCACGAAAACCAGCAGCAGAGAAGCGATGATATTCACCACATTCTGCGTCAGCGAAACCATCATCGGAATACGGGTGTTCTGCATACCGATAAACCATCCCGTAAACCCATACAGACCCAATACGGCGGGAGCACCCCAGATGCAGACATAGCAGTATCTGCGGGCAAGTTCCACCACATCAGCCTCCGGCGACATTGCCCACAATCCACATCCGATGAGCCATCTCTGAAGGATAAAGAACAGCAGTCCTATCCCCACACCGATGGCTAAGGAGCGAACCAAGAGCCTCATCACTTCCGCCAAGTCTCTCCTGCCCAACGCCTGCGAAGTCATTCCGCTGGTTCCCATCCGCAGAAAGCCGAACAACCAGTAGATGACATTGAAGAGCATCGAGCCCACGGCAATGGCACCGATATACGCTGCATCGCCGATATGTCCGACGATGGCGACATCTACCAAACCCAAAAGCGGTACCGTGATATTGGATATTATCGACGGTACCGCTAATTGCAATATTCGTTTATTCACCTTTTTTCAATTCTTAAACCTCATTTAGTTTTACTGGTATATGACCTTCAAGCTGTAACCACCTCTTTTAGAATTTAAAAATATACTCAATAAACTTACATTCGTTTCGCTATTACCATCTGCTTATCAGCGAAAGCGCTACAAGCGTCAACCAAAGCCAACAGTTTGCTCCAGTTTGATACAGGTTCCACTCTATGAGCAAAACATTTGCGCACATACACTTTTACACTTTCAT
>ENA-ORSO01000427-ORSO01000427.1-human-gut-metagenome-genome-assembly--contig:-NODE-427-length-36593-cov-148.366495_pt1 | contig 36593 bp, 24 predicted proteins | sample MGYA00241902_ERZ509168 | MGnify/ENA primary metagenome ERZ509168 (study PRJEB26280, sample SAMEA2338806) | human gut metagenome | biome: human gut; feature: human-associated habitat; material: faeces... | reverse complement strand
GTGGAACATTACCCGATTCATTGACGAGATTTTCAGAGAATTGCTTGCATATCTCGAGTATTTTGACGAATTTTGTATAAAGGTTGTACATACGATGGTTTGGACTTAATGTTTTGAACACCACTAAGTTACTAAAAATCAGCGATATGTGCAACTTTTTACTCATATTTATCAACTTAAATTAATTCCGCCAACGGGTAGGTGATAGTTATTACCTCAGCTCTAAGGGAAATCCAGGAATCAAACCAAATGACAATGCGGGTAAGCAAATAGATGCAGAGTTTAAGGGAAGCCAAAATTGCATCGCCCTGCCTAACACAGGTAACTATTTTCACTTTCTGTTCCACACCAAAGGTAAAATAATACTTGCCTTTAATGTGAACTATGCAAATCCAGGAAATAAATATCTTTACGTAGAGAAAGCTACGAATGAAACTGTTACCATTGTTGACAATGGTAAGAACTATGCTACAACAAAAGGCATTACCACTGCAAACACGAAAGCAAGTTCCACAACAACAGGAATAACTATTACAGATTTACAATCTGGTGACAACAGATATTTTCAGGTAAATGCCCCTGCTGGAGACAACTCCTTGGTTATAGAAATTGATGCAGAGGCTGGCGAAGAATATTATATATGGATGCCTTCTGCAGAGAATTTCGCCCTCGGCGGTTTTACCTTCGAAGTAGATGATTCACAACGCTTCACCCCTTGGAAGCCTGTTGTTCACAGACAGATTGAATTCGGGAAAAGTCCTGCGAATATGAAAAATGCTGATGGAAATGCTCCTTCTGGTGTAGAGAACATCACATTCATGTATGGTGGCTGGACCAATCATCCTAACGCTGTAAAAGCTGCAACCTGGAATGATACCGAAAAGACTTGGGGATTCAATGAAAATGGAAACGACAAAACCACCTACAATGTCAAAAACGAAAGTAAGATGGATAAATGGGAGGATGTAACATCTGAAAGTGAAACTACAACACTTGACGGTTATACTAAGTTTACACCCGGTTGTGGACAGGTTCCTACCGATCAATATGGCAAGGCTTTCGATCCTACACAGACATCCTCTGCAGTTCCAAGCGTAGCAAATATCCCATGCCGCGGTACTTACTATAAGTTCGAACCAGCCAAGGATGGTACACTCAATGTTTATGTAAGACAGGCTGCCAATAGCCCTCTCTTCCTCGTAGATGAGACCGGTAAGCCACAAAAGTCAATAGATTACAAGGCAGGCAACGATGCAACCTTCACCGAAGGCACTGATGCTTCATATAGCATCGACAAGTTGGCAGCATGCCGCTATGGTTTCGAAGTACAGGCAGGCAAAACCTACGTTCTATTCCAGAACAATGAGAGGCTCGGATTCTACGGATTCACATTTGGCGCTTCAAGTACTGAAGAAACTAATGTTAGCATCTCACAGGCTGACGGCTATACCTATGAGTCAAAAAACAATGCCACAGTAACCCTTACCAAACCACTCCAGGCAAATGTATGGAATGCCATCTGTCTGCCATTTAGTATGACTGAGCAGCAGGTAAGAAATGCGTTCGGAGAGAATGCTCGCATTGCCGAATTCAAGAAAGTTGATGAAAGCGGAAAGAAAGCTGTAGCGTCTTTTGGCATGCACTACTACCAGTTGATTACAGCCGGCAAGCCATGTCTCATCAAACCTTCTCAGGTAAACGAAAACGATACTTATACCATCAAGGGGGTAACCATCGATGCAGAAAAGGCATTGACCATAGCAGATTCTAACAATTTGTTTAATTTCGTAGGAACATACGCTCGTACTACCATGCCTGTCAACAGCCACTTCTTGGGTAGCAATGATGGCAAACTGTACTACATCACCGCTGATAAGGAAATCAGTGGCCTGAAAGCATTCTTCCAGCCAGTTAGCACCAGCAATGCCAAGTTGAGCATCGCATTCGACAGTACTGACAATGATTTTGACAACAACACGACTGGCATTGAAGCCATCAAGGACTACATGGATCAAGATGCAGCCAACAGTTCTGCCAACAAGGGCATCTACAATATCAACGGACAGTTCATGGGTACCAACCCTGCTATTCTCCCTCAAGGAATTTACGTAAAGAACGGCAAGAAGTTCATCGTAAAATAATGAGTTTTATGAAGATGAAAATGTATTAAAAAGTAGTAAGAAGATGAAAAAGATATATATGACACCCGAAACAATAGGTGTAGCAACCAAGACCGAAAGTTTTCTCTTGACGCTTTCAAGTGGTAGCGTAAAACCAGAAGCACCAGACTCTGGTCTGGATGGTGGTGGAACAATAGAAGGTGGCGGTAATGGCGACAGCCAGTCACCAGCCAAACTACACAATACAAATGTTTGGGAAGCTTGGGAAAAATACTAAATTCACATACGTTTTAAAGCGGGGGAAAGCACTCAGGAGAGCTGCTTTCCCCTATTTTTTGACCTATCATCTTACATATTTGGACTATTTTGTTTTTTTAGGCATAATAACCTTGCGCGTATTGTTTTTTTTTCCTATCTTTGCAGAAGATAAGCTGCACTGGCAATTAAAAAGGCCACAGAAAAACAGCTTTTCTGTTGAATAACTTAAAAACCAACAACAATATGGACAAGATACTAAAAACGCAATTTGTCGGATTTTCCTTTGCATTGGCTCTGCTGTCATCTCTCGGCACTCAGGCTCAGTCGCATTCTGGTGCACTGTCGCTCCCTACCCCTACTCAGGAAGCCAAACCTGGTGTAAGATGGTGGTGGATGGGATCTGCTGTAGATAAAGAGAACCTAAAGTGGAACCTCGACGAATATGCCAAGGCTGGCATTGGAGCCGTAGAAATCACGCCACTCTATGGTGTGCAAGGAAATGACAAGAATGACATTCCGTATCTCTCTCCGAAATGGATGGAGATGCTCAAATTCGTAGAAGAAGAAAATAAGAAGGTAGATATTGAAACCGACATGGCTACTGGTACCGGCTGGCCTTTTGGTGGTCCTTGGGTTCCTATCAATGAAGCTGCCTGCAAGGCGGTATTCGTGGATACGATCGTTGACGTGAAACAGAAATTGATGGAGATTGAATTCAACGTTCCTCAGAAAGAGCGTGACTTTGCCAAGCTGAAACTCATCAAGGCATATCCAGTTGAGGGACAGAACAGAAAAAAGCGTGTCATCGCTCTCTACGAAAGCCGCACCCGACAAAAAGTTAAACGTGCTGCACCGGGCGGAGAAGGATACGTCATCGACCACTTTGACTCCACTGCCGTGGCTAATTATCTGGCACATATCGATAGTGCCTTCGTTGCCAACAAGACTCCTTATCCACATACCTTCTTCAATGATAGTTATGAGGTATATGGAGCCAACTGGACTCCTAACCTGCTGACAGAATTTGAGAAGATGCACGGATATAAACTGCAGGACAAGTTCCCTGAATTCCTTGATGGTGATGCCGTGGTGGTAAGCGATTACCGTGAAACATTAGGCGATATGCTGCTCCATAACTTCACCGAACAGTGGACCAAGTGGGCAAACAAGCGTGGTGCCATCACCCGCAATCAAGCTCATGGTTCACCAGCCAATCTCATCGACTGTTATGCCGCCGTAGATATCCCTGAGATAGAAGGATTCGGTCTTACTGATTTCGGCATCAAGGGCTTACGCAAGGATCCGGGCAAGACCCGTCCTAATTTCAGCGACCTCAGCATGCTCAAGTATGCACCATCTGCCGCCCATATCACTGGCAAGAAATATACCTCCAGCGAGACCTTTACCTGGCTCACCGAGCACTTCCGCACTTCCCTGAGTCAGATGAAACCAGATATGGACCTCATGTTCTGCGCAGGCGTGAACCATATGTTCTTCCATGGTACAGCCTACTCGCCTAAAAACGACCCATGGCCAGGATGGAAGTTCTATGCATCGGTGGATATGAGTCCGACCAACAGTATCTGGCGCGATGCACCGGAACTGATGAAGTACATCACCAACTGCCAGACCTATCTGCAGTGGGGACAGCCTGACAACGACTTTCTGGTCTATCTGCCAGTAAGAGATATGTGGCGCAAGGATACCAAGAACTGGTTGATGCAGTTCGACATCCACTCCATGGCGAAGAAAGCACCGGAATTTATCAAGGTGATTCTCGACATCGACAAGGCAGGTTTCGACTGTGACTACATCAGCGACAAATACCTGCGCACCTGTACCTTTAAAGATGGTATGATCGAAACTGCTGCTGGTACCCGCTACAAGGGCATCATCATCCCAGGCAACAATATCATGCCAAGCGATGTAATCCAGCATATCTCCGACTTGAAGGCGCAAGGAGCCAAGATTATCAAAGGCGACAACATCAAGGCGATGGAACAAGCTGCAAAACCGGAACTGATGAAAAAGAACCTGGGCTTGAAGATGATTCGCCGCAACAACAGCATCGGCGGTCATCATTACTTCATCGCCAACCTCACCGGCAAGGATATCACTTCTACCGTAGCACTGGCTGTAAACGAGAAGAACGGTATCTGGTATAACCCTATGACGGGCAAATATCACAAGGCAACTATCGGCGATAAGGGCATCGAAGTGAACCTGAAGAGTGGCGAGAGCCGCATTCTCATCACCTCGGATAAGCCTGTAAGCGAATGGAAACTCGGTTCCAAGGTGAAGATAGGCGGCAAGGAAGCCATCGCTGCTGCGGATAGCAAGACCATCGACCTGACCGCCAATAGCTGGAAACTGTCATTCACAGAGGAGGCTCCTAAGGTGGGCGAGACCTTCAACCTCAAGGGTTTGAAGAGTTGGGAAAATCTCAGCGAAAAGGCTAAGGTGATGATGGGAACAGGTGTTTATGAAACCACCTTCAAACTGTCGAAGGATGATGCACAGAAACAGTGGGCTATCGACTTAGGTGATGTCCGTGAAAGTGCACGCGTCTATATCAATAATAAATATGTGGGCTGCGCATGGGCGGTACCATATATCCTCAACTGCAAAGACGCACTGAACAAGGGCAAGAATACTATCCGTATCGAGGTAACCAACCTGCCTGCCAACCGCATAGCAGAACTCGACCGACAGGGTGTGAAATGGCGCAAGATGAAGGAAATCAACGTGGTGGATATCGACTACAAAAAGACCACATACGAGAAATGGACTCCTGTAGCAAGCGGACTCAACAGTTCGGTTAAACTTGTGGAATTGAAAGACCAACTCTAATCATTTTCATTTCGCAAGTTTTGGAAATTCAATAAGAAATAAGCAAATTTAAAATAAGAACATAATCAATCAAAGAGTACAAATGAAGAAACTAATCCTGACAAGCCTCTGCATTCTTATGGGCATGACCTCTGTGTCTGCCCAGAATGCAGCCGTGAAAGTTGCAACAGTGAAAGCTGCATCTGACAAGGAATCTCTAAAGAAGGAAATTCTGGAAGTATCACAGCGTACCAACAACTACTTCATGACGAAGTACAGTGACCCAACCCTCGACACCTATGTCAAGAAGGTACGCACGAGCAACCTCTGGACCCGTGCCGTATATTACGAAGGATTGATGGCACTCTACGAGATAGACCCTCAGCAGCGCTACCTCGACTATACCGACCGCTGGGCAGACTATCACAAGTGGACAGCCCGTGGCAGCGTGAATGATACCGATGCCGACAACCAGTGCTGCCAGCAAACCTATATCGACCGCTATATCCAGACTGGCGGCAAAAAGGATTTGAGTAAGGTAAAGGAGAACCTCGACCATCAGATGAGTACCAACCGCGTTTCATACTGGACATGGATTGATGCGATACAGATGGCTATGCCTGTCTATGCCAAATATGCTAAGTTGACCGGCGAGAAGAAATATCTCGACTATGCGATGAACTCCTACAAGTGGAGTCGTGACACCTTGGCTGGTGGTCTTTTCAATAAAAAAGAGGGACTCTGGTGGAGAGACAAAGACTATGTGCCACCTTACAAGGAGAAAGATGGTAGCAATTGCTACTGGAGCCGCGGAAACGGTTGGGTATATGCTGCATTGGTACGTGTGATGCAGACCTTGCCAAAGACTGATAAGAACTACCAGTACCTGAAGAAAGACTTTATCTCTATGAGTAAGGCGATATTGAAGTGCCAGCGTGAGGATGGATATTGGAACGTGAGCCTCGTTTGTCCTGCCAACTATGGTGGTCCTGAAATGACTGGTACAGGTCTCTTCCTTTATGGCATGGCATGGGGTGTGCAGCAGGGCATCCTGCCAAGAGCTACCTATCAGAAAGCAATGGATAAAGCATGGAAGGCATTGGCTGCATCGGTTCACGAGGATGGTTTCATTGGATACAACCAGGGCACAGGTAAGGATCCTGCTGCCGGTCAGCCTGTCACCTTCACTTCTATTCCAGACTTCGAAGATTACGGCACAGGTTGCCTCCTGCTCGGTGCGGCAGAGTATTACAAGCTTTTAAAGGTAAAAAAGTAAAAAGGTAAAAAAGGCTTTGTTAAAAGTAAAAAGGAAAAAAAGTTATGAGAAAATATATCTGGCTGATGGCTTGCTTGGTGGCTTTTGCGCCACTAAGCGCCAATGCCGCCAAGAAACTGAAGAAAGCGAAAAAGGCACAGACTGAACTCTGGCCAGACGGTACGAAGATGGATGCCTGGTTCTCCAATGCACAGAAGGTGAATGTAGATACCCTTGGCAAGAAATACGTGATAACCGATTATGGTGTCAAAAACGACAGTACCCTGATTCAGACTCAGGCTATACAGGCTATCATCGACCAGGCTGCCAAGGATGGCGGTGGTGTCATCGTCGTTCCTGCCGGTACCTATCAGAGCGGTGCCCTATTTTTCCGTCCGAAAACCCATCTCTATCTCGAAGAGGGTGGTAAACTGAAAGGTAGTGACCGCATTGCCAACTTCCCTGTCTTGGAAACCCGTATCGAGGGGGAAACCTGCAAGTATTTCTCTGCCTTCATCAATGCTGATAAGTGTGATGGTTTTACCATTGCAGGCAACGGAACCATCGATGGTAACGGCTATCACTACTGGGAGGAATTCTGGATCCGTCGCACCTGGAACCGCCAGTGTACCAACAAGGATGCACAGCGTCCACGCCTCGTATATATCAGCAATTCGAGCCATGTGACCATACAGGATGTCCACATCCAGAACAGTCCTTTCTGGACCAACCACATCTATCGTTGCGACCATGTCCGCTTCTTGGGATGCACCATCTTCGCCCCTACCAGTGGTATGCGTGCACCAAGTAGTGATGCTATCGATATCGACGTATGCCACGACGTATTAGTGGAAGGCTGCTTCATGAGTGTAAATGATGATGCCATTGCCATCAAGGGCGGTAAGGGAACCTGGGCAGACAAGGCATCAGAGAATGGACCAGTCTATAATGTGCTCATCCAGAACTGCAACTATGGCAAAGTACATGGTTGTCTGACTTTGGGAAGCGAGAGTGTGAAAGACCGCAACATCGTGTTGCGAAACATCAAGGTGGGCAATGCGCAGCGCGTACTCTGGTTGAAGATGCGCCCTGACACTCCTCAGCACTATGAGTATGTGACGGTAGATAATATCACAGGCACCACAGGCAGTTTCTTGGTTGTCCGCCCTTGGACTCAGTTCTTCAAACCAGGCGACCGCAAGGATATGCCACTCAGTCAGTGCAACAACATCACCATCAAAAACATCCAGATGGATTGTGACAACTTCTTTGATGTGGGCACCAGCGACAAGTACCGTCTTGTAGATTTCACCTTCGAAAACATCCAATCTACTGATAAGAAAATGGCATTCAATAAGGATGTCATTGAAAACACAATCGTGAAGAATGTCAATATCACACCAAGAGAAAAGAGCAACAGCATATCTTCCATTGATGGTTGATATGCTGTTTTTCTATTGAGGACTTTCGTCTTCCTTTATCACGGAAAATTCTGTTCGAGGTTTTATATCCACTATGCCCAACTCTTATCAAAATCTTCACCGTCGAAGGCAAGCCAATTCTTGATAATCGTCTTGCCCTCTGGAGTCAGTACACTTTCCGGATGGAACTGAATACCATGGATATCATAATGCTTGTGCTTCAAACCCATGATGCAACCGTCATCGCTCACTGCTGTCACATCAAGACACTCTGGGAAATTTGTTCTATCCACTACCCATGAATGATAACGACCTATCTCTATACGCTTAGACATACCAGCAAAAATAGGATCATTACCAAACTGAGTACAAGGAGTAGCAACTCCATGATATACTTCTGAGAGATTGGTTAGTTTGGCGCCAAAAGCCTCACCTATCGCCTGATGACCCAGACAGACACCCAACATTGGTTTTCTGCCAGCATAAGTCTTGATGACATCCATCAGAAGACCTGCCTCAGAAGGAATACCAGGTCCCGGACTCAGGATGATCTTATCAAAACGGTCAAGTTCGCGCAATTGGAACTGATCGTTGCGGAATACCGTCACCTCTGCACCTAACTCTTTTACCAGATGAGCCAGATTATAGGTGAAGGAATCGTAATTATCTATGATTACTACTTTCATTTCTTGTCATTTAAAATGTGTTTACAACTGCTCTGCAATATGGATAGCCTTGGTGAGCGCACCCAACTTGTTATTGCACTCTTCCAGTTCATACTGGTCATTGCTCTTGGCTACGACACCACTACCTGCCTGGAACCAGAGCTCACCATTACGACTGATAAAGGTACGGATAACGATGGCCTGATTGAGGTCACCATTCAGTCCGATGAATCCGATACAACCGCCATAAGCACCTCGGTTGTGAGGCTCTAACTCTGAGATAATCTGCATGGCACGAACCTTAGGAGCACCACTCAGCGTACCTGCTGGGAAAGTATCGATAAACTCCTTGATATGATCAGCATCCTTATCAAGCGTACCACTTACACGACTTACGAGATGAATGACATGACTGTAGAACTGCATATCCTTATAGAAATCTACCTTCACACCATGACAGTTGCGACTCAGGTCATTGCGTGCCAGATCCACCAACATCACATGCTCTGCATTCTCTTTCGGATCATTGCGCAGGAACTCAGCAGCCTTGCGGTCCTGTTCGATATCGCCTGTACGCTTTGTAGTACCGGCAATAGGATCTATGAATGCCTTGTTGCCTACGATACGGTTGTGGGTTTCTGGAGAAGAACCGAAGATACGGTATCCGCCGAAATCAAAATAGAAGAGGTATGGTGATGGATTGATGCTGCGAAGCGCACGGTAGAGTTTGAAATCATCACCCTCATACTTCTGGACGAAACGGCGACTGACCACAATCTGGAAAACATCACCACGCAAACAGTGCTGGATGCACTTTCTTATATTCTCCTTATGCTGCTCATCAGTAAGCGTAGAAGTCGTATCTCCCACAGGATGGAAGTCGTATGGTTTCACATTTGCCTTGTTGATAGCCTTCAGGAGCGCATCCAGTTCTGCCTCACCAGCAGAACCTTCTGCATCACTCAGCGCAATCAGTTCCATCGTATTGTTGTAATGATCGAAAACGATGATGTCCTTATACATGATATAATAGATATCCGGCGCATCATTCTTTTCCATCGTCGTATCCTTTACCGGGATATTTTCAAAGTAGCGTACAGCATTGAAAGTGGTGAAACCATAGAGTCCACAGAAGTCCTTGCCCTCTCCCTTCACATGGAAAGACTTGACAAAGTCATTGATTGCCTTGGAGATGGCGAGTTTACACTCCTCACCCTTTCCCTCACCGAAGGCAGGGAGTTCCTGTTTTTCCACCTTTCCATCGGGATAAGTGACTGTCACGATACCATGTCCCACAGCGATGCTTGCCATCGGATGTACGCCGATGAAGGAACGAGAGTTCTCTGAGCCATGGTAGTCGGAACTCTCCATCAAGGCAGACTGGGGATATATGTCACGAAGTCGCATATAGACTCCCACCGGTGTATAGAGATCGGCGAGAATCTTGCGAGTCTTTGTTGTATAATTGAATCTACTCATATTTTAAACGATAAAAAAATGAAGCCTATTGCATAGACACATGAAGCAGGCTTCAATGACCAACGAAGCCTATTTCAAAACCACATGAAGCAGGCTTCGCTTGATGATGAAGCTTAAAGCCTCTAATTTTAAAAATCTCCGTATTCTTTAGCCATTTCCTTATGACTCAAGTAGGTCTCCACGTCCTTGTCACCACGTCCAGAAACTGTGAGCACAACGACATCGTCCTTCTTGAATTTCATCTTCTTCAAGGCAGCCACAGCATGGGCACTCTCGATAGCAGGAATGATACCCTCCATACGGGTCAACTCATATCCAGCATAGATAGCCTCATCATCTTTGATGGCAAGCACATGACTACGGCCACGGGTAGCCAAGTCGGCATGCATTGGTCCGATGCCTGGATAATCCAAACCGGCACTGATGGTGAAGGCTTCTTCTATCTGTCCGTCTTCGGTCTGCATCACGAGGGTACGCGCACCATGAATGATACCTTCTGTACCGCAGTGCATGGTAGCAGCCGTATAGTTGGTATCGATACCATGACCGGCAGCCTCAGCCAAGTAAATCTGCACACGCTCGTCATCGATATAGTGATAGATGGTACCCGCAGCATTGCTTCCGCCACCCACACAAGCGATAAGATAGTCAGGATAATCACGGCCAATCTTCTCTTCCAACTGCCATTTCAGTTCCTCTGAAATCACACTCTGCATCTTTGCCACGATATCAGGGTAAGGATGTGGCCCCATCGTACTGCCCACGATATAGAAAGTATCCTGAGGATGACAGCACCAGTCGCGGATAGCTTCTGAACAGGCATCGCTCAAGGTCATATTACCCGTTCTTACAGGATTAACCTTAGCACCCAACATCTTCATACGTTCCACATTGGTATGCTGACGTTCAACGTCGGTAGCACCCATGAAGATTTCGCACTTCATATCCATCAGGGCGCAGACCGTAGCTGTAGCCACACCATGCTGACCGGCACCAGTCTCGGCAATGATACGGGTCTTTCCCATCTTCTTTGCCATCAGAATCTGACCGATGGTATTATTGATCTTATGAGCACCAGTATGGTTCAGGTCTTCACGCTTCAGATAGAGCTGGCATCCGTACTTCTCACTCATGCGCTTGGCATAATAGAGAGGTGAAGGACGACCCACATAATCTTTCAGCAGAGCGTAATACTCTTTCTTGAATTCCTCACTCTCGATGATAGGCTTGTAAGCCTCCTGGAGTTCTGTCACACATTTATATAATATCTCTGGCACGTATGCGCCACCGAATTTTCCAAAAAATCCTTTATCGTCAACTTGATACATCGCAATCTAATATTAAATGACAAATGACAAATGTTAAATGACAAATGTAAAATGTTAAATTAGGCTTACGCCCTTGAGTCACAAACGAAACTGATGAATTCTTCACTCTTCGTTCTTCACTCTTCACTTACTTCTTGAGTGCCTCGAAAAGCAGCTCGAGCGCCTTATCCGGATCACCCACTTCATTGAGTAATGTCACGAATTTACTTCCAATGATAGCACCGGCTGCATTGTCCTGTGCACTGGTCAGAGTCTGCTTGTTACTGATTCCGAAACCAATCATACGAGGGTTGCGGAGATTCATACTGTTGATATGATTGAAATAAGCGAGTTTGGCATCACCAAAACTACTCTGTGCTCCTGTGATGCTGGCTGAACTGACCATATAGATGAAACCATCGGTATGCTCATCGATGAATCGGATACGCTCCTCGCTGGTCTCCGGTGTAATCATCATGATGACACGGATGTCATACTTGTCGGCAATCGGCTTCACCACTTCCAGATAGTCATCGAAAGGAAGGTCTGGAATGATGGTGCCACTCACACCGCTCTCCACACAACTCTGGAAGAAAGCCTCGATGCCATAGTGCATGATAGGGTTGAGATAACCCATCAGAACCAATGGCAATTGCACTTCATCCTTGATGGCCTTGAGCTGACCGAAGAGCGCCTTCACGGTCATTCCGTTCTTCAAGGCTTTGGTACCTGCACTCTGGATGACTGGTCCGTCAGCCAAAGGGTCACTGAAAGGAATGCCCACCTCAATCATATCGATGCCATGGCGTTCCATGGATTTGATGACAGCACCTGTGCCCTCGAAGGTTGGACAACCGGCACAGAAATACAAGCTCAAAAGCTTGCGGTCTTTATTGTTTGCAAATAATGCATTTATCTTATTCATTTTTTGTTTTTTTACTTTTAAGAGCAAGAATGCTCTTTTACCTTTTTACTTTTTTACCTTTTTACTTTTAAAAGGAATTTCCTGAGTTTCTCTACATCTTTCAGAGCAGGTTCGATTTCAAATTTCGAATTCAAATCGATACCGATACACTTCGGGTGCTGGAAAGCTTTCAGCCGTTCTACATCTTCCGGTCCGATACCGCCACTCAGGAGGAATGGGGTCTCGCCATCGTACTGCTGCAGAACTTGCCAATCAAACTGCTCACCACTTCCACCGACCGTCTTACATTTGGTGTCGAAAAGGAAGAGGTCAACAGCGCCTGCATACTCCTTATATTTCTGGATATCCTCGGCTGAGCTTACGCTGATAGCCTTGATGATCCTGATATTGGGTTTGATGTCGGGATCGATGGTAGCACGGAGATTCTCGATGGTTTCACGAGGTTCATTACCATGCAACTGGATGTAGTCGAGACGGTAATTATAGACACGTGTCACGATGTTCTGGGGCATATCATCCACAAAGACTCCCACCCTTGCTGGTTGCTTTTGAGTCTCAGCAGTCTTACGCGCCATCGCAAGTTCGATACGCTCTTCCGAGTAGTCTGGTATAATGCCAGCCTTGCTGCTGATCATCTGCACAAACCGCGGTGACTTCGGATAGAAGATGAATCCTATCATATCAACCCCGAGTTGGGATACCTCGCGAATGTTATCGGCATCACGCATACCACACACCTTAACCAACATTTTATCTGTATTCATTTCTCTTTCTTTTTTCTCGTTAGTATTTTCATCTGAACTCACCATTGATTTCCAGTTGCTTCAGAAAATCCGCAAGTCCTTGTCCCGGGTCAGCCTGTTTCATAAACTGCTCTCCCATCAGGAAGCCACGGAAACCGCCTTCCTCACGGAGCCTTTTGACAACTTCCGGATTGGAGATACCGCTTTCGCTGACTCTGCACACATCCTTCGGCAACTGCTCTGCCAGGCGGAAACTGTTTTCCACATCGGTAACAAACGTACCGAGATTGCGATTGTTGATTCCATACATATCAGGTTCGAGTTCTGCATATTCGAAATCCCGGTCGTTGTGCATCTCCAAGAGTACTTCCATTCCGAGTTGGTGCGCCATATCAAGAAGACGCTTACATTCCTCTTTCGTCAGACTGGCAGCTATCAGGAGTACGGCAGAAGCACCGCAATATCTCGCCTGCAGGAGTTGGTATTCCTCGATAACGAAGTTCTTATATAATATAGGTATATGAACCCCCACATGGCGAGCCTCCTGTATAAACTCATCATAACCGCCGAAGTAGTCGATATCGGTAAGGATGCTGAGAGCAGAAGCTCCATTCTCCTGATAAGCCAACGGGATGATACTTGCCTTACCCTCCTCCTTGATCCATCCCTTGGACGGTGATTTTCTCTTAAACTCAGCGATGATACCCGTAGAGGACTCCATCAGTGCCTTGCGCATGCTGCCTCCAGGTACCAGTCCGTCATCCGCCTGCATTTTCTGTTCCGTCAGGGAAATCATCTGCCGAGGTTGGATGAAGCGCTTGCGCTGTTCTATCTCTATTCGCTTATGAGCGACAATTTCTTCTAAAATATCAGCCATATCCTACCTTTTTACTTTTTTACCTTTAAGAGCAAGAATGCTCTTTTTACCTTTTTACTTTTTTACCTTTTTACCTTTAAAAAAGCCTTTAACTATTCAGTTCTACAAATTTCTTGAATGTAGCGAGTGCCTTGCCACTATCGATGCTCTCTCGTGCAATCTCCACGCATTCCTCAATACTCTTCTTTCCCTTCTCCATAACCTGAATACCGAAGGCGGCATTGGCAAGTACGATATTCTTCTGGGCAGGCAATGCACGGTTCTCAAGTACGGCATCAAAGATTTCCTTTGCCTCTTCCTCAGTAGCACCACCTCTAACTTCCTCAGGTTTAGCAATTTCAAAACCAAGATCCTGTGGCTTGAAGATGCGCTCATAATGATTGGTCGTTACCTTGAAATCACTGGTCAGGGAAATCTCATCGTAACCGTCGATGCTATTTACAATACCATAGTCGATACCTAATTTCTGATAAACCTGATTATAGAGTCGCATCTGGTCCAGGTTGGCAACACCGAGCAACTGGCATTTAGGCAGACTTGGATTAACCAGTGGACCGAGGAGATTGAATACGGTTGGGAATTGGAGTGCCTTACGGATAGGACCTACAAACTTCATTGCCTTGGCAAAGAGTTGGGCATGGAGATAGACGATACCAGCCTCATTGATAGAACGGTTCAACTTATCCAAATCATCCGTAAACTGCACGCCATGGTTTTTGATGACATTTGAAGCACCGCTCACAGAAGTAGCCGCATAATTACCATGCTTGGCAACCTTATAACCAGCACCAGCAATGACGAAGCAAGCGGTAGTAGAAATATTGAAAGTATTCTTGCGGTCGCCACCTGTACCAACCACATCAATGTATCGGTCGCAATCTAAGATGGCAGGAACACCGGTAGCCAAGATACCATCACGGAAACCCAACAGTTCATCTACGGTAACGCCTCTCATCTGTAAACCGGTAAGCAAAGCAGTAATTTGCTCCTCAGGGAACTCACTCTTGGTGATACCCACGATGATATTCTTGGTTTCCTCACGGGAAAGTTCCTCGTGATTCAACATTCTGTTCAAAATGTCCTTCATTTCCATAATTTATTCTCCTATATTTTTTTTATTTTCTATTCCCTAACCCCATTCCTGAGGTAAAAATATGAAAAAAGGCCTGTCGTAAGTACGGCAGGCCTAAGTTATATCATGGATTCATATCCACGCACGGCTTATCGTCTCACGACTTTTTAAATCTTGAGATACGCCACCACCATGCTGTTGAAGATACGAATGTTGTCATCATATTGTTTATTTTTTAATTCAATTGCAAAAGTACACTTTTTCTATTAAACTACAAACTTTTTGGCGAAAAATTTTAGAATTTAACAGAAATAAGTAATTAAAAGCTACTTTTGGGAGTAAAATCAAGTGTTTAGAGGCACTATACATTATTATATAATAAGGCAAGAGTCATGTTGATGAGAAAAAAAAGATATTTCAAATGTAATAAAGTAGAAAACCTTACGTTATACTAATAAAGATGAAGAAGCAAACTGAATCTTAGTATCATTATATTAACTATCATAACAGTAACGCCTATGAAACAAGTTTTTACTTCCAAAGAAATGAGACCATCCAAAAGGACGATCAGCATTATCAAACAGATAGCATACACCTATCGAACGATCAAGAGGAATGGTAAGTACGAGGTGTACTGTCTTAACTAACGAACTCAAAATATGAAGACATTGGTATCACCATCTTTGCTTTCAGCCAATTTCCTGGATCTGAGAAGCGAAGTTGAAATGATCAATCAGAGTGAAGCCGACTGGCTCCACATGGACATTATGGATGGGGTATTCGTGCCCAATATCTCTTTTGGCTTTCCTGTTCTTGAAGCCGTAGCCAAGGTTTGCAAGAAGCCTCTTGATGTGCATTTCATGATAGCACATCCGGAAGAATACATCGAGCAGACTGCCAAGATTGGTGCCATGATGATGAATGTACATTATGAAGCATGTACCCACCTGCACCGTACCATCCAGCAGATTCATGCAGCTGGCATGAAAGCGGGTGTCACGCTGAATCCATCTACTCCAGTCTGCGTACTGGAAGATATCATCTGCGATGTAGATATGGTACTGCTGATGAGTGTAAATCCTGGGTTCGGAGGGCAGAAGTTTATCGAGAACACCATCAAGAAGGTGGAAAGACTGAGAAAACTCATCAAGGAATCACACTCCAACGCCCTCATCGAAGTGGATGGTGGTGTACAGGCAGAAACTGCCCCACGCCTGGCAAAGGCTGGAGTTAACGTACTGGTAAGTGGAAGTTACGTGTTTAAGAGCACAGATCCTATTTCCACCATCCATGCCCTTAAAGAATTGAAACAGCCAGAGGATTAGACCTCCGAAAATAACATATCCAATACTAGTCTAACTGAAGATATACGTCATGCTTCTTAGCCATTCTGCGAAGATTGAGAAGAGCATAGCGCATTCTTCCAAGACTGGTATTGATACTTACACCTGTAGCCTCAGCGATTTCCTTGAATGAGAGTTGCTGATAGTAGCGCATATACACTACTTCACGCTGTAAAATAGGCAACTGATCCATCATCTTTCTGACATCTGAAAGAACCTGGATATTAATCAAATTAACTTCTGCATTTGTTTCCAACAAATCTTCACCACTGATATTAGACAGATCATTGTCGTCATTCGAGTCAACGACATACTTATAGCGCTGACCACGATACATATCCATCAAGACGTTATGGGCAATACGCAACAACCAACCTCCGAATTTTCCGTTTGCAGAATATTCGTGGTTCTGAAGTTTGCTTACCACCTTCAAAAACGTTTCCTGGAAAATGTCATTAGCCACCTCTTGATCACGCACAAAGAACATGATGTATGTAAACAACTTCACTTCATTGCGTGAAAGCAGTAAGTCAAAGGCACGATTGTTACCTTCGACATAAAGAAGGGCCAACTCCTCGTCGGTCAAATCTTGTAGATTTCTCATTTCTTAATCCTCTTATTTTTAATTAAGTAAATGTCTAATCAATAGGCTATTTAATTTAAGAATTGCACAATATAAGTTAATTATCGTTGGCAAAGATAATAAAATTCTGAGAAACCACCAAAATTTTAACATAAAAAAAGGTTGGTTACAGGACGTAGCCAACCAGAAATGAATACTTTGAAGCAAACGTCTTCAAAGTATTACGGGTGCAAATATACGTCTTTTTCCGATTATCTCCAAACTTTTTTAAGGCAAAATCACTTTTTTAACATTGTGTGCGTGTACATTACAAAATAAAATCGTATCTTTGCAGTATCTTTATAAAAGATAAGGTTCTAAACCAAGCTAAATCAAAATTTAATATAAATCTACAAACAGAACAACAAGCATGAAACACTTAAAAACGTTGCTGCTTGCCTTACTTCTCTTCCCTACCCTCGCTTTTGCATCGGGATGGAACGAACAGGAGTACAAGCAGATCGAACAAAGTATTCTTAAGCCTCAACTTCATGAGCGCCAGTTTGTCATCTCTTCTTTTGGTGCCAAGACCAATGCGTCTGCAGCCCAAAACCAGAAGGCTATCAACCGACTCATCTCTCTGGTATCCAGAAAAGGTGGCGGTAAGGTAATTGTACCGAAAGGAACCTGGAACACAGGTGCCATCGAAATGAAAAGTCATGTCAACCTCGTTCTCGAGGAAGGTGCAACGCTGAAATTCGCTTTCGATACCAATCTCTATCCACTCGTCCGTACCTCTTGGGAAGGTCTGGCTTGCTGGAACTATTCTCCATGCATCTACGGCTACAAGGTGACTGACATCGCCATCACAGGTAAGGGTACCATCGATGGTGGTGGTAGCAACGAAACCTGGTGGCCTATGAATGGTCATCCACGTTTCGGTTACCAGGAAGGCATTACCAAGGAAGCACAGCGACTCGGCTCACGTGCCAAATTGCTGAAACAGGCAGAAGACGGTGTGCCTTTCGACGAAAGAAAATTTGGTAAGGGCCAAGGGCTGCGCCCACAGCTCGTCAACTTCGTACGTTCTGAGCGCATCCTCATCCAGGGTGTCAAGATGCTCAACTCTCCTTTCTGGGTTATCCATCCACTGCTCTCCAAGAACATCACCGTAGATGGTGTGACCATCTGGAATGAAGGTCCTAATGGTGACGGATGCGACCCAGAGGCTTGCGAGAATGTGCTCATCCAGAACTGTATCTTCCATACCGGCGACGACTGTATTGCCATCAAGAGCGGACGTAACAATGATGGTCGTCTCTGGAACCAACCTTCCAAAAACATCATCATCCGCAACTGTAAGATGGAAGATGGACATGGCGGTGTGGTTATCGGAAGTGAAATCTCTGGCGGATGCGAGAATGTATATGCCGAAGATTGCGAAATGGACTCTCCTCACCTCGACCGCATCCTGCGCATCAAGACCAACAACTGCCGCGGTGGTGTCATCAAGAACATCAACATGCGCAACGTCACTGTGGGGCAATGTAAGGAAGCTGTCGTAAAGATCAACCTCGATTACGAGCCAAAGGAGATCTGCTATCGCGGTTTTGAGCCAAGCGTATCTCAGGTGTATGTGGAAAACGTTACCTGCAAGAAGAGCAACTATGGTGTGCTCATCGTTGGTCGCGACCAGGTAGAGAACGTAACTGATATCACCATCAAGAACTGTAAGTTTGATGGCGTCATCAAACAGCCTGTCAAGATTACCGGCAAGACCCGTGATGTGAAGTTCGACAATCTCATCATCAACGGTTCCCTCGTTCTCAACAAGGAAGACCGTCCATACCAGGCATACAGCGAGTGGCTTACCCATAGCGAGATGAGCCGTGTGGCTCATCCATACCTGCTTGATTTCAGCAGCAAACCTAAGTGGAGCTACGTGATGGGCATCGAGATGGAAGGTATGCTCGACACCTATTTATATTATAAGGACAACAAGAGTACTTTCAAGGGCAAGGATGCTGAAGCCAACAATGAGGCTATCCTCAACTACCTGAAGGAATACCCTGCCAAGATGATTGACGAACAGGGTAATATCACTGGGTACAAGTACGAGGATTTCAATCTCGACAATGTTCGCACGGCTAAATTCATCCTCCGTATGCACAACCTCTTCCCTTCTGAGGGTACCGACAAGGCACTGAAGACACTCTTCAAGCAGTTGCAGAAGCAACCTCGTACCAAGGAAGGTGTTTATTGGCACAAAGCTATCTATGCCAACCAGGTTTGGCTCGACGGTATCTTTATGGGCTTGCCTTTCTACTGCAACTATGCGGTGCAGACCATGAAACCAAAGAAGGCAAAGAAATACCTCGATGATGCCGTTGACCAGATGATCAAGACTGACAAGCGTACATACGATGAGAAGACTCAGCTCTGGAAACATGCTTGGGACGAGACTCATCAGCAGTTCTGGGCTGACAAGGAAAATGGAAAGAGCCAGCATACCTGGGCAAGAGCCTTGGGATGGTATGTGATGGCAATGACCGAATGTCTCGATGCAATGCCAGAGGACTATGCCCGCCGTGGTGAAGTGATCGAATTGCTCAACAAGGCGATGGCAAGTGTCGTGAAGTATCAGGATAAGAAAACCGGTGTATGGTATGATGTGATGGACGTAAAGGATCCTCGCAACTATCTGGAGAGTACAGCATCCAGCATGTTTGCCTATGTACTCCTGAAGGGTTATCGCAAGGGTTACCTCGCAGAACAATATCGTGATGCCGGCATCAAGGCCTACAAGGGTATCTTGAAGGAATTCATCCAGGTGAACCCTGACAAGACCATCAGTCTGACCAAGTGCTGCAGTGTAAGCGGTCTCGGTCCTGGCGATGGTCCATACGTAAAGAAGCCAAACTACAAGCGTGACGGAAGCTTTGAATATTACATGAGCGAACCAATCCGTGACAATGACCCTAAGGGTGTAGGTCCATTTATCTGGGCAAGTTTGGAGATGGAACAGCAGGGCCTAAAGGCAGAATAACTTGCTGATACAGAGCTACCTGAACACACAGGAGAACTATAATACACAGAAAATTTAGAAAATACTGAGGTGGAAAAGGACTTATTAATGTTCTTTTCCACCTTTTTTTGTGCTTTTTGGTATATTCATCAAATTTTAATACGTTTTTTGAAACAACCAATTGATATTTTTACTATCTTTGTACTGTGTTTAGGAATACAACCCATTCGATGTTCTTACACAGCACCATGTGGGTGTTAGGACTTTCACAAGAGATAATCAACTATATTACTAATTTTAAATCTTTAAGTTTATGAAGAATTATTTACGCTATGCATTTATCGCCGTATTGGCATTTATCTGCAATGTCAGTTTTGCACAAACTGTTGTTACATTTACTGCAGAAACGGACAAAGGTAGTTTTGATGCAAATCAAACTGGAGCAGGAGCTGACGAAATTACAAAAGACGGAGTAACCATAAAGACTAGCAATGGTGCTTTCGCAGCTACAGACTACAAAACTAAAGCTGCACAATATCGCATTTATAAATCTGCAACATTCACTGTATCATCAACAGTAGGCAACATAACAAAAGTGGTCATTACCTGTACCGCAAATGGTAGTGCAAAACAAGGTCCTGGTTGCTTCACTGGTGACAATTACAAAGCCAGTACAGGAAAAGAGGGTACTTGGTCTGGTAATGCGGCTAGCCTGACTCTTACTGCTTCAAGCAATCAAGTTCGAGCAACGAAAGTAGAAGTTACAATTGGCGGTGAAACTGGCGGTGAGACTCCAACACCTCCTGCAGAAGAAACTAAAGCTGAAAATATTGCAGCATTCAAGGCTTTGGCAAGTGGAACAACTGCTACTTTAACTCTCAAGAATGCGCAAGTAGTTTACAAGAACGTTTACACAACAAAATCAGGTGCAACAAACACAGAGTACTATGTTCGCGATGCATCAGGTGCTATTCAGTTCTTCAATACAGATTTGGAATTAAATGTAAATCAGGTAATCAATGGTACAGTAGAGGTTACATACTCTCCTTTCAACGAGTTGCCTGAGGCTAAAAAGACCGCAAATACATCTGCTGAAAAGTTAACTATTACTGATGGTGAAGCAGCAGTTCCTACTAAGGTTACAGTAGCAGACCTCACAACAAATAAATATCTTTGCGATCTTGTTACAGTAGAGAATGCAAATATAATATCTGAAACTTCAGGAACTCATACTAATCAATATCTTACAAATGGTACTGATAAAGTTATGATTTACGACAAATTCAAAACCAAGACAAACATCACAGATGGTGAAGGTTTTGACGTAACTGGTATCTTTGTCACAGCTAAGTTGAGCGATAACATCATTAAAGAATTTGCTCCTATCTCTGCTCCTGTACCAACAGGTATCAACAACATTACAACCGAGGCAGCTGACGCTAATGCTCCTGCTTACAACCTCGCTGGTCAGAAGGTAGGTAAGGAATACAAGGGTGTCGTTATTAAGGCTGGCAAGAAGTTTATCCAGAAGTAGAAGTAAACAAAATAATCTGATAGGATACAATTCCATTCATCAGATTCCCTAACATCAAATCCCAGTTTTACGTTGTAACAGACGAGAAACTGGGATTTTTTATTCTCTACATTCAATCACTACCATTCACACTTCATCATAACGCATCACTCTCTCATCTTTTAAACTGATAATCCTATGTAAACTAATTTTTCCATAAACTGCAATTTTTATTGAAGCCGAATTTTTCTTCCCTGCCCAAGGAAAATTTATTGCGTGGGCAAGGAGAAATTATTGCTTGCCCACGCAAAAATGAAAGTGGGGTAAGGGTTGGAAAAACAGAACCGCTTGAAGAAAACTCATTTTGTCATAAAAATATATAAAAGAAAAGGAAAACTCCACTTATTACATATTTTATGCTTAACTTTGTCAAGATATTAGTTTCAAAACAAATTATCAGAAAAAATCCCCTGCCAGCATATTGCCAACAGGGGGTAATTAAACTATATCCTTAAACCTATGATTAACCTTTTTACGCTTTCAAAAGGAAATTATTTATTAATGAACTTTTTACCATTCTTGATAACAATACCCTTAGCATCATTTGCTACTTTCTGACCTAAGAGATTGAATGTTGCGCCATCCTTAGAAGACTTTGGAGCTTGGATATCAGAAATACCAGTAGTGCCAGCAGCCACGAATTCAAAACCATAGAAATTGATACTACCTATTGGATAAGTAATAGATACATCACCCGCTTTTACAGCAACAGAGACAGCAGGATAAACTTTCTTAGCTACCTCTTCTCCATCAACCATCATGTTAACAGAAACAGCCTCTGACTCTAAGAGTATCTTATTAGCCAATTCTGCATCATTCTGTGTCAATATAACATTACGGTCTGTAGCAGAAGAAGATCCTGTACGAGCATATACTTTAAGAGTACCATCTGAAGGCAAAGTAAGAGTCAAATTATTCTTTGATGAAGACTTTCCACCAGATTTCAATCTTTTATCAAACTTCTGATAAGAATCAGCAGTACCAAAATAAGCCGAATTCGGATCTACAACAAACTTAGCAGCAGTATCAACAACTTTCAACACCAAACCTTTAGTAGAAAAAGTTGCAGGCACAGAACCAGCTGCATAATCTGTATCGAACGACAAAGTCTGAGCGTTCATACTTGCTGCCATAGCGACAGCGGCAATAAAAGTAAAGAATTTCTTCATAATCGTTACGTTTTAAGTTTATTAATCAGTAATTTGTTTGAAAATTTAAGTTATTAGCTTATTTTCGCTTGCAAAAGTAACACATTATCTGATAAAAAAGAACAGAAATGTAGAGAAATCTCACGCAAACGATTACGTGCGTTTCACCGGTATCTTACATACATATTACAGATATTTGTTGTATTTTTGCCACGGAAATCTACTTAAGCAAACAAGTAAGTCCAACATACTTGAAACAAACAAGTAAAACTTTACAAGAATAAATATAAAACATTATAAATTTAAACCTAAAAGTAACAAACAATGAAAAGAAATCTACTGAGATTCGGACTGTTTAGTCTGTTACTTGTCTTTGCATGCATAGCAAAAGCACAAGATGTTACGGCGATTTGGGACTTTCAGAATAATTTGCCTGAAGGTATCAATACCGCGACTAATATTCAAAATGCAACTGGTGAGGTAAAATCAACAGTTGACGGTATCTCTATGCACGTCGATGCATCTACAGGCAAACTAAAGGGAAGAACAAGCGATGTCCAGTTTAATACAAGTACAAAACTTCAGATTCCAGTGAAGTCTGCCAATGATGTAGTTACTGTGACAAGTTATCCCAACTATCACAATTATACAATAGGTGGTGTTGCAGCGACAGCAGATATCACAGACCACAAAGCCTCTTCTGCAGAAGTAGCTCAAGGCTATGTTGAAGTAATAGCAACAGCCAACTGTTACCTCTATCAAATAAAGGTAGTACAAGCAAGTGCTATTCAAGAAAAGACACTCTACTCTACCGACTTCACTAATTGGGAGAATGTAGATGGCAAAACAGCCAACAACACTGTGGTAAACCTCAAGACACTCTACAGTAAAGAGGCATTTACCATGACACTTAATGGCGTTGAGATTAACCCAAAAGGAACAAACACAAAGTTTCCTGATCGAACTGGTTATATGAAGACCCTAAAATACACGGGGGAGTATAGCACAGCCGAACCAAGCGCAGTAACCTCTGCTTTGGCCAATATCACAAAAATCACCCTGCATCAGGCTGCAACAGGTAGCAAACGTGGCATTAAAGTATCAGTAAAGGGCGATGGAGATGCAGATTGGGTACCAATTCACAACCAAAGCATCGTAACTACCAAAGGAGAGGACTTGTCTCTTGATGTAAATCGCACCAACTGCCAAATCAAGTTCGAGAGCTTTACATTGAACCAGAATGCATTCGTTACCGACCTTGCTATCTATGGTAATGTCGATATGAGCAAAACCCCTATGCTCGGAAGCTTCAGCCTCAACGGAGAAAAATATCAGGCAGCAGATATCTTCAACGAAGACGCTACCGGCAAACAATTGGCAACCCTCCTTATCTCAAAGAAGGCGACACTCATCAGCGAGAACAACCCACTTACAGATATCACGGCAGACAACGGAACCATCAAAAGTACAACCTATACTACTACAGGCGAGGGCAACGACCAGAAGACTGTTGTTTCAATCGTGGTAGAAGCTAATGGTGATGAAGCAACATACGAGTTGACCGTAGCATTCAAGCCAGACTTCACTCTCACCTATTATAATATAGACGGCACTACAGCTATCGGCACCCAAAAGATTGAACAGGATGCCCTAATAGGTTCTTTCAATAAAGAAGCCGAAGAAAAGGTAACCGTAGCTGACGGAAAGAAATTCCGCGGATGGGCAACTTCTCTAAAGCAGGATGAAAAGAAATATACGACATCATCTGTTATTACATCAGATACAAAACTCTATGCAGTCGTTACTGATATCGAGACTGCCAATACAACAGCTCGTTACGATTTCAATCTTCAGAAGGAAGGTTTCTGTGCAGACGACCATGAGGCTTTCTGTGTAGAGGGCAATGGCAAATGGCACGACACCACACATGGTTGGTCTTTCTCTGCAGGCGACAAGATTAAAATCTTGATGGGTGGAAAAGGTTACATCAAACTGACTCTCTGCAATTATTCAACCACAGGCAACATCACATTGACAGACCCTAAAGGTAATAAGATTGCAAGTGTAGATGCCAAAGCTAGCAAGGATGGTCTCAGCACGATCCTGCAGAACAACTCTACAGAAAGTGGCGAATACACACTTACATTCGCAGCTACTGCTTACCTCCACGGTCTCAGCATCGTAAACATGACAGAACCAGCCTGTACTCAAGACGGCAACTGGTACACAGTAAAGGCTGGTGATGCAAAGAGTTTCATCACAACACTGGAAATCGTCAATGCAGCTAACGCAGCAACAGACGCTCCACGTTCATACATTTTCTTACCAAACGGAACATACGATTTGGGCGACAAGTGCCTCACTCAGATTAGTGGTAACAACATCTCTATCATCGGTGAGAACATGGACAAGACCATCATCGTCAACAAACCTGCAATAGAGAACGAAGGCATCGGTACCACCGCTACCCTTCTCAACTTGAGCAACAATCTCTATCTTCAGGACATCACCCTGAAAGATGCACTCGATTACTATAAGACAGGATCAGCTGGTCGTGCTGTCTGCCTCCAAGATCGTGGCACTAAGACTATCTGCAAGAACGTGAAGATGCTGTCTTATCAGGACACCTATTACAGCAACGAGCCTAACGGCAAGGGTCAGTTCTACTTTGAGGACTCAGAGATTCACGGAACTGTTGACTACGTTTGCGGCGGTGGCGATGTATATTTCAACCGTGTACTCTTCGTAAACGAGAGTCGCAAGGAAGGCGAAAAGAGCGGTGAGGATGTGATTGCAGCTCCTAACAGCAAGAGCGACTGGGGTTACATCTTCAAGGATTGCACCATCGAGAACAAGGCAAAAGCATTCAGCCTCGGCCGCTCATGGAACAATATCACTCGTCTTACCTGGCTCAACACAACTATCAATCAAAAGGATGAAATTCTGAATGATGACAAGAAGTACGCTTACTTCACCATCAATGCAATGGGCGATGCGATGGCAGACAAGTTCCGCCTTGATGTATTGAAGGATGCTGAAGGTAACGTATTCTCTCCTGCAGAGAAGAAAGTAATCTTCAAGAACTCTGATGCTACTAAGCAGAAGGCAGAAGAGAACATCATTCTGACAGCGGAAGAAGCTGCAACATACACCCTCGATGCGGTATTCGGCGACTGGAAACCAGAAGCTAAAGCAGCTCAGGCAACTGCCACGGCCACAACATTAAAGGACGGCAAACTTTCATGGACAGGTGATGCTAAGATGTATCTCGTAGCAAAAGATGGTAAATTCTATACCCTCACTACAGAGAATTCATTGAACGTAAATGATGATAAAGCATCCTTCACAGTTCGTGCAGCAAATGGTATGGGTGGCTTCGGTACAGCAAACGGCACTGTTAGTACAGGAATCAATAGCACCATGACAACAGCAACAACAGTCATCAAGACAGCAATCTTTGCAGCTGACGGCACTCAACTCTCTAACCTCCAGAAAGGCATCAACATCATCGTAAAGACCTTCAAGGATGGAAGCAAGATGACAAGCAAAGTGATTGTCAAGTAAGCGGTACAGAAACAGTTATTGAAATATATTAGACCATAAGTATCCTCAATAAGAGGAAACCGAATAAAAATCGGCGTACTCTTGTTGGGGATTTATGTTTTTTATCAAATGTAATTCTATATATTTCTTTTAATTTCGCAAACGTTTACGTCATTTTTTTCTGAAAAAAGCATGATTATTAGAATTATTTTTCATAAATTTGCATACGAAACGAAGCAATCTAATTGTAAGTTTAGTTTTTGCCTAGTCTACAAAATCATAAAAAAGAAAACTATTAAATATTAATCTAACCAAAAGTGTATGTCTGGTAATTTTAAAAAACTTAGATTTGCGCTCTTTGCAGCTACATTGACTATGTCAGCCAATGGCTTTGCGCAAACAGTGATCAAAGGTAATGTCACCGACAATACTGGTGAGCCTATCATCGGTGCTTCTGTCATCGAAGACGGCTCTGCTAGCAACGGCGGTGTTACTGACCTCGATGGTAACTTCACCATCACGCTGAAAGGCAACAGTAAAAAATTGAAGGTTTCTTACGTAGGTATGAAACCACAAGTTGTTAACGTATCTGGCAAATCCGTTGTAAACATCAAACTTGAGGACGATGCTACAACATTGAATGACGTCGTGGTTATCGGTTACGGATCTGTTAAGAAAAAGGATTTGACTGGTTCTGTAGCTACAGTAAATAACAAAGCTCTTGAGGCTGTACCTGTAGCCAATGCTACAGAAGCTCTTCAAGGTAAAATGGCAGGTGTGCAGATTACAGCAACAGAAGGTTCTCCTGATGCAGAAATGAAGATTCGAGTACGTGGTGGTGGTTCTATCACTGGCGATAATACTCCTCTCTACATTGTAGATGGTTTCCCTGTAGAAAGTATCAGCGATATCCCTGCTTCAGAAATCGAAGATATTACAGTTTTGAAGGATGCTTCTTCAACAGCTATCTATGGTTCCCGAGGTGCAAATGGTGTAATCCTCGTTACTACTAAGAGTGGTAAAGAGGGCAAGGTAAACGTATCTTACAATGCTTACTATTCTTGGAAGAAAATGGCTAAGACCTTGAATACTCTTTCAGGTAGTGATTACGTAAAATGGCAGCGTGAATATGCACTCTTGCGTGACAATGAAGATAAATATACCAACCTCTTCGGTAATTGGGAAGATCGTGACCTTTATGAAAATGCAGCTGAGAATGACTGGCAAGATCAGGTATTCGGCCGTGTAGGTAACACATTCAACCACAACCTTTCTATTACTGGTGGTTCCGAAAAGACAAAATTCAATTTCGGTTATGCACACGTAAATGATAAGGCTATCATGCTCGGTTCTTCTTATCGCCGTGACAACTTGAGTTTGAAATTAAATCACAAGGTAAACAAGAAGGTTTCTGTAGATTTCTCTATGCGTTATTCTAATACACTTGTCAATGGTGCAGGTGCTAATGAGAGCAAGACCGAGGTTTCAACAGCAGACTCTCGTATGAAGAACGTTATGATTTACCCTATGTTCAACTTTGCTGACTTGAGTGACGGATACGATCCAGATCTTCAGTTGACAAACCCTATTACTTCTGTATATGATACAGATAGAAAGCAGAGCCGCCAGAACTTCAACATGAATGGTAGCTTCACATGGGAAATCATCAAGGACTTGAAGTTCAAGAGTGAATTCGGTTTGGACTGGTACTACAATACTGACAAGAAATACTATGGTACATCAACCTACAATGCACGTACCAATAGCGTTGACTCAAAGGGTACTCACCCAATGGCTTACTTTATCGACACTCAGCGTAAGACAGTCCGCAATACCAACACACTGAACTATGACTTCAAGAATATCATCAAGAATAAGGATCATAGTCTGAACATTCTCTTGGGTGAAGAAACTATCAATAAAAAGAGTAACGTCAACGAGGATAGATTGAATTTATTCCCAACTACATTTACTGCCGCACAGGCTTGGGCAATGTCTTCACAGGGTACACCATATTTTGTAAACAAGTACAACAATGCAGATGACAACCTCTTGTCATTCTTCGGTCGTGCTAACTATAACTTTATGGATAAGTACCTTTTGAGTGCAACATTCCGTGCGGATGGTTCTTCTAAATTCTCTGAAGGAAATCGTTGGGGTTACTTCCCATCAGCAGCTGTTGCTTGGCGTATTTCATCTGAGCCATTCATGAAGAAGACAAATGACTGGCTTGATGACTTGAAACTCCGTTTCTCTTATGGTACTGCAGGTAACAACAACATTCCTGCTGACCAGACTTCACCTATCTGGAGTTCAAGCAACTCTACATGGTTGAACCAATTTAATTCTTTCTGGACAAGCGGTCTGGCATCTGGTCAGTCTGGTACATTCGCATCAAATCCTGACTTGACTTGGGAGACTACAATCACCCGTAATGTCGGTCTTGACTTTACACTTTTCAAGAGTAAGTTGACTGGTAGCATTGAAGCATATTGGAATACGACCAAGGACTTGCTGATTGCTTTCCCAGTATCTGGTTCCGGTTATGACTATCAGTATCGCAACTTAGGCGAAACAGAAAACAAGGGTGTAGAAATCTCTCTTACATGGAACGCCATTAACAAGAAAGATTATGCATTGAGCATCAGTGGAAATATCGGTTTCAACAAGAACAAGGTGAAGACCTTAGGTTCTTTGGATCAATACAAAGCTTCTTCAAACTGGGCTTCTACCCAGATTCAGGACGACTACATTGTTAAACCTGGTCATTCTGTAGGCGAAATCTATGGTTATAAGGTTGCAGGTCGTTACGAAGTAAGTGACTTTGAGGGCTATGATGAAGTAAAGAAAAAGTGGATTCTCAAAGAAGGTGTATCTGATAACAGCAAGGTAATCGGTGCAAGCTATCTCCGTCCAGGTGCATTGAAACTCCAAAACATGAACGAAGGCGAAGGTGAAAACCAAGACTTTGTGGTAGATGACAATGATCGCGTTAAGATTGGTGATACGAATCCTGTTGCAACTGGTGGTTTCAATATCTCAGGTCGTCTCTACGGTTTCGACTTGAATGCTAACTTCACTTATAGCATCGGCAATGATGTTTACAATGCAAACAAGATTGAATACACTTCAGCTTCACAGTATTACTATCGTAACATGTTGGATATTATGGCTGACGGCAAGCGTTGGACTAATCTCAATGCAGATGGTACTCTCTGTAATGATCCTGAGCAGTTAGCTGCTATGAATGCAAACACAACAATGTGGTCTCCATATACCAATTATGTATTGACAGACTGGGCTATTGAAGATGGTTCATTCCTCCGCCTTGCAACAATTACATTGGGCTATACCTTGCCACAGACTTTGACAAAGCGTGTAGGTATCAACAGTTTGCGTTTCTACGCAACAGCATACAATGTATTCTGTATTACAGGTTACTCTGGATTTGATCCAGAAGTATCTTCTCGTAACAAGACAGCTCTGACACCAGGTGTAGATTATTCTGCTTATCCTAAGAGCCGTCAGTTTGTTATTGGTTTCAACTTGAATTTCTAATAAGACACTACAATGAAACATATCATAGTTAAAACTTTTGCCGCTGTATTGATGGCAGGCGGTCTAACTTCATGTAGCGATTTTCTGAATCAAAGTTCAGATTCTTCCTTGGATGGAAAGAATATTTTCAGCACTTATGAGTATGCTGAAGGAACTATCGCTAATATCTACCAAGAATTCGGTGAGCAGAATTATCGTGCTCGTTCTGTTTGGTATGGCTATAATACCGATGTTGAATTCTATGGTAACTCAAATAAAGCTGATGGTAAGGCTGATTTGGCAACATACAATGCACAAACAGCTAACGACCAGATGAATACAGCAACAGGTACTGACCTTTGGGCTAAAATGTATGCAGCTATCGAGCGTGCAAATCTTGCCATCAAAGGTTTAAGAGAACATGCAGATTTGTCGGATGCAAAAAACAAGCAGCTTTTAGGTGAGGCTCTTACTCTCCGTGCTCTCCAGTATGTAGATTTGATTAACATGTGGGGTGATGTACCTGCTCGTTTTGAACCTGTAAATTCTGATAACATGTACGCAGAACGCTCTGACCGTGACGTTATCTATAAGCAGATTATAGCTGACTTGCAAGAAGCTCAGGACTTGTGCGCATGGCCTAACGAATTGGAGGCTACTCAAACCGTTGAACGTGTTAATAAGGCTTTTGTTAAAGGTCTCTTAGCAAGAGTTTGTATGCAGGCTGCTGGTTATGCACAGCGCATGGATGGTGAGAACCGTTTAAGCACAGACCCAGAATTGAGTAAGGAAGTACTTTACCCTATTGCTCTTCAAGCTTGCAAGGATGTAATGGGTGTTGAAGGACAGTATGTTGCCTTGAAGTCTAACTTTGAGGATATTTGGAACAACAATGGTATCTCCGGTGATGTCATTACTGCTGGTAGTGAATCATTGTTTGAGATTGGTTACAGCAACGCTCCAGCTCGTGGCCGTATGATGTACACATTCGGTATCAAGCATAACTCAGAAGATGAAATGACAACCATGAAGCAAGGTAGCCAAGTGGGTCCTGTTCCTACTCTTTATTTTGAGTATGACAAGAACGACACCCGTCGTGATGTTACCTGCTGTCCTTTCCAATGGAATAAAGGTAAACAAGAGTTGCAGTCATTCAAGAGTTGGAGTTTTGGTAAGCTCCGCTATGAGTGGACCAACCGTTTGATTCCAGCTGGTAACGATGATGGTATCAACAGACTCTATATGCGTTATGCTGATGTTGTTCTGATGCGTGCTGAATTGGAAAATGAGTTGAATGGTCCTGCCGCTGCAGCTCCTTATCTCGAAAAAATTCACAAGCGTGCCTTGGGTGGTGACGTAAGCTCATATATCAATCAAGTTTCTGCAAGTAAAGAATCCATGTTTAATGCTATCGTAAAAGAGCGTGGTCTTGAGTTTGCTGGTGAATTTATCCGTAAGGCTGACTTGATTCGCTGGGGACTTCTGAAGACAAAGATGGACGAAGCTAAGGCTAAGATGAACGCAATTGTCAACTTGGTAGATTACGATGCAGAACATCCATATAGCCAATTATCAGGTCATGTTTACTACAAGCGTGTACCATATAGCTGGTCACGTGGAGATGTATCTTACACAACAGCTAATGCAAAATTGGTTATCTATGGTTTGAATTACGGTGAGACCGAATTGGATCCAGAAGGTTACACAGAATATGCTGACAGTAAGGGCGATGCTGCTACATGGATTAAGGCTACTTCGCTTGATGATGTCAAGGATTATCTTTACGTACAGGATCCTGACAAGCGTCAGTACTGGCCTATCTTCAATGTCAACCTCAATGACAATGCAAGTCTTAAAAATTACTCTTGGTATTAATAACTTCAAGACTATAAAAAAATGAAAAAGAATGTTTTCTATATAAGTGCCCTTGCCGTAGCCTTGTGCTTCGGCAGCACGGCATTTACTTCATGCAGCGATCCTGATGATATCCAGGACTTGGTACTTGACAGAGTACTTTCCCCTACAGGTATCACTGCTCGTATTACCAACAACACCGACATTGTTGTTGATTGGAATGAAATGACAGGTGCTACAGCGTATGAAATTGAAGCCTATGCAGACAACAATGATTACGACAACAACGAACCAGCTGTAAAGACAACAACTACAAGCAACACATGTACACTGACTTCATTAATCGGTGAAACTGATTACTACATTCGTGTAAGAGCTCTCGATGAAAATAATGAAAACCGCAATTCTAAGTGGGTTGAAATTATGAAGACAACTAATCCTGAGCAAAACATGAACAAGGTAAAGTCTGGCGATATCCAAAGCAAGGCTGTTAAGTTGACATGGTTAGCTGGTCTTCAGGTTGATAAGATTATCTGCACTCCATCAAGTGCTGGTTCTACCGCAGAAAAAGTTACCTATACTCTGACAGCTGATGATATTGCAGCTGGTTCTGCTCTGGTATCTGGTCTTGATCCAGAAACTACTTATAAGGTAACTTTGAAGTTGGGTGAAAAGACTCGTGGTTATGCTACATTTACAACTAACATCGATTTCAGTGATGCTACAGTAATCACTCCATCTGATGATTGGGTAAGTGCTATTCAGAATGCTGCTCCAGGTAGCAAGATTGCATTGGCTCCTGGTACTTACGAATTGTCAGGTACTAATCTGGTCATTTCAAACAGTGTAAAGATTGGTGCTCAGAATTCAGCAAGCTTACCAATATTGAATGCAAACATCCACTTGACCAATGAGGCATCACTTATGCTCTATCAGGTTATCTTGGATGGTACAGGTAATTCAAACTCTGCTATCGAGTTTAAGGGTGCAGGCAGCTACAGCGAGTTGACCCTCAAGGGTTGTGAAATCCGCAACTTCGAGAACAAGAGTTTTATCTACAACAATGTTGCTGCTGTTATTGACAATATCACAATTGACAACTGTCTCATTCACCACATGGATACAAACAATGGACAGGATTTCATCGATAGCCGTAAGGGCGGTTGGAACAGCTTGAACGTAACAAATTCTACTTTCTATGAGTGTGCTCCAAAACGTCAGATCTTCCGTGGCGACGATGCATCTTCTTCTGTTAATGCAAAGATGGAAACTTACGTTGATAAGTGTACATTCTATAATGTTGGTAATGGTGGTTCAAACCACATGTTCTTCTACATACGTTTCAAAGGTAATACAAATACCTTCACAAACAACATTGTTGCTAACTTTATCAACAAACGTGGATTTAGCAATACGTCTGCATTGGGAACTCCAACATATAGCAACAACTATTATTATAATTGCTTGAATATGCTTGAACAAGATCCAAACAATACAGAAACAGGCTTGACTGCATTCGACAAGGAAGGTAAAGTTCTGGATGCAAATCCATTCAAGGACCCAAGCAATGGTGATTTCACAATCACCGATGAAATCTTGCAAACATACCAGTTTGGTGATCCAAGATGGTATTAATCAAATAAACAAGATGAGTTATTGTATCGTTTGACCAGACCATACAAAGTGAGATAATTAAAGACTATACCCCTGGAGTATATTTCCTATGGGTATAGTCTTTTTTGTTTTTGAACAAAACTATATTCAGCGAACATCTTAAAAATACTCATTTTTATAATTTTCGAAACTTTTCTTGGAAGTTACAGAAGAAAAGCGTATCTTTGCAGCAAGTATTAAGCAAAAAAGAAATGACAATGAACGGAGAAAACTATATAAGATTTGACTGGGCGATGAAACGCCTGCTGCGCAACAAGGCTAACTATGTTGTGCTTGAAGGTTTCCTATCTTCATTACTTGGAAAGAAATTTAAGATTCACCGCTTTCTGGAAAGCGAAAGCAACCAAGAAGACGAGGACGATAAATATAACCGAGTAGATATTTTGGCAGAAAGCGAGAACGAGCAGTTGTGCATCATTGAAGTACAAAACAGTCGAGAACAAACCTATTTCCATCGCATGCTCTATGGAGTTTCTAAAGCGATAACGGAATATATTGGTCTTGGCAAGCCATACGAAGCAGTCCGCAAGGTGTATTCCATCAATATCGTCTATTTTGAACTGGGACAAGGCAAAGATTATGTTTACCATGGCAAAACCGAGTTCGTCGGTGAACACGAACCACATGATACACTTAAACTCTCCATCCGACAGAATGAGAAATTCTTTGGCATCAAAGATGATAATTTGGAGTTAAGGAAGAGTCCTGGTGACTTGTTCCCAGAGTACTACATACTACGTGTCAATGATTTTGACAAGGTAGCAACTACTCCACTTGATGAATGGATTGAATTTCTAAAAACAGGTTCTATCAGTTCAAAAGCCACTGCTGCAGGATTACCAGAGGCACGCGAACGCCTGCGTGTAGATTCACTCTCTCAAGAAGACAAACAAGCCTATTTCCGCCATTTAGAAGCAGTTAGGCACATGAAGAGCCTCTTCGATACCAGCCGTGACGAAGGATATCAAGATGGCCTAACAGAAGGAAGAATCGAAGGAAGAGCAGAAGGAAGAGCTGAAGGGGAAAAAGAAAAGACCAAAGAAATCGCCCTCAAACTTCTTGCTTTAAATACACCAATGGACATCATTTCCCAATCTACAGGATTATCTATAGAGGAAATCAAAAAGATAAATTCATAAATACATAAAAAGTGCAATGCCCGATGAGAGCATTGCACTTTTTATGTACAATCACGCAATCGTTTTCGTATTATTTTGAGATGATTATACCTTATATTATAAAGAATAGTTGTAATTTTGCCACAAATAAAATTTAGCCTAAATTACAATGAGAAAATCAATCATCAAAACTATCGTGCTTTCGGCACTCTTGGCTCTGCCAGGCATTGCCAAGTCCCAGACTTTTACTGGTATTACTTCTGAGCGAAATGCCCAGAATACTCCTGAAGGATGGACAGCAGTTGAATTACCACAAATGCCAGCCATCACATCAGAAAATACGTTTAACATCAAAGACTATGGTGCATCTATATCGGCAGCTGATAACACCAAAGCTATTCAGAAAGCCCTTGATGCTGTTCCTACTACTGGCGGTATGGTCGTAATTCCTGCTGGTACGTGGATGTTTGGTAGTACAGACCAGATGACCAGCAAGACAGAGGTGCTCAGCATCAAGTCGAAAACAGTACTCCACCTTTGCGCAGATGCTACCCTGAAGCTCGTGGAATATGGTAAGACGCCTAACAACAAGACTATCTTTATTGGTTGTAAGAACAGAAAACAAAATGATATCATTATTGAGGGTGAAGGCGAGACATCAATCATTGATGGACAAGGAACTCGATGGTGGAAGGCTCGCGATAACAAGGAGACTTTCAATCCAGGAGCGATGATCCGTTTCGAACAGGGTTCTCGTTTCATGGTTAGAAATATAAAAATTCAGAACACCCCAGGTGTAAATCTTACCATCAGCAATAGTGGTAAGGCAAGCCATGCAACTATCCATGATGTGACGATTTATAATCCTGCCTCAGATACAAAGACAGAACAGCCATCACACAACACAGACGGAATCTCTATCTGGGGGCACCATGTAAACATCTACGACTGCAACATCAGTACGGGTGATGACAACGTAGTTTGCGATGATAATGCCCAGTATGTACACGTCTGGAATTCTAAAATGGGTACAGGACATGGTGCATCATTTGGCAGTTTTACCAATAACATGCATGATATTATTTATGAGGACCTCACTTTCAATAATACAGATAGTGGATTCCGCTTGAAATCACAACGTGATAGAAGTGGCGATGTATATAATCTCATTTTCCGTAATTGTACAATGACAGGAGTGAGAAACCCTATTTATATCGAAGCTTGGTACAATCTGAGTACAAAGCCAATTCCATCTGAAGCCACAGCAGCAGAAGTAACCCCAAAGACACCTGCCTTCCGCGACATTCTTATTCAGAATGTGACATCTATAGGTACTCCATACAATACAAGTGCTAAGGGATATTTCCCTATCTACATCTATGGCTTACCGGAAAGCTATGTCAAGAACATAACCTTAGATAATGTTCAAGTAGAAGCCCAAAAAGGTATGTTCCTTGCATTTGTGGATGGTATAACATTTAAAAATGGTTGCAAGATTACAAATAGCAAGGATGGAAAGCTTATTGCTACCCAATATGAAGTAAAAAATCTCACAGGTGATTATACAGGTAGTTCAACTACAGATCCAACTCCAGGAGAAGCAGAAAACGTTACCTATACTTTGGCAGCAAACACCTGCAATTTGTCAAATGGTTCAACAGAAACCACATGGAATTTCAACAATGGTTGTTCCATCACTTCCGGCAAAGGTTATGCCACAGCTAAAAGCAATACTATCAAGTATAGCAAAGGAGTAAAATTCACGATCAACTTACCAGAAAACGTAACAATTACCTCTGCTACATTTGCTGGTTATACTAACGAAGATAATAAGATCTGCTACTTGTCCGAATTAGATGGTGCCAATTATGCTTCTGACAAATACAGCTTTCCAAGCCGTACTACAACCACAAGCACAGACACCAGTTACGATATCACATTAGCTACACCTGCAACAGGAGTTATGACCTTTACTCCACAGGATGCTCAAGCTGCATGGGTTATCACCCTCAAAGGAACAAAAAATAACACTAATGGTATCAAAGGTATTACATCTGATGTAAAGATTAAGAATGACAACAATGTCTATGACCTCAGTGGTCGCCTGGTAATCAAGAACGCTTCTACAAGCGATTTGCAGGCTCTCAACAAGGGTATTTATATCCACAACAACAGAAAGTACATTGCAAAGTAATAAAACACTATATCACTCTTTTACCTTTGCACCTGGAAACAAGTTTAAACGAATTGGTTAACGGGTGTTAA
>ENA-ORSO01000420-ORSO01000420.1-human-gut-metagenome-genome-assembly--contig:-NODE-420-length-37022-cov-93.909811_pt1 | contig 37022 bp, 52 predicted proteins | sample MGYA00241902_ERZ509168 | MGnify/ENA primary metagenome ERZ509168 (study PRJEB26280, sample SAMEA2338806) | human gut metagenome | biome: human gut; feature: human-associated habitat; material: faeces... | reverse complement strand
GCCGAAGGGAAAGGTAAAGGGCAGAAGCTCCTAGCCCAGGGCAACACCCTGGGTATGCGATATAGAGATGGTACTAATGCCCTGTAAGGGCAAAAGCTTCTATACAGCAGCTATATTTTAAAGCTTTTGCCCTTACAGGGCGTAGGGCTAATACAACTATTACCCAGGGCGTTGCCCTGGGCTAGGAGCTTCTGCCCTTTCAGGGCGTGCCGGGAACATTAGTTCAGAACACAAAGGATTCTGCAGCAATACCAACCATTAGAGATCCTCCAAGAATTTCTTACCCCATTTTGTATGAAGCCAAAGTGCCATGGCACCAGCAACGACCGTAATCGTCGCATAAATCATGACTAATCCTTCCATATTTCTCTATTTTCCGACAAAATTACGGAAAATAAATGTAATCTGCAAATGATTTGCTCATTTTCTTTCGAAATTTAACCTAAAAAAGACGAAAAAGAGGAAAGCGCTTCATTACGAAACACTTTCCTCTAATTATCTAATCATTAATCGTACAATCTTCTTTCAGAAGAGATTTACTCCTCTACAGCAGCCTGCGCCGCAGCAAGTCTAGCGATTGGCACGCGGAATGGAGAGCAAGATGCGTAGTTCATGCCAACCTTAGCGCAGAACTTAACAGATGATGGCTCACCACCATGCTCACCGCAGATACCTGTGCGCAGGTTAGGACGGGTAGCACGACCATTCTCTACTGCCATCTTGATGAGTTGACCAACACCCTCCTGGTCGAGAACCTGGAATGGGTCAACCTTCAAGATCTTCTTCTCCATATAGGCAGGGAGGAAGGAAGCGATGTCGTCACGAGAGTAACCGAAGGTCATCTGTGTCAAGTCGTTAGTACCGAATGAGAAGTACTGAGCCTCCTCTGCAATCTGACCTGCTGTAAGGGCAGCACGAGGAATCTCAATCATGGTACCAATCTCAAATTCTACCTCTACACCGTACTCAGCGAATACCTCCTTAGAAGTAGCGAGGATGATAGACTTCTGCTGCTTGAGCTCCTGAACGGTACCGATGAGCGGAACCATGATTTCAGGACATGGGTTGTAACCCTCCTTCTTCAACTCGCAAGCTGCACCGAGGATGGCACGGGTCTGCATAGCTGTAATCTCAGGGAATGTAATACCGAGACGGCAACCACGATGACCGAGCATAGGGTTGTTCTCTGCCAGAGAGTTTACACGCTTCTTGATTTCCTCTACGCTTACGCCCATCTCCTTAGCCATGGTCTGCTGACCAGCCAAATCGTGAGGTACGAACTCGTGGAGAGGTGGGTCGAGCAAGCGGATGTTCACGTGGCAGCCATCCATTGCCTTGAGGATTCCATAGAAGTCAGCCTTCTGGTATGGGAGGAGCTTGGCAAGAGCCTTCTCACGACCCTCAACAGAGTCTGCCAGAATCATCTCACGCATAGCTACAATCTTCTGATCATCGAAGAACATGTGCTCAGTACGTGTCAGACCGATACCCTTGGCACCGAATGCACGAGCTACCTCAGCATCGTGTGGAGTATCTGCATTGGTACGGATCTCCATCTTTGTATACTTGTCGCAGAGGTCCATCAGCTCCTTGAAGTCGCCTGAAAGCTCTGCAGCCTTTGTCTCAATCTGTCCTGCGTAAACCTGACCTGTAGTACCGTTCAGAGAAATGTAATCACCCTCCTTGTAAACTACGCCATCAATCTCAACAGTCTTAGTCTTGTAATCTACGTTGATAGAGCCGGCGCCTGATACACAGCACTTACCCATACCACGGGCTACAACGGCAGCGTGAGAAGTCATACCACCACGAGCGGTAAGGATACCCTCGGCAGCTGACATACCAGCGAGGTCTTCTGGAGATGTTTCGATACGAACCATGATGACCTTCTTGCCGTCCTCATGCCACTCCTGAGCATCGTCAGCGTGGAATACAATCTGACCGCAGGCAGCACCTGGAGATGCAGGGAGACCCTGTGTGATGACCTTAGCCTTAGAGAGAGCCAGCTTATCGAATACTGGATGCAAAAGTTCATCGAGTTTCTGAGGCTCACAGCGCAGGATAGCAGTCTTCTCATCAATCATACCCTCGTGGAGGAGATCCATGGCAATCTTCACCATAGCTGTACCTGTACGCTTACCATTACGAGTCTGGAGGAACCAGAGTTTGCCTTCCTGTACGGTGAACTCCATATCCTGCATATCGTGATAGTGGTGCTCCAGCTTATCCTGGAGAGCGTCGAGTTCCTTATAGAGTTCAGGCATAGCCTCTTCCATAGAAGGATACTTGGCAGCACGCTCCTCTTCAGAGATACCTGCACGCTCAGCCCAGCGCTGAGAACCAATCTTTGTAATCTGCTGTGGAGTACGGATACCGGCTACCACGTCCTCACCCTGTGCGTTGATAAGATACTCACCATTGAAGAGATTCTCACCATTACCAGCGTCACGTGAGAAGCAAACACCTGTAGCAGATGTATCGCCCATGTTACCGAATACCATCGCCATGACAGATACGGCAGTACCCCACTCATCAGGAATACCTTCCATCTTGCGGTAGAGGATAGCACGCTCGTTCATCCAAGAACGGAACACAGCGCAGATAGCGCCCCAGAGCTGATCGATTGGGTTGGTAGGGAAATCCTGACCAGTCTGCTCCTTGATAGCAGCCTTGAAGAGTTCAACGAGCTTCTTGAGCGACTCTACAGAGAGGTCCTTGTCAAGTGTAACGCCCTGCTCTTCCTTCACCTTTTCGATGATAGCCTCAAATGGGTCGATATCTTCCTTGTTTACAGGCTTCAGTCCCATAACGACGTCACCGTACATCTGTACGAAACGGCGATATGAATCGTATACGAAATGAGGATTACCGGTCTTCTTGACCAATCCCTCAGCTACTTCGTCATTCAAACCGAGGTTGAGGATGGTATCCATCATACCAGGCATAGATGCGCGAGCACCCGAACGTACTGATACGAGGAGTGGATTCTCTACAGAACCGAACTTGCTGTTCATCAATGCCTCCGTATGAGCCACAGCAGCCATCACTTCGTCCTGAAGAAGTTCTTTGATTTTTTCCTCACCCACTTCATAATATTCATTACAAGTGTCTGTTGTAATGGTGAAACCTGGAGGAACAGGTACACCAATCAGGTTCATTTCGGCAAGGTTCGCGCCTTTACCACCAAGTACTTCTCGCATTTGGGCATTGCCTTCTGCTTTTCCGTTTCCGAATGTATAAACTCTTTTTTCGTTCATAATTGTTATAGGTATATATTTTATTTCGTTTTACGTTGCTAATTATTATTAGTAATGCAAAGATACGATTTTTATTTGATACTACCAAACTTTTATACGCTTTTTTGCTATCCCGAGATTACATTTTATACTGTTGACGCACACACGGGCAGAAAATTAACAATCCCGTATACGATAGAAAGATATTTGACGAATCTGAAAGTGCGTCTCTCGGGATTGCAGCCTGCATTCTGATGTTTTTTACCTCCCTGCCGATGCGCCCGAAACCGCGTCCCGACGTAGCGATGGCTACGTCCCGACGCAGTGCCAGACACGTCGCGACGTAGCAACGGCTGCATCGGGACGTAATTTAAAGGGTAAAAGGGCGTTCAAAGGTAAAAAAGTAAAAAGGTAAAAAAGTAAAAAGATTATCTGGCAATAACAAAAGTAACAAAAGTAACAGGTAACTTCTGATGTAAAAATGTGAAAGTGAATGTGAATTTGAAATGTAAATGCAATGCACAAAATGAAAAAGTGAAAAGTGAAAAAGAAAATTTCAATGATGCGACAACCAGAAAAAGCAAAGAAAAAAGAATGCATGTAATGATATTAATATCATTTAATTCTATAATATAATAAGGTACGCGCGTACGCACAATTTAAATATATACTATCAAAAATCATCAATAAACAGCCTCGACAAAAGGATACACATGACAGTCCGTTTTCTTCACTTACATTTCAAATTCACATTCACATTCACATTTCATCCCTTTACAACCACCGAATATTACCTGTTACTTTTGTTACTTTTGTTATCGCCTCACAATCTTTTTACTTTTTTACCTTTTTACTTTTTTACCTTTAATCGCCTTTTTACTTTTACTCGCAAATAATTTGGGACAACTCTTGCATTTCTCATAAAATTACAGTATCTTTGCACCCATAAAAAAATACAAAACATTATTATGGCAAGAAAACGTAAACCATTACCTCTGTTAGAGAACATCACCATCGAGGCAGTAGCAGCCGAGGGTAAGTGCATCACACGCGTAGATGAACAGGTCATCTTCGTACCTTTCTGTGTGCCAGGAGATGTTGTCGACTTGCAGGTAGTAAAGAAGAAACATAAGTATTGCGAAGCCAAGGTGGTTCGCTTCATCAAGAAGAGCGAGGTGCGACAGGAGCCTATGTGCGAGCACTTCGGCATCTGCGGCGGATGCAAATGGCAGAACCTGCCTTACGAAGAGCAGATCAAGGCTAAGCAGAAGCAGGTGGAAGACCAGCTCACCCGCATCGGAAAGATTGAACTACCTGAGTTCCGCCCTATTATGGGCAGCGTGAAGACTCAGGAGTACCGCAACAAGATAGAGTTCGGATGCAGCAACAAGCGATGGTTCACCGCCGAGGAACTGGCTCAGCTCCCTCAGAAAGAGGATGATACCGTAACATCGCTCAAGGAGCGCCACGCCCAGAACGCCATCGGTTTCCATATCACCGGAGCCTTCGACAAGATTTATCCTATCAAGAAGTGCTGGCTGATGGATGACCTCTGCAACGAGATCCGCAACTTCGTATTTGAATATGCTGATTCTCACGACTATACCTTCTACGACCTGCGTGAGCAGCACGGTTTGCTCCGCAACATGATGATCCGTAATTCGAACACTGGAGAGTGGATGCTCGTCTTCCAGTTCCACTACGATGAGGAGGGCGCTGAGCAGAGAGCATTGGAGCTGATGCAGCAGGTGGCTGACAAGTTCCCTCAGATTACATCGCTCATGTACGTGAATAACCAGAAGGGAAATGATACCATCAACGACCTGGAGCTCAGCCTCTTCAAGGGCAACGACCATATCTACGAACTGATGGAAGACCTGAAGTTCAAGGTGGGTCCGAAGAGTTTCTACCAGACCAATACCGAGCAGGCTTACCACCTCTACTGCGTGGCCCGCGAGTTTGCCAACCTTACCGGAGATGAGCTGGTTTACGACCTCTATACCGGCACCGGAACCATCGCCAACTTCGTGGCTCACAAGGCAAAAAAGGTAATCGGTATCGAGTACGTGCCAGAGGCTATAGAGGATGCCAAGGTGAATTCTCAGGTGAACAATATCGAGAACACCCTCTTCTATGCAGGCGACATGAAGGATATCCTGACCAACGATTTCATCGCCCAGCACGGTCGACCTGACGTCATCATCACCGACCCGCCACGTGCCGGAATGCACCCAGACGTAATAAACGTCATTCTGAATGCAGCACCAAAGCGCATCGTATACGTAAGCTGCAACCCGGCAACCCAGGCTCGCGATCTGCAGCTGATGGATGCGGAGTATAAGGTAGCTGCCGTACAGCCGGTGGATATGTTCCCTCATACCCCTCACGTAGAGAACGTGGTATTGCTCGAAAAGAGATAAACCTAGAAATCAAAATAGAAACAAGATGAAGAAAACCATCATCATGGCGCTCTTGGCTGCAGCTTCGGTCTCAGCCAGCGCCCAGCAGAAGCAGACCATCGAAATACCATCATGGTTGAGCAACGTGAAATTGTCGGGGTATGGAATGACCCAGTATCAGTACAGCGGACAGAAAGATGCTGAATCCAACTCATTCAACATCCGTATGGCGCGTATCTCTCTCGAAGGTCGCATAGCAGGCGACTTCTACTGGAAGACTCAGATTCAGTTCAACGGCAACACCTCTACCCTCGGTTCCAGTCCGAGAATGGTGGATCTGTTTGCTGAATGGCAGAAATATGAATACTTCAAGGTGAAGATCGGTCAGTTCAAGAACCCGTTCACCTTTGAGAATCCGATGCACCCTATCGACCAGGGCTTCATGGGATATTCACAGAACGTGAGCAAGCTGGCCGGTTTCAGCGACCGTGCCGGCGAACATGCATCCAACGGCCGTGACATCGGTCTTCAGTTCCAGGGCGATTTCCTCAAGAATGCCAACGGCAGAAACCTGCTGCACTATCAGATTGGTGTATTCAACGGACAGGGAACCAATACCAAGGACGTTGATAATCAGAAGAATGTGATTGGTGGTGTATGGGTAATGCCTGTAAGCGGCATGCGCATCGGTGCCTTCGGATGGACCGGTTCTTATGCAAGAAAGGGAACCTGGACCGACGAGCATGATGCCTCCTATACTGCCGACATTCAGGAACGCTCTGGCGTTCGCAAGCTCAGCCAAAACCGCTATGCCTTCTCATTCGAATACAAGCAGGATGGCTGGACCGTTCGCTCCGAATATATCCACTCCACCGGCAAGGCTTTTGCCAAGAGCATCACCAACTTCAACGATGCCAACGCCAAGGACTGCAATCTGAATACAAAAATCGGCGACAAGGCACAGGGTGCATATGGATTGGTTATCGCTCCATTGGCTCAGCTGCCAAAGAACAGCCGTATCGACGTAAAGGCGCGTTACGACATGTATCAGCCTAACGGCAAGAGCAACATGCAGAGAACCCAGTATGAGGCAGGTTTGAACTTCCACATCGGCAAGCGAATCTCTATCCTTACCGAGTATGCGCTCATCAACGACAAGACACTCGCGAAGCATAATTACTCCATGGCAGATGCCGAGGTTTGCTTCCGATTCTAACAGATACAACAAAGGCTCGCTCCTCAACAGGAACGAGCCTTTATTGTGTTTACTGTCAACTACTTATCTTAGAACGAATAAGAGAATCCTACTGACATGAATTCCTTAAACTGCCAATAGCTACCATCATCCTTGCGCTTCACACCATCGTCGAAACGCGGATAGAGGAAGATGTTGGTAGAAATATAGCGGTTAAACTGGAAGGTAATGGTGTTTTCCCACTCTATTTCTGCACGCTTGTAAGTGGTGTATCCCCAGAGACGGGTCTTCCACTTGATATTATCCGCTATCTGCCACGACAGATCGAAGGTACACTCAGAACCGTAATCGGTCATGCCATGCTTCCCCTCATCCAGTCCGTAGCGCGTAGCCAGCGACGCTCTACCCACATACTTCCAGTTGAAAGCCAGAGGAGCCAGATGGACACTACCCTTCAGGCGGTGATTGAACCAGTCTACATTATAATCCATACCGACAGAGAGGTTCAGATTGAATGGCGAGAAGAAATCGGAATAAACCGTCTTGTCATTACTCTTGTAACCATGCGTAAACTGAGTCTGGCCAATCAGCTGGATGGTATAATACCACTTCCTGGAAGCCTGCAGACCGAGTTTTCCGGTGTATCGTATCATATCATCGCTCGTCTTCAGCGTATGAACCGTATCACCCTTCGAAGTCTGGTAACCCAGGCGCATCTCCACCTTATTATCCCATTTTAGCTTCTGCTTGTTATTGTAATTGGCAAACATCGTCACTCTTCCGAGCACCGAATAATTGCTCTCACCACCCTTATACCAGTTGTCAGAAACATAGTTTTGCAGGAACTGCAGATAATAATCGCCCCCTATGGTCCAGAAGTTAGGACGGGTGATGACGATGTCCATCGGAGCCGCATCCACCTCAATCGCCTTCGGAGCCACCTGCTCTACGATGTCAGGATGATTCTTCTTCGGTTTGCTCTGCGCAGCCAGCGGTGCCCCCACCTCCTTGAGATGAGACTCAGTATTGCGCACCAGGTCGGGACGCTTGAGATATACATCCATCAGCGTCTGGTCGAGCATCGTTCCGAGCGAATCCTTCACCCCATCCTGAGGCTTGAGTCGCAACATGCGGGCTGCCGGCCCATGATAGAAGGTGAGCGGCGTAAAGAGCTGGGCATATCTGCTATCCCCGGAATCCATCTTCATGGAATCGATGCGCTGACGGCACATCAAGAGCGAGTCAGCATAGCTTTCAGCCAACCTGTTCTTCGATGCCTCTCCGGGCGCCACCTTCTTCAATTTGCGCTGGGCAGAAACAGGCGACAGAGCCGAAAGGAACGCAAGAACGAGTAATCCAAATTTTATTTTCATACCTTAATTTTATAAATTTGGGCACAAAGGTAATAAATAATTCATAAATCTATGCCCTTTATTAGAAATATTTTTGCTCATTTCACAAAAATGTCGTAACTTTGCAGCCAAATTATTCTAATTTAAATTATATATATATCGTGGCTGAAACAAAGTACATCTTCGTAACTGGTGGTGTGGTTTCTTCTTTGGGTAAAGGAATCATATCTTCATCCATCGGTAAACTTCTTCAAGCAAGAGGTTACAACATTACTATCCAAAAGTTTGACCCATACATCAACATCGACCCGGGTACGCTGAACCCGTATGAGCATGGTGAGTGCTACGTAACGGTAGATGGTATGGAGACCGACCTCGACCTCGGACACTACGAGCGATTCACCGGCATTCAGACTACAAAAGCGAATTCTCTCACCACTGGTCGTATCTACAAGGCAGTCATCGACAAGGAGCGTCGTGGCGATTATCTCGGCAAAACCATCCAGGTGGTGCCTCACATCACCGACGAGATCAAGCGCAACGTGAAGCTGCTCGGCAAGAAGTATCACTATGACTTTGTGATTACCGAGATTGGCGGAACCATCGGCGACATAGAGAGCGCCCCTTACATGGAGGCTATCCGACAGCTGAAATGGGAGCTGGGCAAGAACGCCATCAACGTTCACCTTACCTATGTGCCTTATCTGAAGGCAGCAGGCGAGTTGAAGACAAAGCCTACCCAGCACTCCGTGAAGGAACTGCAGAGCGTAGGTATTCAGCCAGATATCCTGATTCTCCGCACCGAGAAACATCTCGAAGAGGGAATCATGAAGAAGGTAGCCAGCTTCTGTAACGTAGACCTGGACTGCGTGATTCAGAGCGAAGACCTTCCTAGCATCTACGAGGTGCCTGTAAACATGCAGAACCAGGGCCTCGACACCGCCATCCTCCGCAAGATGGGCGAGCCTATCGGCGAAACACCTGCGCTGGGTCCTTGGAGAACATTCCTCGACCGCAGAAACAAGGCTACAGAGGTGGTAAACATCGGTCTCGTAGGCAAGTACGACCTGCAGGATGCATACAAGAGTATCCGCGAGAGTCTCTCGCATGCCGGCACCTACAACGACCACAAGGTGAAGATTACCTTCATCAACTCAGAATATCTCACAGAAGAGAACGTGGCAGAGCAGCTGAAGGGACAGGACGGTATCGTCATCTGCCCAGGCTTCGGCCAGCGAGGCATCGAGGGCAAGATTATCGCCGCCCACTATACCCGCACCCACGACATCCCTACCTTCGGCATCTGCCTGGGTATGCAGATGATGGTCATCGAGTTTGCCCGCAACGTATTGGGCTACAAGGATGCCAACTCACGCGAGATGGACGAGAAGACTCCACACAATGTCATCGACATCATGGAGGAGCAGAAGAACATATCAAACATGGGTGGAACAATGCGTCTCGGCGCTTATGAGTGTGTGCTGAAACAGGGTTCACGCGTGTTCAATATCTATAAGAAGGAGCATATTCAGGAACGCCACCGCCACCGCTATGAGTTCAACAACGAGTTCCAGCAGGAATTTGAAAAGAACGGCATGATGTGCGTAGGCAGAAACCCTGAGAGCGACTTGGTAGAAATCGTAGAAATCCCAGGCTTGAAGTGGTACGTAGGTACACAGTATCATCCTGAATACCAGAGTACGGTGCTGAAACCACATCCACTTTTCATGGATTTCGTAAAGACAGCAATAGAAAACAAAAAGTAAATATTAGGAGTTAAAGGAGTGATCCCCTTTACTCCTTTAATTTCAAATTTTAAAAATGAACAAGAACAACATTATCGGTTTCCTCCTGATTGCCGTAGTGCTGATTGGCTTTAGCTGGTATAACCAGCCATCTGCCGAAGAACAGAGAACGGCATTCGTTCAGGACTCCATCGCCAAGGCTAAACATGCCGAGATGGAAAAGGCCAGCAAGGCTGCCGCTGCTAAGCGCCAGACTAATGCCAAAGCAAAGGTTGAGGCAGACTCAACCGCCCTCTTCTATTCGGCACTCAAAGGCCAGGCTAAGAAGATTGTATTGAAAAACGAGAAGGTAGAATTAACACTCAACACCAAGGGTGCTACTGTAGAGAAGGCTGTCATCAAGGGCTATGTGGGACACAACCTGCAGGTGAAAGACGGTTCGGCTGATGCCAAGGACGTAACCCTCTTCGACGGTAACGACCAGAGCCTCAAGTTCATGCTCGAGGCTAAAGAAGCCAACATCATCACCAGCGATCTCTACTTCACTCCATCCAACGTGACCGACAAGTCTGTCACCCTGACCGCTGTGGCTGGTGAAGGCAAGACGCTCACCCTGACTTATACATTGGGCAATGACTACATGCTGCACATGAGTCTTCAGGCAAATGGTATGGCGGGTCTGTTCTCACCTAATTATAATAAGATGGATGTTGACTGGAGCGACAAGGCACGCCAGCAGGAACGTGGTTTCATGTTCGAAAACCGTTACACTACCCTCACCTACCATAATGCAGAAGGCGGTACCGACCACCTCAACGAAGGTAGCGAGAAGATTGACGAGAAGATAGAAGAAGCCATCGACTGGGTATCTTTCAAGAACCAGTTCTTCTCTGCCATCATCGTAGCAAAGGATAACTTCGAGAAGGATGCTTTCATGACATCTATCCCTCAGGAGAAGGGTTCGGGCTATCTGAAGCAGTTCCAGGCTAAGATGAAGACAGCTTTCGACCCAACCGGTAAGAAGGCATCTGAGTTTGAGTTCTACTTCGGTCCTAACGACTTCCAGATTCTGAAGAATACCGAGAAGGAAAGTACCTTCGGCAAGGACTTGGAATTCCAGAAGCTCGTATACCTGGGATGGCCTATCATCCGCTGGATCAACCGTTTCTTCACACTCTACGTATTCGACTGGTTGAGCAACGTGTTCCCAATGGGTATCGTATTGATTCTCATCACCTTGCTTCTCAAGCTCATCACCTACCCTATGGTAAAGAAGAGCTACATGAGTTCAGCCAAGATGCGCGTGCTGAAACCAAAACTCGAAGCAGCTACAGCTCAGTATAACAAGCCTGAGGACCAGATGCAGAAGCAGCAAGCGATGATGGCGGAATATGCCAAGTATGGTGTAAGCCCATTATCCGGTTGCTTGCCTATGCTGATTCAGATGCCGGTTTGGGTTGCGATGTTCAACTTCGTGCCTAATGCCATCCAGCTTCGTGGTGAGAAGTTCTTGTGGATGAACGACTTGAGTACCTTCGACCCAATCATCGAATGGAACACCAACATCTGGCTGATTGGCGACCACTTGAGTTTGACCTGTATCCTGTTCTGTGTAGCCAACCTGTTGTACTCTTGGATGACCATGCGTCAGCAGCGCGACCAGATGGTAGGTCAGCAGGCAGAGCAGATGAAGATGATGCAGTGGATGATGTATCTCATGCCATTGATGTTCTTCTTCATGTTCAATGACTACTCAGCCGGTCTGAACTTCTACTACTTCATCTCATTGTTCTTCAGTGCCGCTATCATGTGGACCCTGCGCAAGACTACCGACGACGAGAAACTCCTCGCCATCCTTGAGAAGCGCTATCAGGAAAACAAGAACAACCCTAAGAAGGCAAGCGGCCTGATGGCAAGAATGCAGGCTCTCCAGGAGATGCAGCGCAAGCAGCAGGAAGAGATGATGCGCAAACAGGCAGAACTGAACGAGAAAAAGAACAATCTCGGAAAATAAAGATTACCAGATAAAAATGAAAGCGTAATGGATTACCCTGAAAAGGTGTTCATTACGCTTTTTTTGTCCCCGAAAAGGTATAATTTGTTAAATGATATTATAAATTATACCTTTTCGGGGGTATTTTCATTTTTTATTCGTATATTTGCCCCCGAAAGGGTATAATATAATATTATCCCATATATAATATTACCCGATAGGGTATAAAATAACAAGAATATGAGCAATACATTATCATCATACGTCAAGGAAATGCGCAAGCAATTCGGATTGACGCAAGTAGATCTGGCGGCGAAATCGGGCGTAGGTCTCAGATTCGTAAGAGAACTGGAACAGGGAAAGGAAACACTACGACTCGACAAGGTAAACCAGGTCCTCCTCCTGTTCGGTCAGGAAATAGGCCCCGTTCCTATCAAAAATAAAAATAATATATCATGAAACAAGGAAAAATATATCTCTACGACCAATACGTAGGTCTGCTGACGGAAGACGAAACAGGCTTTACCTTCGCCTATGATTCAGATTATCTGGCATCGGATGGTGCGGAAGCCGTAAGTCTGACGCTTCCTTTATCTGATGAGCCCTACCACGATACCGTACTGTTCCCATTCTTCGATGGATTAATCCCCGAAGGATGGCTGCTGAACATCGCAGAAAGCAGTTGGAAAATCAACCAGCGCGACAGAATGTCGCTCCTCCTTGCCTGCTGCAAGGATTGCATCGGAGCAGTAAGCGTCATTCCTACAAACGAATCTCCAGCAGAAGAAACGAATGGTTCACCCCAAAAACAGAAAGGAGAATAAGATATGGAGAAATGTCTATATTGTTATAAACCGCTCAAGCCTGGTCAGGTAGATTACCATCCCGCCTGCGCACGCAAGCTCTTCGGCACCAAGGAAGCCCCTGTCCTACCCTACGTTAGAAAGGAAATTGGCGACCTGGCAAAACAGGTAGTGCGTGCCCAGACCACCCTCACCGGTGTGCAGGCGAAGCTCTCGCTCGATGTAAATCCGGGCGGAAAGAACGAACCATCCCGCTTCACCATCGTAGGTCTTTGGGGAAAATATATCCTCAAGCCACAAACCGACCGCTACCGCTGTCTACCGGAAATAGAAGACCTCACGATGCATCTCGCTGAAGCCGCCAAGATAGCTGTGGTTCCCCACGGACTGATTCGCTTTACCGATGGTGAACTCTGTTATATCACCCGGAGAATAGACCGACTGGATGATGGACAAAAGGTACCGATGGAAGATATGTGCCAGCTGTCAGAGCGCCTTACCGAATACAAATATAAAGGTTCCTACGAGCAGATAGCCAGACTCATCAAGAAGTATTCATCGTTCTCGCAGCTCGACCTCGTGAACTATTGGGAAGTGGTCATCTTCTCATGGATTACAGGCAACGCTGACATGCACCTCAAGAACTTCTCGCTCTACAACAACCGCAAGTTGGGTTATGGCTTAACTCCAGCCTACGACCTCCTCTGCACGAAGATTGTGATGCCAGAAGATACCGAGGAGCTCGCCCTGACACTCAACGGAAGAAAGAGAAAGATTCAGAAATCTGATTTCGTCAAGGTAATGACCGCCTCGGGCCTCAGCGAGAAGGTAATCAACAACATCGCCAAAAAGTTCCGCCGATCCATCGTAAAATGGCTCGACCTGATAGAAGCCTCCTTCCTGCCAGACAGCATGAAGAAGGAATACAAGAAACTGATTCTCAGCAGAGTTATGGCATTAAGATAATGTTTCTGTATAAAATAAAAACAAACACCCCCGAAAAGGTATAATTAATCAATCTACGAGATTAACTATAACTTTTCGGGGGTATATTGTTTAAAGCAAATTTGCTTCTTCAATAGTATCCAACCCAAATTTACTTCTTCAATACCGGCTCGCAGGTGATATCCACACCGAGCTTCTTGAAGATTTTCTGGTCTACATCACTCAGCATCACGGTGCAATGAGCCTGACAGCCGCGAAGCTTAGGCAACTGCTCCAATGCCTTCCTGCAGTTCTCATCATTCTCTGAAAGAACAGAAAGAGCTACCAAAACCTCATCCGTATGAAGACGAGGATTGTGACCACCGAGATAATTCACCTTGGTATGCTGGATAGGCTCAATCATCGACTGAGGAATCAGCTTCAATTCATGGTCGATACCTGCCAAGTGCTTGGTAACATTCAGGAGCAAGGCGGCACTACAGCCCAGCAACTCGCTGCTATGACCGCAGATAATTGTACCATCCTCCAACTCAATGGCAGAAGAGGTATGACCCGTCTCCTTCTTATGATTCTTGGCAGCTACCGTCACCTTGCGGTAATCAGTAGTAATCTTAGCCTGATTGAAGAGCATCTGAATCTTATTGATCTCATCTTCATTGCAAGCACCAGCCGCCATCTTGTTGGTTGCCGCATAGTAACGGCGGACAATCTCATTCTTGGATGCCTCGCAGCAAGCCTCATCATCAGAGATACAGAAACCTACCATGTTCACACCCATATCCGTAGGCGACTTGTATGGATTGCTACCATAGATACCCTCGAACAGCGCATTGAGCACAGGATAAATCTCTACATCACGGTTATAGTTGATGGCTATCTTGTTGTAAGCCTCCAGATGGAACGGGTCAATCATATTCACATCGTTCAGATCGGCAGTAGCAGCCTCGTATGCGATGTTCACAGGATGCTTCAATGGGAGATTCCACACAGGGAATGTCTCAAACTTGGCATAGCCGGCATGCACACCACGCTTGTTCTCATTATAAAGCTGACTCAGGCAAACCGCCATCTTACCGCTGCCAGGACCCGGCGCAGTAACAATAACCAGCGGACGCTCTGTTTCAACATAATCGTTCTGACCGAAGCCCTCGTCAGAGGCAATCAGACTCACGTTATGAGGATAGCCCTCGATGAGATAATGGCAGTAAGTCTTGATGCCCTCGCGCTCCAAACGCTGTTTGAAGGCGATGGCGGCAGGCTGACCGTTATAATGGGTGATGACAACAGAACCCACCATGAAACCACGGTTTTGGAACTCACCACGTAGGCGCAACACGTCCTCGTCGTAAGTAATGCCCAAGTCGGCACGCTTCTTGTTTTTCTCAATATCGGCTGCACTAATCACGATAACAATCTCGATGCTATCGCTGATTTTCTGGAACATGCGCAGTTTGCTGTCAGGCTGAAAACCCGGCAATACTCTGCTGGCATGATGATCGTCAAAAAGTTTACCGCCTAATTCGAGGTAAAGCTTTCCGTCAAACTGTGAGATTCTCTCCTTAATGTGTTCTGACTGAATCTTCAGATACTTCTCGTTATCGAAACCTATCTTCATACTACTTTAAATAAAACTATATCGCTATTATTTTGCAAATTTGACTGCAAAAGTACAAAAAAAACTGGCTATAGAACAATGTTTTACGCAAATTATTCTTAATTCTCAAGGATTTGCCGTATCTTTGCATCTTGCAATGGGCAGCATAACATGTCATATCGCAAAAACATGAAGTTTAAAAGAAAACATAACCGACAAATGAAAAAGAATTTACGTACCGCCTCTATCTGCGTGCAGGGAGGCTATGAGCCAAAGAACGGCGAACCGATTGAGCTTCACTTAACGCGATAAGCATTCACACTGAGTATCAACACTTTACGAGATTTAACGAGTAAAATATAAAGTAAAAAATGCCCGAAAAACCCCGTAAATATGATAAAAACTGATAGACTTTGCAAGTAATATGCAAGCTAATAGGAGATAGAATTATGAAGGTTTACGTTGAAGACAAGACATATAAGGTGTATTTCTCCATCACTCATAAGTGTAAGAGATTCTATATATACACAGGATTGCAATCGACAGAGAAGTTCGATGGTATGGTATTTCCTCGTTCAGACAAGTCTGCAAAGGCAAAGACTAAGCGACTGGCAGAGCTATATTCAAACGTGGAAGACTATATACTGCTGCACAAGAGTGAGGACGTTCCGATGCTAAAAAGCCATCTGAAAGAGATTATAAAGGGTGGCAAGGTAGCTGAGAAGAATTTCCTCGACTATATGCAGATGTGTGCGGATTCTAAGAATTTGAAAGCTGGCACGAAGAGAGTGTATGATGTGACTATCATCAGAATTAGAAATTTTGATGCTAAGTGTACATTTGATACCATCACTAGAGACTGGCTCGATAAGTTTGTGAAGCATGAATACGAAAGAGGACGGATGCCTAACGGAGTTCATATTGATTTGAGAAATATCAAGGCAACATTCAATTGGGCAATTGACAACGAGATAACGACCCTATTCCCATTCCGTAAGTACGTACTTCCACATGAGGAAACAAGAAAGCGTTGCCTTTCTCTAGAACAGATGAGACAGTTGCGTGATGCAGAGTTCCACACTAACCCTCAACGTGAATCAAGGGATTTGTTCATGCTAGGTTTCTATTTGATTGGCATCAATATATCAGACCTTCTCGATTTGAAGCCAACAGACCTTCGTGGTGGCAGAATATGCTACAAGCGTAACAAGACAGGACGATTGTATGATATAAAGGTAGAACCAGAGGCGTTGGAGATTATCAAGCGATACAAAGGGAAGAAATACCTTTTAAAGTATAAGGACAACAGTAAGTTCAATCTCAAACACTTTGAGAGCAATTTGAATTTCAGACTTAAAAGGTTAGGTAAATTCAGAGAATATAGTAAAGAACCGATGTTCCCTTATCTTTCCACCTACTATAATCGCCATACGTGGGCAACGCTAGCAAGCGAGATAGATATACCGATGGAAGTTATAGGCAGGGCATTAGGTCATGCGATGTGGGATAATGCGGTAACATCAACCTACATTAAATATGATACAAAGAAGATTGATGAAGCCAACCGCAAGGTTATTGATTACCTTAACAAAGATTTAGAAGATACAGATTTATAATTATTACAATTAAAAGGGCAAATAAAAAGGGAGGCTGTTAACATCCCTTTCTTGCTATTTATCCGATAGAATAGTTTCTATCTTCTTGCGATAGTCAACAGAGCCGTCAATGAATGCGTGCATAAACAGAATGCTATCGCTTATTGGTACGCTGATAGGCTCGTTGATGAAGTCCTTTGTGACTTCTGAGTTATTCACCAATGCGGCAACAAGACGTTTCTTTTCGTAATTGAAACCTTGTGTAAATCCTGCGGCGAATGGTGTAAGCGAGTGAAAGAATGGTGTTTGTTCTTCACTCAGATTTTGCAGTCTCTGTTTCAGAGTCATTTCCTTTGTCTTTTCCATCATTATTCTTCTTTTCAATTTCTTTCTTCATTTTATGCAAGCGTTCAACTTCTTGCTCGTAGAGGTTGTCAATCGCATCAGAATACTTTAGGTATTGTGTAAGGCTCTTTTTGCGCTGCATAAACTCAGCCTTATTCTTGTACTTCATACCTTGTAATTCGGTCAGTCGGTGTCGCTGCATTTCAAGTTGCAGCTCATCGTAAAGCCATATCGTTTCTTGCACAGCATCCCTCTCATTGCAGTTGCACTTATGTGCAAGGTCGAGTGCTTCATCACACTCTCTAAACAAAAAGTTAACAAAGAAAATTGCAACCGCCAAAAACATACATAAGATAGCTGGCTCAAAACGATTGATAAATATATAAAATACACCAATTACAACTACCAGTAATAAACTGACGTTACCTATAGTAACAAACCCTAATACTTTCTTAATCATTTTCTTCATGTTTTTTGTTTGATAAATTATTGTTGAGACGAATATAGAAATCCTCATCACTTTCTCCATTCTGTTTGAAGCTAAGATTGTTCTCTTCAATAAAGTCGAGGATAATCCAAATGCTCTTTTTGCCGAGATTTCTAATCTTATCCAAATCAGACTTACCATGGAATTTGCGGAGTAAATCGCCTACGGTATATACGTCGCACCATCTGAACATATTCAGAATGCGAACAGGAAAGCCACAGTCGTTTACATCTTTACCAAGTATTAATGGTGGAAGTATTGTTCCACCGATAGGAGTATCGCCTTTTGCACGTCTGTATTCATCATAACTAGCTTGTGTTGCTTTTAGTTTCTTCTTTAAACCATCAATCACGATTCTCAAATCTTGATTTGTAGCAATCTCGGCAATGGTGGCATCCTCGTTGTACGTCAGCTTATTGCAAGTCTTCTCAACAATCTGTCTGATTCTAGTTGCTGATATGCCATACTTGATTGATAGCTCATCATACGTCATTCCATTAATGATGTCCTTCAACATCTTAGATTCACGATAGCCAAGTTTTGGAGTGATGTCAAGATACGACATAGCGTTTATTACGCCAAAAAGCATACCAACAGCGTTTGCAGCCAGTTTGCCGTTTGCGGTCGCTCTGTTTCTCAACTCGGTAAGTTCAACGTTTATTGCACGCTTGTGTGCTTCAACTTCTTTGAGCTTATCATCTATCATCTTTTCGTTGGCAGCAAGCATCTTGTACTTCTCGGCGTATTTCTCAACGTCCTCACTATTTACATACAAGATACCATGCTCGCCTACACAACTGCCAATGAGACCTTGCTCGATGTAGTTACTAATAGTCTGTCTAGATAATCCTAGTATCTCGGCAGCTTTGTTTCTTGTGATTCTAGCCATATTACTAACTCTTTAATTGTTTCAGATTTGAATCTGCCAATCTCAGCTCTAGCTGCTTGAATAATGTTGTCGATTGTCTTTCCCTTATAGTCAATGGCAATTTCCTTCAATATTGCAATCTGAGCTTCAATTCTAATTCTGTCTCCTACTGTCATCATAATCAATATTATTAATTAAGATGCGGTGCTTGCAAAGTTGTAGTGAACAACATAGACATAACCGCCATACATCTTTCCGTAAGTAACCTCTATGAAGTCAAAGATAATATCTCCACAATCCTTATACGAAATCAAAGGCTCAACTGGGAACGCTTTGTTTTTTTTATAATAGCGACTTACTTCTTGTGAAAGCAACTGCTTGAAAATATCCACTTCGCCATATTTTGAGAATACACCTTTGAACTCGTTTTCATTGTCTATAGCAACAACTACTCCAAGTTCTTTCTTGATACGTACACCCTCATATTCGTTGCAAGTGCCGTTAAATATTGTTGATGTAGTAAGAATCCCTTTTATTTCTTCCATATAATTACTTAAACTAAATTAGTAAACAATCCTGCCTTATATAGCAGAAAAATAAGTATTCCGTACCAGAGGAGAGAAATCCAGAAGTTAACTTTTCCTTCTCTAGGTTCTCCATGTTTAACTAATGTTGCGCCAAGTTCCAACGCGAACAATAATAAAATAATAATTGTTGCTACCATATCAATTTCTTAAAATGTGAACACTAACAGCCTTGTTTACTGCATTAGGCTGCGACTCATTAAAACTCTTGATAAAGTTACGTTCCATTTCTTCAGGAAACATAGCTTTTTTCGGTTTCGACATTGATAACGTGCCTACTACTTTGTACCCCCCCCATAAGGGTGATTACACACTTTCGAGTGATTGTTTCTTCTCCAAACATATTCTCTAAATTTAAACGTTACTATTCATATCCAACAATATCATTTTCTCTAACTTGGTATGTTTCTTTGTCGAATTTCATTCTGACATCATACACTATTGATGGAACTCCTTTTTCATGCACTACGTTGTATATGCCTTTTATATTAATAATAGTGCAAGGTTCATTTGCAAAACATGAATCATTCACTATCACTTTATCACCAACACAATAAATGGAATTTCTTACTGCATATTCTGTAGCGAGATTATCCATTTCTTCTTGATATGAGCGACGTAGTATTCTGCGACAGGTAGCAAAATCGTCTCTTGTCATTTTGCCTTTCTTTGATAGCGAATCATCAAAGAATTTCATTCCTTCTATAATCTTATCCATATTATTATTTCTTTTTTCACTTAATTAATAATAGTATATAACACCTCTATACCCATAAGAATAAATGGGATAGCCAAGCGAGCCGAACCTTATTTTTTTATCAACTACAATATATATAATATACCATAGTAGTTCGTACTCCTTGTAAAGCCAGCATAAGTCTTCTGATACCCACAGAGCTTTGCTCGTTATGGTCGGCTTTCTCATTTCTGATATGGGCACCCGTCGTGAGGTGACACGTTGCGGGATTTACACAACCATAATGTAACTTACCTAACAGAGCAGTTTTATATATCGGTCGATAACTCCGAAGAGGACTGCACGGATTGAACCTCGTATGTCTTTGCTTGAAACTTTGAGATAGGGATAAAAGAAACCCTATCCGCCGTCTGGGTCACGCTCCAAACTTTGGATAGGGTATATCGTTGTAGTTGAACTAATCAACTTCTAGATAAAACTTATTTATTTGTTAGCGCGTGACTTCTAACAAGCACTGCAAAAGTACGCAATTCCTTGCGAACCACCAAATTAGCTGATTTTTCATTAACTCGCTTTATTGTGGATAAATTTGAGAAATCTATGTTTAATGGGCTTTTCGGGGATTTATGACTTTAACCTTTCTAAGTTTAATTAACACAAAAAATGCCCTACACCACCAAAAATGATGATGCAGGGCGATATGATAGGTATAAAAGAAATGCGAAAGTAAAGCCCCACCATTGAGCACCAACGGCAGGGCTGAGATAGATATATGAGTTCCAAGATGATAAATTCATTGAAAAGATAGGCAAAATATCTGAGAACTCAAAGAGATAGTGAAAATTTCTTCTGTAAGCGGTTAAAATAGTCTGTTGGTATGATTTATCGGTGCGATAGTTTTTGCGTCATATTCCACAAAATAGGCTGACCCAAACGAATGAGCCAGCCAAATTCTACTTACCCTTGAATATACAGATTGCACCATATACAGCAAGGATAATGATTAAGTACAAAAACATGATGTTATATATGTTGGTGAATAATTATCTTGATGGAAAATAATCATAATGCACTACTTCGTCATCTTTATATCCTGCATAATATAATCTTCGTGTTCCAGACTTTGAATTTATTTCTCTTGGAACATAATAATATTCACGTGTTTCATAACGACCAGACTTGTAGCTGATTTGTCTTTGGAATATATAATCATTTAAGACTATATATTTTTCGTCAAAACTGCCAAAATAAGCATTTAGACCACCTGGTGTAGTCCAGTAATCGCCAGCGAAGGATGTTATTGGCACTTTTTCTTTGTTGAGACTAAAATACAAACCATTAGCATTGTATGCCTTGCCTGTGTCCTTACCAAACACTTTACCTCTAATCGCTAATTGGTCTTCGACAGGTTTGTAAAGCACCAAAGAATCTGTTCTTTTAGAATATTCATTTTTTACGATAAGAGTATCATTTCTTAGCGTTCCCTTTCCTCTTCCAAGCATACATTCCCATAGATTATATAATACATATCCGTCAGAAGTCACACTAAAAAACATATCATCGTTTCCGTTTTCCCATACTCCTTCGTAATCCGCCAAAGTCGTTTTTTTATCTTGCGGATTGTCTGGTACTTCATCTTCACGGCTATCACTACTGCAAGCCACCATAGAGAAAGCTGCAATCATAATTGCCATAAACATTAAACCCTTTTTCATAATTGTATTTGTATTTGTGATATAGAAAACTCAAAATTATTTTTTGGTTTTCCCGTATCAATTAATCTTCGAGACCATACCAAGACTTAGGGTCATAGTTGATTTCAGCTTGTCCATTGTCGTTGATAACAACCATTTCGTTTCCTTCTGCATCAAGGCAGACACCACGCTCTTCTCCAGTAATATCTTGCCATCCGTTGCTCTCAATGATGTCTGTCACTTCAAGAGACCATTCTTCACGCTCGTTGATGAACTCCACTAACTGACCTAATGTCTTAACTTCTGCTGCTTTCATATTTATTGACTTATCCGTGATGGCGAGGGCTAAATCTATTATTTATTCACAAAATTCATCAAACTCCTTTTCTGTAATTTCCTCGTACACGTCTCTTTGCTCGTCCGAGAAGAAAGGAGAAGTACGCTTGATATATCGTTTGTTGCCTTCTTCGTCAACAAATAAGAACGCGTCCTCATACTCTTGTGTAGGGTAGTCCTGTGGTGTGTGAAGTGGTGCTTCGTACACTTTTCCGCAGATAGCATGAGCGTCCGTCACACATATCTCGTCTGTATTGATGCCGTGCTCAACGTCAACAAATGACTGCTTGATGTCTGTAGGAATCTCCGACAACTTGCGAACAGCGATTTTATCAAAATCAAAATCGCTATCCATATATACAGTGTTGTCATCCTCGTTACCTGGTTGAACTCTCTCGTACAAATCGTCAAAATAAGCCTCGCTGTAATTAATCTGCTCATTAGGCTGCATAAGTAAGCCGTTATCACCCTTAATAAGGATGTCATAATCACACAAATCATTACCAAATACACCTTGGTATATGTCTGATTGCTTGCATAGCAACAAATTATCGTCTATTTCGATAAGTGTATCAAAAAACTTTGAAAGTGATAAATTGCTAATCATAATTTTCCGCTTATCCGTGATGCGTAGGGCTATATATTTATATTATTTTCAAGAGATAACGCAATATGCGTCATTATATTGTGTGTAGGGCAGAAATTTTAATCTTTATTTCTGCCCATGGCGCAATCGAACAATGTGCCGATTAGCCAAATTGCTATTAAGAATGCCATAACTTAAACCTCCTCTGTATTATTGTTGTTGTTATTCAGTTCCTTGTAATACTGCTGAATCTCCTCATCAGTCATACCTTTTTCTCGCATTACACGATAGTTGGCAGAACCACGTCTAAAATAAACCTGACTGCCATAGACTGAGCGTAGATTGTAATACGCACTTCTTACTAGTTCTTTGGTTAATACCTTGCCAGTGGACGAATAAACGCCCATCTGCTGCAACATCATAGCTGCATCCGCAAAGTTAGGTGTAGTCAATTCAGTGAAGTCATTGGTACACTTCTTAACCACATTCCATATAGCCTTGTTGCAAGGTTTCTCAGCAGCCTCTTTCTTGCGCTTTTCCGATGCAGCCTTCTGTGCATTTGATAAGTCACATTTTCTAGGTCTGCCCAACTTCTTTACGACTTTACCTGACTTTGAGATAAATTCTCCGTCTTGTTCCAACTTCTGCTTGCGTACTTCCAATGCACTCTGTGTTCGTTCCTGTATGAGTTCACGTTCCATCTGTGCCGAGAATGAGAAAGCGAATAACAACATTTCGTCTATCGCTTTCAGATGGCTGCAATCAAGGTCAATGCCCATCTGCACAATTACCAAGCGCACGCCACGTGGTTTAAGTTCGTCATTCACAAACTTGTTGATGTCGCTCATAGAACGACCGATACGGCTGACCTCTGACACAATAAGTATATCACCCTTATCAAGCATCGGCAACACTACCTTACCAAGGTTTCTATCCTTATAGGATACCTTACCAGATACTCCTTCCTCCTTCACTTCGTGAGTAGCTTTCAGATTGTGACAATTCAACCATTCGTTGATTGTTCTTTCTTGCTGCTCCAATGTCTGCTTTTCAGTAGAGACACGACTGTATATTATTACTTTCTGCTTTGGCTCATCATCATCGGTCATGTTTGCCTTTGCGTTGCAGCTTTTGTCTGAACGGCAAAGGTAGTGACCTTCTGCCATCATGCAGTAAGGGCAATCCTTGCAGCCGATGTTCACGATGTCGTATTTTACAGATGCGCCACCTGCATTCATGATTTCTGTTGTCTTCATTTCTCCTATCTCCTATCCTATCTCTTATTACTTAAAACGTTACTTTCTGCTATTTATTATCCACGATAATAGAATGATACATGAAAATCTCTACTTTTACGCTCTCGGTCATTCTCAATCACTCCAAACATATAAGTATCAATTACGTAATCTACATCATTATTCTTATCGTGTTCAATTCTCTTCACCCATTCCTCAACAACATCAGGACACCAAGTATCGCCAAGGAATCTAACCAACAATTTGTTATCGGTTTCCTGTCGTACCAATACTGGCTCGTTGCCGACAAATCCAACCTTTTCTGTATTATCTTTGTTCCAAGAATAATGTCCATCATTGAACAAATCTTCTAACAACTCGTCAATGCCAAGGTCTTTTTCATTAATAGGGCAATGAGCCGCCTTATCAATACCATCGTCTGCCCACTGTTCCAATGCTATATGAATATCTTCAGGAACTCGGATAATGTCGCTTGTGTTTTCTCCCCACCATTCCTTCTGATAAACAAAGAAACGACCAATATTACCATTTGGGCATAACTTTGCACGGATAGACTTGAATATATCCTCAGTCTTCTTGATGTAGAAACGTCTAGTAGATGGATTTCTATAGTTAGTCAGATACACCCAGCATCTAGTTTCTTGCTTTGAAATATCGCCAAGAATGTTTCTAAAACTACAACTATCACTACCAAAGTTACCTTTGAGGATAGTTCTCTTCAATACTCGCTTCTCTTCTTTTGTAAGTTTGGATAAGCAGTCTTCAATCTCTGTAGTCCACATGATATAATCTCCTATAATTAATTGTTAAACACCTTCTCTCACAAAAATACGCATGATAGTATCACTATCAATGTAATCTCTGTTTCCGTTCTCGGAAAGTATAGTTATCAAATGCTTTTTTTCGTTATAAAGAACATCGGCAGTAAAATCAAATAACTTTGATTTGCCAAAGTTTGCATGAGTTAGCTGCCCATTAGAGAGTGAAATACCTGCAATGCAACCGCACTCCTTTGCATCATCTAAGATGTCTTTGATAATCTTAATATCCATAGTCTTATTACTTTTAATTGTTATATTTGTGAGTTTTATTTTCTGACCGCTACATATTACTTCTTACCGAAGTTGAAGATTTTAACGAACTGATAGAATTGTTTCTTGTCGCAAAGGTGGAAGAGGTCTTCCATAATATACTCCTTGCATTCCTTCGTGCCTTCCCTGTAGGTCTCCTGTATCAGTGCTGCTGTCTCGTTGCCGCATTCAAGCCAAAGCAAGAAGATGAATCCTAAACTCTCATAATTGTTGTTCCTATCATAGAACTTCTTCTGCTGCTCGTAAGTCTTATTCTTTCTCATGATAGCTTTTATTAACCTTCTACTTTAATAATTCCACGTCTTACCAATGCTTTTACGAAGTCTTCTAGACTTAACTCAGACTTATCACCACCACACATAGAATAGTTCCAATTGATTTTGAGCGGCATATCTGTATGGTATCTAGTAACGCTTTTGCGCTTATTGATACTTCTATCATACTCCCAATTCAATGCAACCTCAATTATTCCGTGACCATTTGTATGGATGAAAAATGCGCCACGTGAACGTTTTTCTTCAAGTCGGCATTTATAGTTTTCCAAGAAACGTAATTTATCCATCGTTTCCTGTTGCCAATTGTCAGCTTTATCATTTTCAGATTGCTGCTCATCTTTAATCAACTCATCATCAATAGCATTCTTCTTTGATTCTGCTATCATTAACTTTTCCAATTCGTTCATATTTTTACCCTTTCTGTTATTAAATTACACCGATAATATTAATCGGTTCTTCAATACTCGCTACCAATGCAGCATTATTATTCTCTGTAGTAAGGTTATCAACATCTAAGTAAATAACCTCTGGTAATGAAGTCTGTTTCATATTGCTTTAGTACTCGTTAATCCAATGCCCTGACACAATATCATATTTATCATCTTCGATACTGCTATCTAGACAACCTTTCTGAATAGTGTTCATAGGGTACACTTCTATTATGTGATACTCAGTGCATCCTACCAAAATACTACCATCAGACAATCTTTGCTTACTACTACCGCCAACAAAGCTCTCTTTTAATGTAGCTTTGTAACCGCCATCCTTTTTAACCTTGCTTTCCAATACAGCATTTTCCAATGCGCTTTCACGAAAATACTCATCAATGTAAATCTTAGCATCTGTAGGACTTTCAAAGACTTGCATTACTGCATTCTGACAAGATATTATTACTTTCTTTCCGTCTACATCTCCTTTGATGTAGTTTGTGATGTTTACGATATATACTTCCATTTCTGTTTCTTTATTAATTGATTTACTTTTGTTATTTTACTCATTCCTTTACTCCGTGGAGGTGGCAAAGGTAGCGTATGTACTACTTTACCAACACCACATAAGCAATCGCCTACAGCCGCATTTAACGGCTTGTTTGCTGCAATATCCAACCGCATATTGTTCGGTGGAATATCCAAGCATGAAGGAACACCGATAGAGATAGCTACAACCTTTGCGGCTGATACCATTTCTTTGCGCTCTGAGACGTTTTCATTTGCAGGTGGTGTAATTGTCCGCTCGGTGCATTTCTCGCTCGCTTGATGCTCGTTTGGCACGCTATCCAATGTATCATCAGGTACGGCTGCAATTTCTTCTTTGCTTACCAATGATTTCTTTTGCTGCTCCTTGAATAGCTTTTCCAATTTTACACCATCCTTAAAGAAGAAGGCACACCCACGATAGGTGTTACTCTTTGTTCGCTTATCATCGGGCATGAACTCTTTGCAGAATCCCGACAAAGTGAACAGTTCGCCACAAAATGATACCTTATTGTCTTCTGCTGCAATAACCTCTGTGCCATCAATAAAGGTTAATTCATCGCCTACATTTACACCGATAGCCGCAAAGCTAAACTTATTGCTAGGCTTATCCAATGATACTACCTTTGCAGGTTTATTCGTTTGCTCTGTTTTATCCTCTGTAGCGCACTCTTTTTCCTCAGTTGTAACATTATCCACCTTTGCAGGAACAACGTCTTCTGTAGGCTCATTTGTGCGCTCATTTGCACGCTCTTCCAATACGTCTATATCGAAAGGTACGCATCTAGTATCTACTGAATAACCTCTACCCTCATATACGGCTGGCATAAGCAAATAGATATTACCAAGACTATTTGTTGCAACTGCTGTATGAGAAGAAGACATACCGAGATATAAGGTATCAACACTATCAAAAGCAACAATAGACTTAATCATAAATGATACAATTTCAAAGGTATGCTGCAATTTGTTTTCGATAGCCAATTCACGCTTGCAATCATCATAAGATAGTGTAATCTTACTTTCTCCAGATAAGCCGTGCAAACTAATAGTATTTGCACCATCTTTCTTTGCAACCTTACAGAATTTCTTTATCTCATTCCAAGCGTTTTTATCAAAGTGCAAAGCGAGTTCATTTGATACCTTTGGGAAAACACTCTTCCAATTTGGGTATCTGCCAATGTAGCCGATATTAGAAGTAATACCCTCAAACTCTAATTTGTTGCATTCCTTACCATTTACACTTTCCTTTGTGGCTGTAACATTATAGACTTCTCCCTTCTTCATTTTCTTGCACATCAAAGCAAATTTCTTTGGGTTGATATAGAAGTTGGATAAATCCCCCGAATGTTCCAATACCTTTGTAGGAAAAGAAAGTAATTTGTGCCCATCGCTTGCAACCAAACAATTGTTAGCTGCATCCAATATGATATAGTTCATAACAGGGCGCAACTCATCATCGGCAACAAATTTGCAAAGCTCGCTCATTCCTTTGCTTACTTCAAAGGTAGCCTTTCCCAATAATTCGCCCGACTCTTCAAATACAAATTGCCTTGCATTTCTGCCAACACTCGCTAGCTTTTCGAAGACTGAAACAAAATAAAAGATATTCTTCAAAGGAAAACTGCAAGTATATGTACCAACACTAACAGTTACCTTTTCGTCTTCATTTTGCTCATTGCTAAAATTGAACTCCTTATTTAACATATTAGCAATCTCGCTTGCAGTATAAGAGCCGTAATCGGCTACCTTTGCCATCTTCTCCCAAACTGCAAAAGCTATCTCATACAACTTGTTTAAGATAGCCAAATTAATTTCTTTGTCACTCATATTAGTTACTATTAAATATACATATCCAATTCCTTTTCCAATTCTTCTTTGTTGCAATCAGGAAACCAACTGCAAATGGTATCAATTGCCCACATATAGGAATTTGCTCCATCATCAAACAATATCCAAAACATTTCAGCGTATTTGCTAAAATTACGATTAATATTGTGCTCTTTGTACCATTTAATGGTACGTTCATATTCGGCTACCAATTCATTTTTGGTAAGCATTCTAATTTCTTCTGTAGTCATATATCCAATTGTTTAAAAGTTACACTTCATAAAATTGCCCATAGCATTTCCCCCAAGCTACCAAAGACAATCGCACACCACCATTCTTAATTGGAGATACGCTTATCTTTTCACGCTTGATACGTATCAGACGTTTATCAAACTTGCAATAAAAGCGAATAAATCTATCTTTCAACTCGCTTTCTTTTTGCTCGCTTACATGTTCCAAGTGAAGGCTATTATATTCAGCCTCTAGCCAACTCTTTATATTTTCTACATTTGCATTTTCTATCATATCCAAGTTGTTTAAAGTTCATTATATAATATAGTCTTCATACTTTTCTTATCTCTCCATGCACCACCATAATAGGTATATTCATTTAAGAGATTTCGTAAATAGAACAAAGACAACTTAACTACATTTGTGCGTACAAAAGAATAACCTGCAAATTCCAAAGTGTAACTTATCAAAGTGTTATTCTCATATCCACCGCCAGCAGGGATAAAAGCAAAGTTACCAAATATTTGCTCATATCCAGACTTTAATACCGCAAATTTCTCTTCGATAGTCTGATATAAAGTTAGTGATACGAAATTGTGTGTAAAAGCATATTCTTTCACACTATCAAAAATACGTTTGTCACTGAAAATATTTTCTCCAATATGAAGAGGGTTATTTGTGATAGTCTCACCAACTGAAAATAAGCTATCAATAGCAATTTTCTCATTTAACGCTTTCAAGTCTTTTTCAGACTTAACATATAAACGGTACTTTTTCATTTCCTTTTCTCCTATCCTTAATCGTTGTTAGTTATTTCTATATTCCATCGCCAGCCGTATACTTTCAAAGTCCACACCTTATAATTTGTGTACCCTTTTTCTTTTGCCAACTTGTCGGCAAATTCAGATACCTCTTTTTCTGCTGCCAAATATTCCTTTGCCTTTGGACAATAAAACGTACTAATATCTGATATTTCATACATAAGTAAATCTCCTATCTTTAAATTTGTGCCGTGCCAAATCTCGCTTTTGGAGGTAGTCTCTAACTACTCACGGCTATAGTAACTTTTAAGCAATTTTTTGTGGTGCAAACGGATTCGAACCGTAAACAGATACCGGCTATCTTTGCACCTATCCAATATGTTTTATGATATTGTCTTTTTGCCGTAATAACGCAAATTAAGCATTTCCTTTTGGCTAGTAAGTTTGCAGCCGCACAATTTATTATTTGTGCTGTAGTCTGCACCAAGCGCACGCAAACGGCTGCTAGTTGTAGCCGTATTAAAACCACCATCGGAAAAATACACCTTGCCACGTACTTTTGCATATATATATGTATCATACAAGCGTACAAATACATTTGCACCCTTAACAATTACTTCTGTATTACTTTCTCTGTAGTTAACTTTATTATTTATAGCGTTAACCATTCTTTGCTCTATCTTTCTCATTTTATTTGCGTTTTAAAAGGTTATTTACTCTTTTACGTACTTATCCCAATTGCGCCCGACAATAATGCCTAATACGTAAGATATAAGGGCGAAAACGAAAGGTATTGTTATATCCATATCCAATTAATCTTTAATGTTACCAATTTCTAGATTTAATGTTGTAATATCCAAGTAAACGAGTCTATCAACGTTTGCGCTTACCTTTACAACAAACATACTAGTAGAATTTTCAAGCACGCAAAAGGTATTAATAAAGCCTTTTTGTACTAGTTTTGTGTAATTTTCAAGAAGGCTAGAAAGTGATTTAATATTGCTTTTCTTTGTTGCTATCTCAAAAGTTACAATATCAACATGAAACTGAATATTTCTATATTCAGTACTTACCCATTTTGTACTTATATCCATATCTTATATTATTTGTACCTTTGCACCCACAAATAAGCGAGTGCAAAGGTTATTGTTATTACTTGTTTACTATCTCATTAATTTTGTTTGCCGTATCAATCAAAGAATAAGATTGCCCAACAAAACCGCCTCCGTACCAATTGGCACGATAAACGGAAAAGCCCAAATCATTTGCACGCTTTTTGGCAATTGCATACAATTGGTTTTGGCTTAAATTGTCGTTTCTCATTTCTTCGTCAGTAGTAAAAGCGAGAAAATGCACTACATATCGAGGATTTCCGTTTATATCATTATTCACACGGCAAAAGCCAATACCATTCACTACCTCATAACTATTTCTATAGCTTTCAATTTCTTTATTTGTCATAATATAGCCCTCCAATTAGTTTAAATTTAAATTATCCTTTGCCGTATTGATAATAGCACAAGCGAGATAAGCACAAGCCTGCTTTCTTTCTTTTTGAGTTGGCATTTCTCCATCATGTTTAAAATGATACTTTGCAGACTTGAAAACTAAATCTTTCAAAGTATCATTATTCATTAATCTAACTACACTAACAAATTTGTTAGCTTTCAGATATTCCTCAATAACCTTTGTTATTTCACACTTAATATCATAAAATTCACGTGTATTATTTACATATAATACCATTCTTTGTGCGTTCAAGCACATCTTTTCAAAAACTACCATATTACACCCTCCAATATTAAATATCGTAATACTCGCTTAATTTCTCATTTGCTGGATAGCCATCATCCAATAACTGCTCATAACTTCTATATCCAGTACGAGCGTATACGATAGCTAAAAACGTACTCTCTGAATAACCGCTAATATCAGTTACCAAATTAACCTCTTTCTCGGTAGCAATATTATTCTCAGTGATAAAATTGTACCATGCATTTTCTAATTCCATACCTAAAATATTTAAAAGTTACTAATTAATTTGCTTATATCCGAAAAAACTAATAACTTTGCAACCGTCTTAAGTAAGCAAGTTATTTCGATTTTTCGATTTAATTTGATTCGCCCACTACTTTTTTAAGGTAGTGGGTTTTTTGTTTCTAGTAATAACATTCATCCTCCTTTGTTACTTTCTTAATATTCCATACCTTTGTATGGTTATCAAATACAAGAGTGAACAAAGCAACAAAATCGCCATCTACTAGAAATGTGCGGAACATGCTACCTAATGAGTTATTTGTTCCAGACTTACGGATGCCAATTGTTAATCCGAATCCGTACTTTTTGCCGTTGCAGTTGGCAAACTCTTTCTTTATGGTATCAATATCTATCTTCATATCAGACTCAATAAATGAAGAATCATATTGAACGCTATAAACTGCTGCAAGTCCTTTGAGTACCTTTGCAACCTCTGAAAATTTGTTTGTTGTAATCATATCGCTTTTGTTTTTAAGTTACTAATTTGTGGCTATCAATTGATTCGCACAATTGCCAACGGCTGAGGTTTTCGCCTACATATAACAGTTACTTATTATTGTATTTGGTTTTCATTTATCATTCAATTTATTTCTGTACTCTAGCTTTTCCTTACTCACTTTAGAATGTTTCAACGCTGAGAATAATAAGTAATAATGTAGCTACCTTCCGTATAATAGCCTATCCGTTTATAATAATTACTACCTTATGTTACTTTATTGTTGGCTAACATAAAAACCGCTTAATACTACTATATTGTATTGTTACACTAACATTTGTTAGGTTTCTGATAACGATATTAAGATAATGCCTATCTTACGTTTGCGCTATCTGTTATAAACAGAGTCACGGCTGCAAATAGTAAGCGTTTCATTATCACGCTAACATGAAAGTAAATCAAAGAACGAAGCATTGTTATATATGGATTCCTATGTCTTAAGTAAGCATCCTTATTTCTTAAATGCGATGCAAAGATACGGCTTTTTTCTGTATCTGCAAAACTTTTAGGCAAAAAATTACGCTTTTTCTCGCTTTTTTCTCAAAAATAATTGTATTTTCCGAAATTCTTACATAAAATGCTATCTCCACTTTGCAATATGATAGGTTAAATAGTGGTTATTGGTTGCTTTTATCTGTTTTGCCCTATCTTTGCACCTTTGCAGCCTAAAAAATCACGTTTGCAGCCGTTTTCTTATAATGTAGTGGGCGCGCGTACCTTATATATAGGGAAACATCTAAAACGCTTTTACTTGATGCTTGCAGCCTTTTTCCGTCTTAGATGTATGTTTGTACTATCTTTCGTTTTTGGTACGTTTGCAGCCGCTTATTTGATACGCTTTCAGTTATCTAGATTATTTCTAAATAAGGTTTGATGTTTGGTTTTTCGCTCTGTTTGTACTCGCTTTCTTGTTGTCGTTTTTTATTTAGATTAATTCTAAACAGAAAACTTTTTGGGAATTTCGAGTTTTTCCGCACCTTTGCGCAAACGTTCTATCTTTTTACTTTTTATTTTCTCGCTTTTTCTTCTGTTTGGATTGTTCAGAAGAAAACAGAAACAGAAACGAAAAAGCCGCATTTTTGCCGTTTTTGCCGTAAAATGTCCGTTTTTGACGCAAACAATATATTGATTTTCAGTGTTTTATACCTATATAGGGCAAACCACACCCCCACACCCCCGTTTTTGGCACTCGCAGAGTGGGTCAGCTCTCTTCCGAAAATTTTTTATTTTTTTATTTTTTATTTTTTGTAAAATACTCTGATTTTTCAAATTCCGCTTTTCTACCGAATTTTGAGCATTTTCCAAAACATCATATCTACTTTTGATTTTACATAAGTTTTCGAGATATTCATTTTCGCTTATTTTCGTGCGTTATGGAGCGTTTTATGCAGCTTTGCGGTAAGTTTATCGCCATCGTATTTTGAACGTCTTAGAATACAATTTTCGAGTTATTTTCGTTTTTGCGGAAAAGTAAGGTTCTTCTCTGATTTGAGGTTCTTTTTTGATATATACGGATTGCAGTTTTGTGTGATATTGATATGGGGTTGATGCGAAGCCTTCTTCTTGGGGGATGAGTATATAGTTTACTATATACAGGGGGTTGACATCCCCCATTACGGCTGCGCGCGAGGGTACAATTACTTATTTACGTGTTATTATTATATGGGAAATAGTTCAAATGTTAAATTTTCAATATGAAAAATCTGATTTATGTGGATAACATATATTTAATTGGGGATATGGGGAAAATGGTACAAATTTGCAATTTGTTAAACTATGTAAAGTTCGTTTTTGGCTTGATTTTTTGGCGTATATTTGCAGCATAAATGTTTGATTTACGAATTACCGACTTTGGAATATGGCAGAAAAGAAATTCTACATACAGCGTTACTTGAAGTCCGAGCAGGGAGCTTGGAAGGCAGACGGATTGCGTAAGAGTCTGGAGGATGATTTTGGCGGCGGTTCTGTCCGCTACAAGTCATTGGATGGATTGAACTCCAAGGGAAAGCAGAAGGGTGTATATACCGAGAGCTATCCTGAGAATGACGCGTTGAGAGTGTTCGTTGACCCGAATGCTAGGCATGAGAGCACCAACGCTACGTTGTCAGTTTGCGTGTTCGGGTATGATGTTGACGGAACAACCGAGCTTTCCGTTACTGAGCAGATAAAAGCTGCCGAGAAAGCATGGGATAGTCTGTATGCTTACTTGGAGGGTGCGCTTATCTTGTGGTATGACGATTACAGACAGAAGAAAGCGTTGTTCTTGGTACAGGATGCTACAGAGCCATCAACGGACAACATCAAGAACATTCCGTATCTGCTCTGTTCTGTCAAGTTGGTAAACGTCTTCGGTCAGTCGTTTGATGGTGACAGTACCACGATTGAAGATTGGTTGAAGAATGGCGGAAAATAGAAACAACAGCATCCACTAGGCGGTAGGACGTGTCTCTTAGATACAAGTCTAGGCAAACAGAAGGTTCGAGTTCCTTCTACGGTCGGTGGATGCTTTAAAATATATGCGAATTATGAACAAATACAAGACATCAATTGAGGTCAAGGGCGAAAACATCAAGGCATTGTTCGACTGCCCTATCGTTACAGACATCAAGAAAGCAACCGATGCGGTCGATGATGGTTTGGACGTTACCGATATGCTTTATAGCGTTACTGCCGTCAATATGGCAGGTGCTCATAAGCAGGTGAAACGCGGTTCTGTATTGGCGCAAGACGTTTGCGGTCATTGGGAGATTATGACTGCCGATGAATGGGAGTTGAGGAAAGACGATACCATTAGCGATGGTTCATCCGAGGGGTTGTAATCATTTAAAAGTTGAGAATATATGCGAATAAAGGAAGAATCACTTGACAGGGCGTTAGAAGCGGCATCGTTGCAGACGAAGGGATTGCCGAAACGCTACACGGATGGTAAAGACCCATTCTGGATAATGGCTGTTGTGCTTGTTCAGAAGCGCAATTTGGAGGAATGCTACTGCATTTATCAGCAGAATGCGGACAAATACATGAAGCTTTTGCAAGACTTCGGCACACCGAGTCCTATCATGTCTATCAAGAGCATTCATCCTTATATGTATCTTGATGAGGCTCAGTTTTTGCCGAGCGGATGCATCGAAGCAAAGAAGAACTTTCTGAAAAACGAGCTTGGCGAAGACCCTATGGCTTATGAGGTCGATGAAATGACGGAATCGGACGTTAATCACGCGTTATTGGAGATTGCCATTGATAAACAGATGAGAGCTGATGAGGAAAACAAGAAAATCAACGTACTCAATGAAGGAAGCGATTTGGATGGAACGAGATTTGAGGACATTGAACGTCAGAAGTTCGAGTTTGAGTTAGCTGAAATGAGGAAAGATGGATGCTCTAAGAAGGAAATAAAAGAGTTCATTGACGAGTATAATGCCAGTCATAAGCAGAAAGTTGACGATGAGCCATACATTTCAGAGGAAGACCGCATTCATCAGGAAATGGAATCAAAGGACGTTGAGAAAACTCCCGAATGCAGTATTGAAGGTGAGTTTGATGCACCTGAGATAGACTATGATAAGCTTCATGAGGAATCAGAGGCGTTCAAGAAAGAACAGTTAAAAGTTGCCAAGCGCAAGTGGAAGCGCGCCTATGATGCCGATTCAGAGAAGCGTGACGGAAGAGAGTTCGAGAACGAATTTGGCGAAGATGAGGAATGTGAGACGTTGCAGTTACCGAATAAAGAAGCCGTTCCTGTAAAGCGAAAACCAGGCAGACCAAAGAAATCGTCATTGGATTACACTGCTAGCAAGCGCGACACGACAAAGAAACGCGGTCGCAAACCATCATCAACTAAAAAGTAACAGATTATGACTAAATCAGAGCTTTTGAATAACGTGTTCTTTGAGAATGCAAAAGGTGATTTACCTATCATATATATAACATCAGATGATGATGTTGTAAAAATCGGTGGCATTATCAATGCACCTATGGTTGGCAGAATTTATTTTAGTGAGGTCAAGAAAGCCATCACAAAGGATGATTTGCTTGCCAACAAAGAGTTCATTTGCGCAAGTGATGATTCTGAAATTCTTATTGATTTCGGTGGCTACAGACGTGAGACACTTGGTTGCTATATCGCGATTGATGATAGTTGCATTAATATTATTGAGCTATGAGGAATAACCATCACAATCCTAATAAAGTGCCGCCGTTCAAACCAGACCCAGAACATTGGACTAAGAAGGTTCATTCATGGAAGGCGAAGGTCGCATACGAGACTGGGGATGATGCTTGGGAGTTTCTGAATCAGAATCCGAAGTTACGGGCACAAGGTATGGCGGTGTATCGGTGTAGGATATGCAACAAATATCATATAGGGCACAAGAACAACAAATAAAAAATATAAATAGCAATGATAGTAATAAAAATCAAAACATGGAAAGACTGGAAGAAGGACTTTCTTGATTGGGTGCAAGCACCTCGACGCAGTACTTGCAAGGATTATGTAGATTATATGGAGGCTTTGCAAAATCGTGTTCTCTACAAAATAATAGCCGATACTTGCGATAAATACGACAATATGCGTGAGAGGCAAATCCAAGACATCACAGAAGCAGTCGAAAAATGCGTGGCTGAGTGTGCTAAAGAAGCACGCAAGTTAATCGATGAATGCCAGCCAGCAAAATTCTTCTAGGGATGTACTCTCATTACAAATAACACAAGCTCTACACATAACAAGCGCAGTCCGCGTTATTTTAAAACATAAATAGTTGAGAATATGAAAAAGTTTTTATTAGTTGCATTAATTGCAGTGGTGTCTCTATTGGCATCATGTAGCAGAAATCTGAGATTTCAAGAAGACAATCGTGAGTTGTATGACACTATTACGGTGTACTCTGTTGACAAAATCGTAGAAACGTCTGGGAGTAAAGACAGAATCAGTACAGAGACTTATTATCTTGTTGCTACAGACAAGGGAGCGTATCGTATAGATTTGTACGGAATATGGGGTAATCCTCAACTTGTTGGAGTTATAAAACAGAATAGAACATATATTGTTGAAACAAAATGGTTCGATGCTCCAATTCTTAAGGAATACAAACGTATAACTAAACTGATTCGTGAATTATGAAGAAGAAAGGATATTACGAATACGAAAACGGAATTTACCCTTTGAAACTTTGGGTACACATCGGAAAAGACTTGAAAGAGCTGATAGATTCCTGTTTTGACAAATGCAAGGCTCCCGATATTGATTACGGCGGCGTTACGTATTCCGATGCTGTCAGAAAGAGCGACAGAAGGCGCGGCGTTCTTGTATCGTTTCCGTGCCAGAAGGTTATGTCGATGAACTATTGCTGCCATGAAGCTTCTCACGTCTGCGATGCCATCGAGGAATATACTGACTTGGAACACGGCGGCGAGCCTTCTGCCTACTTGATGGGTTGTGGATTGCGTCTTGCATCAACAAGGCTCGTTTGGGCATTGGAGATTTCGTTGAACTAAAAGATAAGGAGGAATAGCTTATGATTGAGAAAGAAGATATTAAGGTTGGGTTGCGATTTTATATCACAACACTAGTGTCCCGTTAAAACGAGACGATTATTAAATAAGTTATTAATACTCAAAA
>ENA-ORSO01000414-ORSO01000414.1-human-gut-metagenome-genome-assembly--contig:-NODE-414-length-37148-cov-4.231364_pt1 | contig 37148 bp, 27 predicted proteins | sample MGYA00241902_ERZ509168 | MGnify/ENA primary metagenome ERZ509168 (study PRJEB26280, sample SAMEA2338806) | human gut metagenome | biome: human gut; feature: human-associated habitat; material: faeces... | reverse complement strand
ACGCCGGGCCGACTCACTTCGGATCGGGCGCTACACCAACTTTCTCGACATTACCCGAGTGAGGGCGACGTCATGTTCTTTAAGACTGCTATCAGCGTCGATTGCCATATCGGGTTTTTCTGGGGCGGCAGTCCCCGTGATAATAGAGATGTGGCATTCATCGTCGCCCGCTAATCAGATTTCGTCTATCTATAACATTGCGTGTTTTAATTTGCAGGAACAAAGATATCATTCGCAAAGCGTGAGGGTTATCTTGCCCGTGCACAACTGTTTTCGTTGCTAGACACCAAAAGCAACCCTTTTAGTTGCATGAGACATAATGCAACTGTTTTCGTTGCTATATACCAAACGCAACCCTTTTAGTTGCAAGAGACAAAATGCAACGGTTTTCGTTGCCTGATGCCAAACGCAACTCTTATTAAGTAGTTGTTAGCTTTCTCACATACATTCATTTACAACAGGCATCTACGAATTCAGCCGTCTCATATATTCCTAATAAGGCATGAGAAAATGAACCCGATACATGGTATTCAGCGCTAAAAGAGACGAAATGGACATACCGTCTCTATGCTGCCGATACGGCATCGCGAACAACCCCTTCGCGCGGTTGCCCTTGCCCTTGAGCGACTCAGGGAAGTAGATCTCGTCGAGCTCGCCGCCGCAGCCCCGCCCGGCCCTGAATGGGGGCAGTGGGCCAAGAGGCACTCGATCAGCCTATGGCGCATGGCGTAGGCGGTCTTGAGGCAGACGCGGCTGCGCTCGACCTCGTAGGCGGAGCCGGCCGTGTCGTCGAACGCCGCCGCGCGGATCACGTCCCTGACGGACTCAATCGCGCGGCGGCGCTCGGTCCCGCTCAGCTTCGCCATGTCCCGTTTGAAGGCGATTACCAGGTCCTCGGCGTTCATGCTGCCCCGCGGTCTACGAGGCTAACGATATGGCGCCGTGGGGACAGATGTGTGTCAATCCTGGTCTAACAGAGCTTTTTTAATTGACGCGCCCATATAAATCTTTTCTGCATACTCGACTGCTTCTGCAGCCTCTGCGGCGCTCCGTAATTGGTAAAGCGACCTGACAGAGAGTGGAATTCGATGTCATAGCTGGCGTCTTCATCGGAGGACAAGACTGCTTGATGACTATATGTTTTCATCTCTAGCCATCTCAGGCTATTATAAATATATCCGTTGGCAGCTTTTACGATTTCCGGTACGTTCCAATCGGAATCATTTTTTGGTAGTTGATAGACATGACTTCTGCTTCGTATGTGCATTCAGTATTTTTGCACTGGATAAAATCAACTGCATCTAATTTAGCTAGATCGGGAAGCGATATTGCATGGCGCTAAGCTTGACACAGAAAGAAACATATCGGGAGACGCTGGCTAATCTCGTTGCCAAGCAAAACGATGGCGCCTCCATTGTTTCCGCAAAGAAGGAGCTGGAAGCGCTATCGACTTCTCTCGTCCCGCGAATGCTTTACCGCTATCGACCTCCAAGTGAATACGCTTTTGCCGATCTAGAAAACGCGACTGTTACATTTTCTCATCCAAAGGTTTTCAGCGATCAGTGCGACTCGGTACCGATCTATAACTGGAATGGTATAGATGAAATCGAAAGTAATCTCAATGATGATGAACAAGCGTTAAAGATAATAAATCAAATTGATTTTAGACGACTTGCGTTTGTTTTAGGGGTTCTGGGGGCTCCTTTTAATCCAGCAAGAATAGATGAGTTCGAGATACTATCCGATGAGGGAAAAGTTAGTCTTTTTCGCTCGGCTGTTAAAAACTTGCGCTTATTTGTTGGAGGATTTGTTGCCCCAGTTCATCAGAATAGCTGCCGAAATTGTTGTCGCATTTTGTGCCTAACGGACAATCCTAGCGATTCGAATATGTGGAATGTATATTCCGAAAGCCAAGCGGGTTTCGTTCTTGCTTACGACAGAGAAGCTATTCGCAATTGCAACATAGCTAACGGAATGCGCACTGAATTATTACCAATTTTATATGATGACGAACCATTTAATTGCGACCCTCAAATTGCTTGGACTGCTGCTAGGATGCTTGGTCTTAATGTGAACAGTGATGACATGCTTAGTGATCTACGGGCAATTTACAGAAAGGGCAGTGTGTTTGAGCGGGAGAACGAATATCGTGCCCGTCTTGTACCAGAGCCAGATGAGCTTGAGATGAATTATGTACAACGCCCATGCAAGCCGTTGCGAGTTATTCTTGGGAGCAGGATGACTCAAGAGGATAAAGAGCTTTGCATTTGCGCGGCGAATAAACTGGATATTCCTGTAGATGAACAGTGCTAGTTATCCTTTAATAGTGCCGTATAGTCAATTATTTGTCAGCTGAATCGGGCGTCAGTAGACTTCTGAGCTGGCGATTGCTATATCTACGGGGGCATTTCGAAAGATAATTTGGTGTAATTTACGTTAACGGGAGTTGCTTGTCTATGAGTTTATCTTTATCAAATTGGGATTACTACTTGGTTCTTGAAAGAGAGCTTGTTAATTCCTTTAATTATGTTGAGCTGAGCAACGATAATTTCTCAACTTATTCAGTTGAATTTGCAAAGATGCTTTTATCGATTTGTTCTGAATTTGATTCGGTTTTTAAAGATTATGTCGAACTTCGATCCGGAAATAGACCATCTAATATCAAGGAAGCATTCGAGTGCCTGTCTGCTTTGAATGATATTGCCTTTGTAAATGAGGTAGTTGACATTGCGATTAACCAGAGTATTTCACTCAAACCTTTTAATGCGTGGATAAATGGAATGTATGCAAAATTAACTTGGTGGGATAGCTATAACGCTGTGAAACATGATCGTGGTACGTATTTTAGAAAAGCTAATTTGGAGAACTGTTTGAATTCACTGGCAGCTTTATTATGTATCGAAATTGTCAGTTTGAAATGTTTTGGAGTTAAGCGTTTGACTCCAGTTAATCGATTGTTTCGTATACCTAACAAACAACTTTGCCGATCATTGCCGGGCCAAAATGGACAATGGGATTTGGTTATCGATTCTAAGGAGCTGAATGAAACATCAAATATGAGACCTGCAAATTTGATGATAGTGAAGAGCGTGAGCTAGCGATACTTTGGATCGCACAAAAAATAGATGGCGTAAGCGTGGGGGGGTGATGACGTCTGCCTGACGCAAAACGGCTTTCGCACTAGAATCTGAAATAACCACAAGGAAGGTTCTTGAGAAGGATGAGGACCGCAATGTAGATCTTAGCGGACGCCGCGCCCGACATGTTCGCTGAGCCCCACCTCAGCGACGGGACGATCGACAGCTGGTGCTTATCCGCAGGCTCTCCGATCAGGTGCTTAATTCGATCATAGAAGCCGAGGCCGGTCAGCTTCACTGCAGTGGCGTGAACAGCCGGAACATCTATTGCGAATGTATTCTTAAGACCTGCAGCGTCGACATTGTCGTTGCTCTCTACTATGAAGTGACTCAAGTGGTCACCGGGAATTGAGCCCGTGAGCACGAAATACTGAGCAGTTTAATCAAGAGGGCCGCTTCCCGGGGACTGGGGGCGCAGCTCTCGGCCAATGGTTTCACCGGGTGGTTACTCTGACGTGCTCGAGCAGGAAGGATGGAGGAGATGGTCCATGCCCCTGGACACAGTGAGTGCTATTGTTTTATTGGTTATTGTGTCCTTAACCGCTTATTCGATATCAACTGACATGCAGTCTAATTATGTTGGTTGTTATCTTTATTTTGTCGTTATTAGGTGCTCTTGCGCTAAGGCTGATGGAGCTGATTTTTATGGCATATCCTCCGAAACGTCCAAATAGCCACATAATTGATACAGAGGCATGCTCTTTCGTCACCTCCCTTATGCCTTCTGAAAACTGGGTTGTTCGAGACTTAACAGAACGTGATTTTGGAATCGATAAAATTTTTGAGCGCTTTGAAAACGGATTCGCTACTGGTGAATTAATGGCAATTCAGGTGAAGGGAACAAACAAGCCACTCGAAGATAAACCTGAAATTCCATTTTCCATTGATACGAAGACGCTTTTATACGCTGAAATGTTTGCAATACCTTTTCTTTTAATTAGATGTTCTTTAGCGGATGATGGAGCGTGCTATTTTGTCTGGTTGCAAGAGTATATTCGTGTTCGATTGAATTTCGATAATTCGTCTTGGCGAAAGCAAAGGTCAAATACTATTTTAATTCCAACTTCTAATAGATTGGGCGATACCTCTGCTGAAAGTCGGTTAATCCATATCTCTCGGTTTCCAAAAATGAAAGAGTCATGGATCAAATATTATATAAATACATGTGATTTAGCGTATCGACTTCCGAATTATATTGAGGATGATACCGTCACATTAGATTTCGCAATACAATACGTTTTGCCTGTTCTTGATAGCCTTGAGAAGGCTAATAACATGCTTGGTTTAATTTCCAACCACTTTGTCGCTACTAAATTGAGCCAAGCTATTGAGCTTGGAAAACGTATATGCGACAAAGAGTTTGAAAGCGAATTAACTGATTCGTTTTTTAAATTCGTTTGCCTGTGTTCTGATGTACGCAAATCTATAGATGTGCTATCACTTAGATTCGATGTCGATCATATGAGGTTTTTATATGAGTCCGAAGGCATGGCGGAGTATTAGTGCTCTGTTTTTTCTGCGGGTTGAATGTAATGCGGGATTTCTTGTCGGATACTTTAATCTACTGCTTATCTTCAAGAAAGACCTGAAAGGTATTTTGTTTGACTACGTTTGTGCCTAAGTTGCTTTGAAAGCATGGTTTTTAGAGAATAATCCCCGAGCCTTGCTCCGTGTGGCGGCACGTAAAAGTTGTACTGTGCTTGGGCAGGTAAAAGTCCAAGACGATTAGATATCCGAGAGGATATCGAGCCCGCGTCGGGGAGATAAGGTGAGTCCGCGCCGGGGACTTTAATTCCGGCGGCAATTAGGTTTCCGAAAGGATGCCGTGGCTGGCAGCCAGCAGAAAACCGCTCTACACACTCCTTCCGCGTGCCGCCTGCTCAAACGATTTGCGCCGAAAAGGATATCCGGTTTGTGCCATAAGACGTTGCTGTCGACAATGCACGGGACGGCAAGGACGTGGCGGCTCTCATCAAATTGCAGTCACAAAGATACCTTTTATCGATTTCCTGTTGAAAAACTAAATTGATAGTCTGAGAATAACTTAAGAGAGCCTTAAATCTCGGAGAAAGGATGTCGTATGAATAACCTTCGAGAAAGATGGCGAGGACTAACAGCGCTGGGAGTTGCTGTATTTGCCGCCGCCTGCATGACGGTTGCCCCGGCGCCCTCATTTGCTGATATTGATTCTCTCGTTGGTCTTCAATATATTGATCATAGCGAGTCTCGCAATTTGACAGGTTTCTCTGTTTCTCGTCCTGCTGGAACGTATTATTTCGACAACGATGGCTCGATGCAGACCGGACTCGTTCGGTGCGAGGACGGCAACCTTCGCTATTTCGATCCCGAGACTGGCGTCATGGTCACGAACCAGTGGTATAACGATTACGAAGCCGTTTGGTACTATTTTGGCGCTGACGGGACCGCGGTGTCGAACTGGCAGCTTATCGGCGGGGATTGGTACTACTTCTATCCCGAAAACCACGATATGGCATACGGCCGAGTTCAGATTGATGGCAAAAACTACTTCCTGAACACCCCTGGCGCCAATGCTGATGGCCGCATGCAGCATAGTGGCTGGATTTATGACTCCATCTATGGAAAGTGGCTCTATGCGACTTCCAGCGGCGAGCTGTTGACCGGTTGGCATAATATCGGTGGAACTTGGTACTATTTCAATGAGTACGGTGTCATGCTAACTGGCTGGATCAACGATTCGGGCACCTGGTACTACGCCAACGCCTCCGGCGCGATGGCCACTGGCTGGCCCAACATCGGCGGTACGTGGTTCTATCTCGACGGCTCGGGCGCCATGGTTGCTAACGGCTGGCGCAGCCTGGGTGGCTCTTGGTACTGGTTCGACGATTCCGGTGCGATGGCCACCGGCTGGCGTCAGATCGGCGGCGCCTGGTACTACTTTAGCGGTTCCGGCGCTATGGCCCACGACTCCTGGGTCGGCGACTACTACCTCCAGTCTTCCGGTGCCATGGCTACGAATGCCTGGATCGGCTCCTATTATGTCGGCGAGGACGGTAAGTGGATTCCGGGCTACGGCCTAGTTTGGTATAAGAACGGTAGCAATGTTTACCATACGCATAAGTGCCGTACCGTTGGTAAGGACGCAAAGGGCTATTCGCAGATCTCTATTCAGGAGGCCCAGAGGCGTGGTGCTTCACGAGAGTGCAAAAACTGCCAGCAAATTGGCTAGCACATTACTGAGTTAGTTTTGATTGAGACCCCGTTGCCCTGAGGTGACGGGGTCGCTGCGTGATTGGATACCGTGCTGCTATGAAGAAATGCTCATTCGGGGTGCTGGTCTTTTCCGGCCTTGTTTCTTTGGGGCTCCTTTTGAGTTCGCCCTCGATGTTATACGCCCTTGATTTGAATAACACTGACGAAGGTTCCGCATCTAACGTTGCTATTGCTTCTGTTGAGTCAGCCATTGATGCTCAGCGCGATTCGACCTTCGCTGTCGAGCAGAACTCTCAGGTGGATAATGAGACCCCTTCTGAGGTTTCGAATCAAATTGTTTGGCATCAGGGGTGGATATCACCCGAAGAAGGGGCTGGTTTTTGGCGTTGGGGCTTGTCCGACGGAACGATCGCTGTTTCTTCTTGGAGACATATAAACGGTAGCTGGTACTGGTTTGACGACGAAGGTCGAATGGCTCAGGATGGATTGGTTCAAGTTGGGGGTGCGACGTATGCCTTCTCCTCTTCGGGCGCAATGCGTGTCGGCTGGTACCTAGATTCTACGGGCTCCACTTCTGCTTGGCGTTATTTCTCCGGTTCTGGCGCCATGGTAAAAGGCTGGCTTTCAGATGGCAGCAACTGGTATTGGCTGGATGATGAAGGCAAGATGGTCCACGACTCGATGCTACAGATCGGGGGAGCCACGTATGGATTCTCTTCTTCTGGCGCGATGCTTATCGGATGGCATCTTGATGCTTCCGTTTGGCACTATTTCTCCGGCTCTGGCGCCCTGGTAAAGGGTTGGCTCTCGGATGGGGGCCGTTGGTATTGGCTTGATCCTGCGGACGGTTCTATGGCCACCGGGTTGAATGCATGCAATGGAACCCCTTATATCTTTAACGGATCGGGGGCCATGCTCTCCTCCCAGTGGGCGCTTATTGACAACAACTGGTATTACGCTGACTCCAACGGCTTGCTGCATGGAGGCTGGTTACTTCTAGGGAATTCTTGGTATTACCTGGATCCAGGAAGCCATATTATGCTCACGGGCTTTGTGCAAGTGGGTACATCCTCCTATTTCCTTACGAGTTCAGGTGCCATGGCAACAGGCTGGGCACTTGCTGATGATACTTGGTACTACGCCGCATCAAACGGAGCAATTCAACGAGGGCGATGGATAAAGTCCGGAAGCGCCTGGTATTACCTTGATGATGTATCCGGCGCAATGCGTACTGGTGAATACACGGTAGGCGACACGCGCTATTATTCTTATGATTCCGGTGCGATGGCATCTTCGTGCTGGATCAACTTGAGCGAAGGTATTTCATGGGCGAATTCGTCTGGAGCACTGAGCGAGCCGTTGCCTACTTCATCTGATGGATCTCCCGTAGTCGCTGATCGTGCTGACTCGTCTTCATTGCCAGGTGTGATTCATATTGGAGACGCGGTTTTCTATGCGGATGCAAACGGTGCCGTCAATGTAGCATCTGGTTGGATTATGTCGAAAGACGTTTCTGACGAAAGCGGCAATACTTGGTATTACGCATCTTCCAATGGTGTTCTTAAGTCTGGTTGGCAATATGTCAACGGTGCGTGGTATTGGATGGATCCTTCCACATTCAAGATGAAAACTGGATGGCTTAATGACGGCGGTACGTGGTACTGGCTCCAGCCTTCGGGCGCCATGTTTGCTAACGGGTGGCTGAAAATCGATGGCGTTGACTATTACTTCAATGCAAGTGGTGCATGGTTGAATACGTCTGGTTCTGTTTTAGGGGTTAATAGGTCCAGCCTGGTCAATTGGCTTATGAGCCACGAGAACGATGGCTATTACCGTGGAACACGCTATGATACGCATCTTAGCCAAGAATCATGCATGTATCCAAAGGGTGATCCTCGTTGGGACGGGTATACCGGTATGAACTGCGGCGGATTTGTATCGCATGCATATATGAAAGCAGGCGGGAATTTAGCTCCAATTGCCGCCGAGCAGAGCCATTCCCCTTGGAGTGGTGGTCCCGGAAGGGGCGGCTGCGTTAACGCTTATCGTTGGTACGGCTACGCTATCGATACGTGCGCAAACGTGACTTATTTCAACTCTATTGATGAGTTGTTACGTAGCGGTTTGGCTCGTAAGGGGGACATTGTATTCTTCAATCCTTACAACCCATATGCGGACGATAGCCACATTGGCTTTTTCTGGGGCAATTCGCCGAGCGAAAACTTGTTTTGGCATAGTGACGGTTATGGAAACCGTATTTCTGGTTTGACTGCTTTGGGTCCATCGAAAGTAATATTGATTCGTTAGAATTCCGAGTTGTAGGGGACTCTCTGGGCCCCCTGCCTTTTTGACATCTGGTTTGAAAGCTAACTGATGTCGGCATTCTTTGGGCAAAGAGTAGGGACTAGGAGTCCTTGGTTTCACCCTGCTGGGAAGTTCTTGTTTACATTGTGGTATTGCGTGCAGTTATTTGTCGTCCTAGATGGCGCCTTGTCCAGTTGGATGTTCGGGAATCCTTCACAGCCATGCTGTAAGCTAGACGCAAACAAGAACGAATGACGAGGTTTACATGAGCAAACATCTTAAGTTATTTTCGGCATTGTTGGTGCTGATGGTCCTTGCGCCCATTTCTGTGTTTGTTTTTCCTTCGAACGCGGAAGCTGCGCGGTCCCTAGTTGAGAATTCCTGGCGTTATGAGGATGGACAATTGGTCGCAGAGGATGCTTCTTCCGAAGAAGATGGAATAGCCTTATTGTCCATGGACATTCTTCCCGATGGGGCTACGGCGCAGGGCATCGATGTCAGTGAGCATCAAGGACGTATTGACTGGAATGCTGTTAAGGCTTCTGGTATCGATTTCGCTATTCTGCGTGTTGGATTTGGCGCTCCATCTTGGGGCGGTCGAGTTGACTATCAATTTAATCGAAATATTTCTGAGTGCGAGCGACTCGGAATTCCTTACGGCGTCTATATCTATTCATATGCTTTTGATAATCAACAGACAGCCGATGAGGCATCAATGGTGATCAATTGCCTTTCTGGACATAATCCAAGATTGCCGGTGTATTACGATCTTGAGGATAACTCGATAATTGCAAATGGACGTCAAACCGGAATTGCATCGAGGGCGCAGGTTTTTTGTAATAGGATTTCTGCCGCAGGATATGAGCCTGGTATTTATGCAAATTTAAATTGGTTTAACAACATTTTGACTGACTCTGTATTTAAGAGTAGCTCTTGGGATCATTGGATTGCTCAATATAACTCGCAATGTGACTATACCGGCAATTACAGTTTTTGGCAGTATAAGAGCAACGGAAAAGTCCCTGGAATCAACGGCAACGTTGATATGAACTACGCGTATGTTGATGTCTCCCTTTATCATTGGCAACTAATTGACAGCACCTGGTATTATGCAGCCTCCAACGGCAAGGCGTATGCCGGATGGTTGTTTCAGAGCGGCACGTGGTACTGGCTCGAGCCCGACGCGGGCGGTGCCATGGCAACCGGCCTTCACGAGTGCAACGGCTCACTGTACTGGTTTAATGCGTCCGGCGCGATGGCTACCGGATGGCTCCTCGACGGCGGTACCTGGTACTACGCGACGGGATCCGGCGCGCTGGCGCGCGGCCCCGTATCCGTCGGCGGCGTGCCCTACTGCTTCGACGCCCGGACGGGGGCCATGCTGACGGGCTACCAGACCGATGCGCAGGGCGTCCGCCGCTACTTCGGCAGCTGCGGCCCCCTTAACGGATGGGGCCTCGTCGACGGCTCCTGGTACTGGTTCGCGAACGGCATCGCCTCGACCGGCTGGCTTTACACCGGCGGCTCCTGGTACTGGCTCGACCCCGACGCGGGCGGCGCCATGGTGACGGGCCTTCACGCATGCAACGACTCAGCGTACTGGTTCAGCGCCTCCGGCGCGATGGCGACCGGATGGGTGCTCGACGGCGGGACCTGGTACTACGCGACGGGCTCCGGTGCCCTCGCCTCCGGATGGCTCAGCCTAAGCGGTGCATGGTACTGGCTCGACCCCTCGACGCATGCCATGACCACGGGCGTTCAAACTATCGGATCATGTGAATACATATTTAATAGTACCGGCAAGATGATGGCCAATTGCTGGTCAAACGGTGATGGGTCTTGGATGTATCATTCGTCATCCAGCGGCGCAATTGACCTTAAAGGCATAATGACCGATTCGGGAATCCAGCTGATTGACGATGACGGTAATGCCAGAACGGGCTGGATTGAGAGTCAGGGTTCTCGATATTATTGTTCTGCTAATGGGGTAATTCTGACTGGATGGCAGCAAATTGCTGGGTCTTGGTATTACTTTAACTCGGATGGTCGAATGGCGACCGGCTGGCTTAACGATGGCGGTAACTGGTACTGGCTAGATTCCGCTTCTGGCATAATGAAAACGGGATGGCTTTCCCGTGGGTGCACATGGTATTACCTTGATGCCGCACGTGGGGGAGTAATGTTGAGCAACGGTTGGTATTGGATCGGCTCTACTGACTACAAGTTCAGTTCATCCGGCGCAATGGTTGGCGCTTGGGTCGATGTCCCGTGTTATTCGCAGTACCCGGAACTTCCTACTGGCTGTGAGTCGGTTGCCCTTACAAACTTGCTTAACTACTATGGTTTCGGTTTAGGTAAGGCGATTATTGCGGATTACTATTTGCCCAAGGGAAGTAATGGCAATTTTGTTACCGCTTTTGATGGCAATCCAAGGCGTAGCAGCGGGGGTCTCATGGGATGCGTCGCACCTGCGATTACTATTGCTGGTAATAACTTTCTGCGTGCTGCTGGAAGTGGCAAGCAGGCAAAAGACGTCTCTTTCTCGTCAATTTCTTCCATTAAGAACAGGCTGACCTGTGGTCAACCTGTTGAGATGTGGAATACCGAATGGGGAAGTTGGCCAGGAGGCCGTTATGCTGCGCGTTGGTATAACGGGCATTCCTATGGTCTGTGGGGCGGTAATCATGCCGTAGTCCTTAAAGGCTATGATGACGAGCAGGGAATTGTCTATCTTTCGGATTCGATTAACGGCAATGTTACGCGAAATGCCCAAGTGTTCTTCGGCACGTGGCAACAGATGGATAGCCAGGCCGTGGTAATTGAATAGCCATGATGCTAAAAGGGGAGAGCTCGACGAGCTCTCCCCTTTTGCTACATTGTTAATCTAGCTACGCCGTCTTCTTACGTCCAAATAGTTCGTCCCAGTTACTGGCTGCCAAAACTGTTCCGCATACAATTACAACGCAGCAGATTATGGATGCCATGTCGGGAATTGTTCCAAGCAAGATCAGGCCAAAGACCACTGACCATGCCGAATAGGAGATATTCAGAGCCATCGCACGCGCTGCTCCGATTGCCGCAATGCCCTTGTAATAGAACAGATAGGATGCAGTTCCTGCGAGTCCGGCGAGTGCAATAATCAATGTGGGCATGCTTGGGATAGCGCCCAACGTGAAATGCCATGCTCCGAAGAGGGGGAGTACGAGCGCTCCATAAACAAGCGCACTTGTAGTTTCGCGGATTTGCAAAGCTGTTTCGTCATCAACGGCATCATCTTTCATTCCCCATGCGCACAGCACCGCTTCGGATCCCCATCCAATAACGGCAAGCACTGCGCCGAGTAAGCCGAGGGGGGCATTTGCAATCTCGCTCGATCCGGCCGATAGATAGCCCATCGTCATTACACCGCAAAGAGCAACGAGAAGGGAAAGAATCTGGCCTTTGCCCATTTTCTCCTTCAGCAGTACGAAGGAAAGGAATGCTCCGACTGCGGGATAGAAGGCGGAGATGATTGCCGTGTAGGCAGCTCCGATGTTATTAATTGCCAATACGTAGCCGGTCATTCCGATAGGTCCACCGAGTAGGGCGCCGGCGATGACGACCTTGCCCGAACGAGTTTTAAGTGCAGCGAGCGTGTCTTTTAGTCTGCCTCGGACTCCCATGTAGCCAAAGAGCCAAATTGCACAGAAGGCATCATGGAGAAAGGATCCCGCAATGGAGGCGCATGCAAGCGCTTCCGCCGATCCAATATAGGGCGCAAGCGCCAAGCCGATTCCAAGAATTACTGTATCAAGGCCCCAAAGAAGACCGCTAAAAAAGCCGAATTGCATCGTTACTCACCTTTCCGATAGATCTCCAGTGCCTTTTTGAGGTATTTGGCACCGTAATTGAAGTAGATATAGAGCCATTCGCCCACGAAGTCGCCTTCGGCTTCTTTCAGAAGAGACCAGAGGTACCAGCACCATCCTGCAAGGGCAATGTGCGCATAGTTATGCGCAATTTCGTTGTTTGTTGCCTTGCGCCCAAAATATGCATCAAGCGCGCGGTCGACTTCATCTTCGGAAAGCTCGCAGCAGACACTGCATGTTCCAAAATCGTTTGCGTAATCGCTCATGCCAGCATATTCCCAGTCAATGAGATAGTACTTGTCGTTCTCATCGATAAGGAAATTGAGGTAAAAGAAGTCATTGTGACAAAGGCATTTTGGTGCATTATCGGCCTGTACAAAGTGCTCCAATTCATCGATTTCGGCGGACATTTCCCTGTAGCCTGGAATGTCGATGGGACCTTTTTCCAGAAGAAGTGATTCGTAGCGCTTCGCTTCGAGGTAGAAGTCAAATTCGGTTTCAACATTTGCACCACTCTCGTGAAGCGAACGACACATCTGCATCATTCGATTCATTTGGGCAGGATCATGCGGGTCAGGCTGCTTTGCGTTGGGTACAAACTTCGAAATTTTCCAACCACGCTTTGGGTCCTCATGAATGAACGTGTCGTCAAGGCCGAGCTCCTTGGCCTTTTTAAGTGCGGCTACTTCTCCATTTCTGTTAATAAGCAGTTCGGTCCCGACTCCCGGATGGCGGTAAACGTACTCTCCGTCATTGGTTCTAAAGTGGCACGATAGATTCGTAAGACCTTGTTTAAGGGGATAAACGTCGTGAATCTCTGATTTGGAGCAGCCGAGCACTTGCTCGATGTTATCGAAAATATCGGAGTCAACGTTTTCGATAAAATGCGGATCAAAGGCACGCAGCTCATCAAGAGAATCGAATTCGTTGATCTCGCCCTCAGGATACTTCTTGATAACCATATCGAGCTCCTTGATGTGCTCGATATATAGATCTTCCCAAAGCTTGTCCGTTGTTTCGGGCTTGTTATATTCCGTTTCGAGAATCTGCTTAAATGCAAGCGAGAAGGCTTTATCAAAGTAGACATGTCCGAGCATATACCAAGCATCGGAACCGCCAATCGTAACATTGGTAATTCTGTCCATTGCTCCGGTTTGAATGCACCATTCTTTGGTGGCGCCTTCAGCATATTGAGCAGAATAAAATGCTTTCCAAACGTATGCTTCGAACGGATTGTTTAGAAGGTAATCATCGCTTGAGCAAATATAGGTGTTGCCAAGCCGCTCTTTTACGCACATAAGCGATGCGTGGTTATTTTTGGATGCATATTCGTTGTTGACGACAATCGAGACGCCGAACTTGCTTTCGAGATAGAAGAAATATTCTTTTTTATAGCCGACAACGACGGTGATATTGCTGATACCTGCGTCTTGCAGCTGCCTAATCTGTCGCTCAATGAGGATCTCACCACGTACTTTTAAAAGGCCTTTGGGCTTTTCATACGAAATGGGAGCAAAGCGGCTCGAAAGCCCCGCAGCCAATATCACTGCGTTTTCAACCTTATAGGGATGAAGCGCTTCGTAACCGCCGTCGGTTAGGCTGTCCGATTCGAGAAGCCCCTCATTCGTGAGCTCTTTATTCGCTGCGTTTACTGATCCAAGTGAAAGGCCGGTGCGCTCGGCAACTTCTCGCTGGCTGGCATATGGGTTCTTTAGGTATTCGTACAGAACTGTAAAGTTACGCTTGGTCAGTTCCACTGCAGGCCTCCAATTAAGATGTTCATTGCTTAGGAAAAGAATAGAATGATTGAACGATATGTTCAATCAATTGTATTTAGCTACATAGACTGAACAGAAAGTAGCGAAAATCAATCTCGAAAGGTGGATTAAAATAACTAAATAGGATATCTGGGAGGGTCGCTTATGTATCGATTCGAAAAGAAGGCCACGCTTGTTTGTGCTGCTGCGTCATTAATCACTGCTTGCTGCTTGCCCCTGAGTGCGAATGTCGCGTTTGCACAGGATTCCGTTGAGGCTCAGAGTATTGAGTCAAAAGCGGATTTTTCTTCTGTGGTTTCCGATGATTTGCAACCTGATAATTCTTCCGTCATAAAAGATGGCTGGCAACGAGACGAGTCGTCTGGAGTTTGGTATTACGGAAAAAACGGTAAACACCAAACTGGCTGGCTGCAAAGCGGGGGCTATTGGTATTGGCTTGATCCGGCCAATGATGGTGCAATGCAGACAGGTTATTTCAATGTGACCGATGCTGGCGGATCGACTGCTTCGTTTTATGCGAATGACGGCAATGCCGCAACGCCTTTTGGCGCGCTATATCAGAACTGCTGGCTACGTAACTCAGATGGAAATTGGTTTTATGCCAATGCTGGAGGCGATTTAGCTGCTGATTGGTTTTATCAAGACGGCACATGGTATTACCTGGATCCTGCCACCCATATAATGCAGGTTGGTTTTGTCGACCTCGGGAGCGGGAAATACTATTTAGATGCCACTGGTGCTATGAAAACCGGCTGGATTCTCGTTGACGGGAATTGGTACTGGGCATATCCATCGGGCGCACTTGCTTCGTCATGGCAGACGATAGGTGGGACTCGCTATTATTTTGACTCTCAGACGCTGGCTATGTTCAAAGGTCGTCACGAGATCGATGGAAGTACCTACATTTTTGGCGACTATGGCCTCGTAAATGGATGGTTCAAAGATGGAGTAGATTGGTATTACTGCTCTAATGGTATTGCGGTCACTGGCTGGCAACTCGTTAACGGAACCTGGTATTATCTCGATCCGGCTTCCGACGGCAAAATGTCTGTTGGGTATTTAGACCTTGGCAATGCAGCATATTATTTGAATTCGAATGGGACTATGGCTATTGGTTGGGCTCAGTCCGAGGACGGCTGGTATTTTGCCTCTGAATCTGGCGCGCTTATTTCTGGCTGGTATAAAGAGGGCGTGAGTTGGTATTACCTGGACCCTGCTAGCCATCTCATGAAAACGGGCTTATTTGAGGTGGGCGGCAACGATTGTTTCGCAAACCTGAGCGGTAGACTTGTGGTGTCAAGCTGGATTACCGTTAAAGACGGCGTAGAAAGATATGCCGATGGCAATGGATATCTTTGCAAAGATGTGATCCGCGAAAACGGTACTATCCTAAAAACAGCTGGAGCTGATGGCTGGCAGGTTGCGTCCGGTTGGGTTAATGTTGCAAATCAAAGGTTTTATGCTGAGCCCGGAACGGGCGTCATTCATCGTGGATGGCTGCAGATTGATGGCGATTGGTATTGGCTTGATGCCGATTCTGGTGCGATGAAAACTGGATGGGTTTTTACTGACGGTGCATGGTATTACCTAAACGCCGACGGAAAAATGGCAACTGGTTGGAAATGCCTCAATGGAACATGGTATTACCTTGACTCCAACGGCAGCATGCATGTTGGCTGGCTTAAAGATTCGGGTAAGTGGTATTGGCTAGACGGCAGCGGTGCTATGGCAACAGGCGCAAGAACCATCGATGGCGTGCGTCGAATTTTCTGGAGCGATGGCCAGTGCGACAAGGTTGGCTGGCAAAATCCTCCGCAGTATCCCCAGGTCAGCTCTTGGACTGTTCAGTTGCCTAGCTACTGCACTGGCTACTTTACCTATGTGACTCCTTCTCGCATTTCTGTCGAAGCGACGCGGGAAGATTGCGTGAATGCCTTTATTCAGCGTGCTTACGAATATATCGGTACGCAATATATTGAGCCTTGGTCTACCGCTCCCGGCGGGGCTGTTGATTGCTCTGGTTTTGTCTTGCAATGTCTTTATGCTACTGGCATGGATATGGGTGTTTACAACCCTTATAACCATCGCTGGGATCCAAGCCAAACCTACAATTCGATGAATTGGTATCGAAGCAACATCTTTATGCCCGTGAGCACCAGCTCGATTCAGCGTGGCGATGTGATTTATTATCGCGGGCATATCGCAATCGCACTTGGCGGCGGTATGATGATTGACTCCTGGCCTCATCAGGGTGTCGGTATTCATCCCGTCAGCGCTAGGGGGAATGTGATCGGCGCAGCCCGTCCGTTTATCTAATTGATTCCTTGTAAGACAGTCGGTACCGGTTGGGGGCCTGAAATGAATGCTCGGATTGATCATCGAATTTGCTGGCGAGCAATCGGCTTGGTGCTACTATCCGCCTCGCTCTCGGTTTTCGCCCCCGCGTTTTCTTGCACTGCTTATGCCGTGGAAGAGGGGGCGGATAACGATATCGTAGAGCGCGACTCGACGGAAGGGTCGGGTGCTTTTGTCGGCGGCGGTCTCGCTCAAGATTCCAACGATTATGCTGGCAAAACAGCGGAAGATTCGAATCCACAGGTTGTCGAAAGCCAAGACTCGTCGACGACGGAAAAACTATCTGGATGGCAATGGGACGGTTTGTCCTGGTATTACTATCTTGACGACTGCCGTTTGACCGGAATGCAGAATGTTGACGGCTCGTTGTTTTATTTGGACCCCGCTCGTGACGGCGCGATGAGTTGCGGCTGGATTTTTACTGACAATAAGTGGTATTACGCGAGTCCATCAGGCGCTTTGGCAAATGGTTGGCAGCTTATCGGAGGCCAATGGTACTGGTTTGACTCCCTTGACGGCTGTTCCATGGTTACTGGGCGACGTGTTATCGATGGGCATCCTTATCTTCTTGGAACCTATGGACTGATTAATGGATGGTGTCTTGATAACGGTTTATGGTATTGGGGTAGCAATGGTGAAGTCTTAACCGGTTGGCTTCAAACTGGCAATAACTGGTATTGGCTTGATCCCGCCAATGATGGTGCTATGTCTAGGGGAATCGTTTCCGTTGGCTCATCACGTTATTATTTATCGGATTCCGGTGCAATGGCTGTTGGTTGGGCGTTTGATGGTACGGACTGGTATTACGCAGACGGTTCCGGCGCACTTGCGTCGGGCTGGCGTTCGGTGAACGGCGCTTGGTATTGGCTCGATATCGCAAATGACAATAGAATGGTTACCGGCTTTTTTTCCATCGGATCGAATCGGTATCATTTTTCTTCAACGGGAGCGCTGTCACTCGGCTGGTTTATGAGCGATGGAGACTGGTATTACGCTGAGCCATCTAATGCATCGGGTATTGTAAAGACGGGTTGGCTGAAGGACGGTAGCCAATACTATTATCTTGATCCTGCCGTCGACGGCAAAATGCTGCTCGGGCATTTTTCTGTAAATGGGAAAAGCTATTATGCAAAAGGCTCAGGCGCTGTTGCTTGTCGTGAATGGGTAGATGTCCAGGACTCGGTTCAGGATGGTCCGTCTAAGGCTTTTGCTGGTTCTGACTGCTCGTTGTGCGGAACATTGCGCAATGGGAAGTTATTTACTTCAAACGGCGATGGCGAATTGGTCGAAGCGCGCGGTTTCGTGACGCTTGGTGGCTGCATTTTCTATGCTGATCCGACTAATGGCTCCTTGAGCGTCGGCTGGCAGAACGTTAACGGAAAATGGTACTTCTTTGATGAGACCGCTGGCTATGCACGATCTGGCTGGCTGAGCAAGGATGGCTCCTGGTTCTATTTAGATCCATCTACTTACGTTATGAAAACCGGTTGGGTTGCCGTTAACGGATATTGGTATTACTTGAATTCGTCTGGTTATATGCAGACGGGATGGCTCAATTTGGGCGGCACCTGGTATTGGCTTGATGCTAGTGGGGCTATGGCTACTGGCTGGCGCGTTGTGGACGGATCCTGGAATTACTTCATGGCTAACGGCGCGTGGGTGTCAGACTATATGGACGCTAAAGCTCAAAGTTATTCAAGCAATACAAATTGGCTGATACTTGTCGATACGTCGCGTTGTATCACGAGCATCTACACTGGGTCATGGAATAATTGGTCCTTAAACCGTCGATATGTATGTTCGACGGGAAAAGCCAGTACGCCAACTGTGATAGGGGAGTACCAAGTCTACGGAAAGGGATACTCCTTTGGGCATGGATATACTTGCTATTACTACACACAGTTCTACGGTGATTATCTATTCCATTCTTCGCCCTACTACGTCAACAGTAACCGGGTGATGGATCCCACGATGGGCGTTCCATCCTCTGCAGGATGTGTGCGCCTTGAGATCCAGAACGCAAAATGGATTTACGATAACATTCCTTATGGAACAAAGGTTGTTACCTATTGATATTGGACAAGTGTCTTTAAAGGTGGGAGAAAGACACTGATTCTTAAGGGACTCTTTTCCAATTGAGGTGCTTTGATTTGGCAAGCGGTTTCATGAGAAGGCAGTCATAAACTGTATGCACTTCCGGTGCGCAGGATTTTAATTCTCTACGAGCTTCCTTTTCAGATTATTTTGAAAAGCCAACCATCTCGCTCCCTCTAGGGGGGCGAGATGTCGGTGTTGGTGTTAAAAATTACGGGAGCACCATTCAATTTGCCGCCATGTATTATCTAAAGGCCGAGCCTTCTCCTGTCTTTTTTGAGCGTAATAAACAACACCTTAAATCTCTAATGATTGCTTTGCTAATCTTGAAAACATGACTTTGGGAGGATTTTTGGAAATAGAAAAGGGAAATGGTACAGGCGTATGCGTACTTCTTTCAGCATATAAACCTGATCTTAAGTTTTTCGCCGCTCAACTTGATTCGATTGATGAACAAACGTTTCCGGTTACGCTTTTGGTCAGAAATGACTGCCCCGAATCGGCCTCTTTAGAGGGGTTTATCCAAGAGCATATAAGGAAAAACGCCTATCGTTATTATCATGGCGATAAAAATCTCGGTTATGTCAAATCGTTCGAGGCACTACTCTCTTTGGCAGAAGGGGATTACGTAGTATTTTGCGATCAAGATGATATTTGGGAGCCTAACAGAGTTCAAGTTTCGCTCAACCATATGCTAGAAGAAGGCTCAATTCTTGATGTTTGCGATAGATCGGTAATCGACGAAAACGGAAACATGCTGGTAGAGAGCTACAGAAAAGCTCATCCAAATTCGCCTGAAGTAAATTGGTGCTCCGGAGAGGATATTACTATTCAGGCTGCAAGTGTATGCTACGGCATTGGTATGGCTCTCATGCTAGATGCGAGTGCTGCTAAGTCGATGATTCCCTTTCCGGAATCCACTGCACATGATTTGTGGTTGACATTGGGCTGCAGCGAACTGGGGAAGTGCAGTTTTACAACGACTCCCTTGGTTAAGTATCGTCGACATGGCGGGAATGAAACTGGATTCCTTGCGGGTGTTGCTTCAAAAGATGATTGGTATTTAACAAGAGTTAAAAACAGGGTTGATACAGCTAAGCAATTTGCCGAAAGATTTCCTGATTCACCGCACCTAAAGGAAATAATGGGGTTCGCCGATGCAAGAGAGCGACGCTCCATAATTGGCTTGCTTAAATATCGACGAGCTTGCCCGTCCATTGCTAAAGCTGAAATCATTATGCGACTTGTACCGAATTGGCTGTTTCTTTTGATTTTAAACATGATTAAAGAAGCAAAATAGCTTCGTATCCGAATCGCGACTTGTTCAGAAGGGCGCTTATATTTGTGGAAGCCACAGAGAAGACTCTTTCGATTAAACACAATATGTTCTGGAATACCGTTGGCTCGTTGACGAATTTAGGCTGTCAATGGCTAATCACTATATTGGTCGTTCGACTGTCTGATGGATATAGTGCTGCTGGAATTTATTCCCTTGCTATGTCTATTTTCAACATGTTTTCTCAATTGGCCCAATACAGGATGTACACGGTACAAATTGCAGATGTTGAAAGGAAAAACTCTGCTGGTGAATACCTGACTTTTCGTTTCTTTACTACGTTTATGGCGTTTGCAATGTTGGCCGTCTATTCCATTGCGACGTGTCGTATTGATACGGTGCCTGCTGTTCTTTTGTATGCTCTCTATAAAACCGCCGGCTTAGTTATTGATGTCATGCATGCCAATGATCAGGTTGGCCATAGGATGGACTATATTGGGAAATCCCTCATAATGCAGGGCATTGGTTCTCTCCTTTCGTTCATTGTTGTCTTTGGGCTGTTAAATAGCCTCGAAGGTGCATTGTTGCTAATGACGGTAGTGACTATAGGTATCGGTGTTATTTACGATTATCCGAGATCAAATCGAATCTCTGCAATCAAACTTGGAATTACCCAAGCGAAGGTCAGAGCTTTCCTATGTGGCTGTTTGCCCATCGTTCTGGGCGGCATTGCTGCTTCTGCGGCGCCGAATATTCCAAGGCAGTATTTATCTTATACATTCGGAGATTCTGCTCTAGGCATTTATGCATCAGTTGCTGCTCCCGTGGCAATTATCCAAATGGGTGCGACGTATATCTATAATCCTTTATTAGGTTATTTAGTAGAGCGTTACTATTCTAGGGAAAAGTCCTTTTTTACGCTTATAGGTAAAATACTTGCCGGTATTTTATTTGTCGGCGTCATATCAGCAGTTGCGCTTTTCTTTTTCGGCAAATTATTGCTGTCTTTGTTTTATGGCGCTGGAATAGCCAAACATTCTGATCTCCTTCAGCCTATGTTGGCTTGTGCCTTTTTGACTGGCATTGCTTGGTTTGTCAACGATTTGCTGGTTTCTCTTGATAACTACCGAGGGGTATTTGTTGGCAGCATATTGTCCTTAATCAGTGCTGTTGCTGTCATGGCTCCCGCGCAAGTGTTGTTTGGCTTAAATGGCCCTACTGTAACGGCGCTTATATCCAATGCTATTTGCCTTATTTATCAGTCTTTTGTTTTGGGGAAACAGACGCAAGAATGGTTTGGGGAAAAGAGATAGGCCGATGATGTCTAAAGCTCACGCGCTATTAAAGCTTCAAAACACTGAATTGGATATCCTTCAGGTTGTCGCTGCATTCTGCTCTAAGCACGGCATCAGGTGGTGGCTTGATGGCGGAACATGTTTAGGAGCAATGCGTCATAGGGGGTTTATCCCTTGGGATGATGATATAGATATCGGAATGATGCGTTCAGACTATGACCGCTTTTGCTCTTTAGCCGAGGATGGTTTACCGGAAGGATATTCGCTCCATACATCGCGGAATACTATTGGCTATGCTGCGATGTTTGCTAAGGTGTATCGCGATGAAACTCGCTTCGAGAATCAGGAGGCTCGAGAGGCTTCCAGTTCGATGGGTATTTTTGTCGACATCTTTCCATATGACCAGCTCTATACAGATAAACGCCTTCGTGCAAAACAAGTCCGAACTGCATCAATTGCACAGAAAAGAGCTTATTTATATCACTCTTCTTCCATTGTTGTCCCTCATAAAGGGTTCCTTGGACAACTCGAGCAAATTGGTTGTTCTGCTATACACGTAGTGGAACGACTGGTTTCTCGAGGCGCATGCTCTTACCAGGATTTGTTCGACTCCTGTATTGCCGACTCAAATACGGGTGAGGTCTCTGATTATTGTCTGACGTTAAGCTGGCCGAATATGGCGCCAGTGCCTATTTCAGAGATTTTCCCTCTGAGCAGTGCGGTTTTCGAAGGCAGTGAATTCCCCGTTCCTCGTATGACGGATAAATATCTTACAACGATGTATGGCGAATGGAAGAAAATTCCGGAGCCGGAAAATCGACATACCCATCTTCCTCTTCTGCTTGACTTTGGGGATGGTGAAGTCTGGACTGCGCAGAATTAAGGATATGAAATCTTTACCAGATGAGGTTATGTAATGAGTTCTTCTATTTGTATTTTCACCCATCATTATCACCCGCAACTTAGTGGAATTGGTAATTTTGTCGATGGTCTCGCTCATGCCCTAGCTGCCCGCGGCGACAGGGTGGTTATCGTTACTAATGATTCAATGCGCGTAGGAGTCGGTCATTCAGTCGAAAACGGTCTCGAGATAATTCGGCTTCCATGTATTTCATTGCTTGATGGAAGGCTTCCTCTTCCCAAAAAAACCGGCGATTATTACCGGCTCCTGCAAAGCCTTGATGATTATGAGTGGGACGGCGTACTTATCAACACGAGGCTTTTCCCCCTCTCACTCGAAGGGCTGAAGTTTGCTGTGGATCATAACACTAGGGCCGTCGTTCTCGACCATGGTTCAGCGTATCTTTCTTTCAATCAGCCATTCCTTGATTATTTTGTGCGCCGATATGAGGATTGGATTACTGATCGCGTAAAGACGTTTGAACCTGATTTCTATGGGATTTCTTCTAAAAGCGTTGAATGGCTTCAGCATTTTAATATCGGTGCAAAGGGCGTAATATCGAACTCAATCAATGCTTCAATTTATAGGAGCATCTCTTCGGGTAGAGATTTCCGATCAGAATTAGGTGTCCCTCAGTCATCTTTAGTTGTGGCTTTTGTTGGGCGGTTTATTCCTGAAAAGGGAATTTATTCAATTATTGAGGCAGCTCGCGCAAAGGATATTACCAAGCGTGATATTTGTTTTGTTCTTGCAGGGGATGGTCCGCTGGCCAATGAAGTCAAGGAAGCCTGTTCGTCGAACTTGTTTTGGCTTGGGAGATGTAGCGCAGAGGACATTTCCTCCTTACTTCAGCAAGCAGATGTGCTTTGTCTTCCAACTCGGTCCGAAGGCTTTTCGACGGTACTTCTTGAGGCTTCAGCTTGCGGAACGCCTGCTGTGGTAACAGATGTGGGAGGCGCGCACGAGCTTATTCCAGATGATAGCTACGGCACGATAATTCAGTCCATGTCATCTGATGAGGTGGTTTCGGCATTATGCAGGCTTTTTGATGATCGAAAGCTGCTTTCTCTACAGTCTCGAAACTCTAGGGCCCTTGTTGAAAATCGATATAGCTGGGACGCCACTGCTATAGATGTCGAGAAGGCGTTTTGTATTTGCTAAGTGATACTTGGCTGGCTTTTACTTAGCTTTTGAGTGAAGTTGGATCTAAGACCCGAATTTGTTATTGTCGACTTATCCTATTCGATTTTGTCTTTAGTTGGAGATGCACGTTTTGAATAATCCTGCAATTAAGAAAAGCGAGTACGCGCTTGCCATCTTTGGGCTGGGACTTCTTTTGTTAGCTGTCGCGACATCATTGCACTATAAGAATTTAAATCTATTCATTCTTGAACTCTTTTGCGATGTCGTTGCTGTTGCGTGCTTATATTTGCAACCGAAATCACAGTCGAGCGGTGATGCTATTCGTCAGATAACCGTTCTCGTCGCGTCCAGTATCCTCAGCAGCTTTCTGCTAGTTTTCATCATATTGGCTGGCGCGAAGACGTTTGGCCCCTTCGGTCTTGGTGCATGGAATATCTCAGGTCTGGTTATATGCTTTCATTTAGTTTTAGCGTTCCAGGGAATTGAGCTTTGCTATGGCCTGATGAAGAGCTTCGTAACCTCGGTTAAGAAAACTGATGCTAAGAAGTGTTTCTTTTATTTGGCGGTTTTTGTTGGCTTTGCTGTTTTAATCGCTTTTATTGGCATTCCGCTCGATAAGTCAAAGACGGTGTTGTTCGCGTCTGCTTTGCCCATTACGGTTTTGATCGGATTGATTGCTATTAATGGGGGCATTTCTTATCTGAAGCCCGAACTGTTCGCTTTCGCATGCATTGTCTCAATTGGTCTATCCGTAATTATTTGCTTTCCCGTTACAAATTTTTTGACATGGGATGATGAGGTCCACTATGGAAATGCAAACAGTTTTTCCTACCTCACAAATGCTGAAATAACAAATTCTGACCGAATGATAGTCGAGCAGTTTTATATGGGGGACGGCTTTAGTTTGGATGCAGCTTTGGGTAAGTACCCAATAGATGAAACAAGAGAGTTTAACCGTGGCTCTGTTGAGCAATTGGTCAGAGAGGCTGATAAAAATGATTTAGCTGAAGGTATCGAACGTTTTAATTGTTTTGATAGTGTGGCTCTTTCTAAAATTGCCTATATTCCTTCATCTATCGGCCTTTGTTTGGGTCGCTTGCTTCATCTCCCATTCTCTATCAAATTTGCATTGGGTAAAATTTTTAATTTGTTTGCGTATGCAGTTATCTGCGGAATCGCAATTCGTATAGCCCCTTGCAGAAAATGTCTTTTCACTTGTATTGCGTTGTTCCCGTCTGCTGTGTTAATGGCAGCCAGTTACTCGTATGATCCCTGTGTGATATCGTTCAGTTTGCTAGGAACAGCTCTTTTGTTGAAGATGCTTATTTCTGAAGAGGATATTTCTGCTAAAACGTTCTTCGCATTTCTACTATCTTTTGCAATCGGGTTTGCAGCTAAAGCGATTTATTTTCCCTTATTTGGACTTGCGCTTTTAATTCCTGCAAATAAATATGTTTCAAGCAAGCAAAGACGTATCTTGATTGGTACTGCTCTATTCGTTTGTGCCATTATGATCCTATCTTTCTTGACGCCATATTTCTCATCTGTCGTAAATAATATTTCTGATGCACGTGGTGGCTCCGAAGTCTCTACGGCTGGTCAAACGACGGGAGTGCTTGCAAATCCAGTTGGAACTATAGCTGTAATCTCGAATTTCGTTTTTGGATCGATGCTGACCCCGGCGTTTCTCAATTCAATATCAACGAATATGGCTTATCTTGGGGACGTGTCTAATCTGTTCCCATGGCTTTCGTATCTCCCCATCATGCTGTTTGAAGCTATTTGCATTATTGATAATGAAAAAGATACTAAAATAAAGCTTAGCCGTTGCGGAATTGTTTGGACTCTATTCCTGGTTCTTGCTACTTGCCACCTAGTTGCTTTGGCTCTATACATCGCTTTTACAGGAGTTGGAAGCCAGACAGTTGCGGGTGTCCAAGCGCGATATCTCATACCTTTGATAATACCTTTTGCCTGTCTATTGCTCAGGTTCCCTATTTACTGCGATGAGGAGGTGAAGGCTAAAGTTACAGCCTTTATGCTCGGGGCTACATTTGCGCTGCTGTATTTTGTGATGTTCGAGCTTCTGTATATCCGTTTTTTCTAAATTAGCGATATAGGTCATGGTTATAGTAGAAGTGGGCAATTAGTTGGATTCGATTGGATCGAATGGGACGGCGTTGAGGGTTCGCTCAGGACATGCGCCCCGTATTTGAGGCAGGACTGCAAGGGGTCCTTTTCCTGCGGTGATGGATGGGGACTCCATGTGTGCCCTAGTTGAGCAAGCTAAATATCTAAGCTTGAGATGTAACTTCCTAATGGTTAGACAGGATACAGTAAACTTAAGTCTGAGTTAAGCTATGCGTTGGACTGTAAGAGTCGCAAATTCTTTGGGCGTCGCTAAGAGCCAACTGTTTTTGGAATGGATGAATCTCGATTGTCTTTTACTTCAACGACATGTTCAAAAGGACATCTGCGTGTTCTCGTAATAATTCCTGCCTATAACGAACAGGAGTGCATTCTCAATACCGTTGCAGCTATAAAAGCTGCGGGTTATGACTATGTCGTAATCAACGACGGCTCACAAGATACAACGCTTGAGCTTTGTCGAGAGCATGGTATCAACATATTGGATTTGCCGCAGAACCTTGGTATCGGTGGAGCGGTCCAAGCGGGCCATAAATATGCCCAGAGATTTGGCTATGATATCGACATTCAGGTTGACGGCGATGGCCAACATGATCCTTCTTATATTCCTGAGCTTGTAAAGCTGATTGAGAGCGGTGCGAGTTTGGCGATAGGCTCTCGATTTCTGGTTGAGACTGATGGTTTTCAATCAACTTTTATGCGTCGTGTTGGAATCAGGTGGCTTTCATTTTTGCTCGAGTTGCTTACGGGTAAGGTGGTCACCGATCCCACTTCTGGCTTTAGGGCCTGCAATAAAGATGCTATCGACCTGTTCTGCAAGAGTTATCCTGATGACTACCCGGAGCCAGAGTCGATTGCTTTGGCTATGAAGCTTGGTCTTCCCGTTATGGAAGCGCCTGTAAAGATGAATGAGCGCCAAGGTGGACGTTCATCTATCGGGGGCTTCTCTTCCGTCTACTATATGGTCAAGGTTACGTTAGCCATTGTCCTTGTGTGCTGGGTTCATAGGGGAGACAAATAATGAATCTTATTTTGAGGATTGGTGCGGCCCTCTTTTTCGGCGGATTCCTCGTCTATGTTTTACGTCTCGTGTCCAACGGAAAGATGCTTCTTAAGTACTCTTTGCTGTGGATTTTGATGTGTATGGCGGCCTTGATCTGTGATTTATGTCCTCAGATTATTTATAGTTGCTCAACAGCTATTGGGTTTGTCAACCCGGCCAATTTCCTTTTTTTGGGTGCAATCGTGCTGTTGCTTGCAATCTCTCTGTCTCTTAGCGTTGCCGCGAGTCGTCATGTTTTGGCGATCAAAAACCTTACTCATAGGATTGCCCTGCTCGAAAAAGAGCTTGAGAAAAGGTCTGATCATGAATGAGCTCAATACATGGTTTGATTCAGTTCCTTCGGCTATCCCTCATTAGGGCTCCTAAGTTTGTGCACCATTGATCGCGCTCGACTGCTGGTTGTGGATTGTCTAACAAATAGACAATCCCTATGTTGAGTGTCTTATCGTTTTATCTGGTGCAACGTATCAAGCGAGTTGTCTTGCATATTAATTAATTTGGGAACTGCATCTCTGGGTCGACTGCATCTGGATATTCAAAGGTTAATTTGATTTGGCGAGAAGAGAAAAATGATGAAAAATCGACATCTGAGTTTAATCAGCGTGGTTTGTCTAACATCTATTTGTTTCATCTCTCTTTTATGGCCCGCAATCGCATTTTCATTAACTGAAGATTGCGTGGCTGAAGGCACTGATGGCTCTTTGGTTCAATCGGGTCAGGAAGCATTTGGGACATCAGGTAGCGATCGTTTGACTTTGGATTCCGATAATTTCAAAGCATCTATCGATTCGTCGATATATGAATATACTGGCGATGTGATTACTCCTGATGTCTCTGTTTTGACTGCCAGCGGTTCTGTGCTAGCAAGCGGAATCGATTATGAAGTCACGTATTCAGATAATGTTGCCCCTGGCTGCGCCACTATAAGAGTGAATGGGCTAGGGAATTACGCCGGCGTTACCTCTCAACTGTCGTTCCAGATCGTTCGTTCCTCTGATAATAACATCGCTCTTCCTGGTTCTTGGGCCTACCAAAACGGTAAATGGTGGTGGAGATATGAGGCTGGTGGTTGGCCGTCAAACTGTTTTCTGTCCATTAGAGGGGCGGAGTATTATTTTGATTCCGAAGGTTATGCAGCTACTGGCTGGAAATACTTGAACGATGGCTGGCATTTATTTTCTAACTCCTGTGCACATTTGAAGGGATGGGCTGCCACCGGTGGGCGCTGGTTCTACCTTGACGAGACATCGGGTTCAATGAAGACCGGCTGGGTTTTAATTGATGATAGCTGGTACTATTTGGACAGTTCGGGCGCTATGCAGACCGGGTGGTTACTCCTTGGCAATACTTGGTACTGGCTTGAGCCTTCTGGATTAATGGCTACGGGCTTTAGGCTTGTTAACGGCTCTTTGTATCATTTTTCCGAATCCGGTTCTATGAGCTCCGGTTGGTTTATTAACGATGGGGCATGGTATTGCTCCAACGCATCGGGAGAGATTCGTACCGGGTGGTTTTACAATGGTTCTAGCTGGTATTTGCTAGACCCCAATAATAATGGCGCCATGCTGGAAGGATTTCAAACTGTAAATGGCTCCATTTATTATTTGGATCCGGATAGCGGCGGTGCATTAAAGTGCAACACTTGGGTCTTCTCACAAGATGAAAACGTATATTATGCGTGCAGCAGTGGTGCGATTGTGCTTTCGGGCGTCAAGGACGGCGCGGGTGGAATTAAGCTCAGGGATCCCGAGGGAAAGCCTGTCGCTGGCTGGTATTGGTCCTCAGCTGCACAGGTGTGGTTTTACACAGACTCAGATGGGGTTCTGCAGCGCGGTTGGCGATTCATTGACGGTAGGTGGTATCACCTCGACAACGAATCCGGAGCCATGAATACTGGCTGGTTCCTCGATGATGATGGAACGTGGTACTACCTTATGTCTTCTGGACAAATGGTAAATGGCTGGAACAGAATTGGAGACTCCGAGTATTTCTTTAATGCCTCAGGTGCTTGGGTGGAGCCTGAGCACTCCGCGCGCGCCTCCTTGCAGTCCCAGATCGTTAATCGTTGCCATAGCGTTCCTTCTCCTGGGGCGGGACTGTGCTCGGAGTGGGTTAGCCATGTGTTTTACCCCGTGCTGGGGTCATATCCCAGCGGCGACGCATGCGACATGTTCTGGAATTGGTGTTACAGCCGAGATATATCTCAGCTTAAAGTTGGAATGATCGTTGCGGTCCCTACGCATACTCATACAAGTGCTGGTGCCCGCTGGGGCCATATTGCTATTTATATCGGAAACGGTATGGTTATGGATAACATCGGTTACATCAGGACAACATCACTTGCTTGGTGGCTGAACTACTACCACACTACCGCTATACCACAGTGGGGCTGGGTTTTAAATACGCCTTTGGAATGATGCGGATTCTGGCCAGCATGCGGAATCAACGCCTGCTTGTGTATCGAATCACAAACGCTTCTTAACTGTATATCATGTATGGAATGCAATTATTCATAGTAAGGGAATCGAGGGTTGACCCTCGATTCCCTTATCTATTAGTCGCATTTTAATAAGGCTAAAATTAGAAAGCGCAGAATTAAGCTAACACTTTATAAATGATAGTAGCGATTTCCGGGTTCTCCCACGCTGAAATTTGGGTTAATGTACGGATCGCCTTCGACATAGTATTTTGCCCAGCGATAATTCATGTATGCGACTTCTTTGTGGAACCGAATCTGCTTTTCCGTATTGTTTTCAACGCCTCTAGAAATCGACTCGTAGTGATAGAGCTCGACTTCGGGCGTGTATACGATCAGGTCGTTAATCTCGCGTAGCTTTAAGCAAAAGTCAACATCATTAAATGCAACTTGAAGCTCTTCGGTGAAACCTCCGACTTTCTCATATTCGCTACGCTTGGTCATTATGCAAGCTGCAGTGACAGCGCTGAAGTCTTGTTGCGCATCGTTGAGTGCAAAGTAGCCCCAATTATTCCTTGGCATGCTCTGGCAAAGATGTCCCGCCACGCCGCCAGTGACGCATAGGCCCGCGTGCTGAATGGTGTTGTCGGGATAGTAGAGTTTTGCACCGACTGCGCCAACATCCTCACGTGCGCAGATGCCAAGCATGGTCTCGATCCAATTGGGCGTAATTACCTCAGTATCGTTATTCAATAGCAAGAGATAGTCGCCCTTGGCGTGAGCAACGCCAAAGTTCATGAGCTTGGAGAAATTGAATTCGTGTTCCCAAGTTACAAGACGAACGATGTCAGGATATTTTGCTTGCAACTTATCGTAATAATCGAACGTCACCTTTTCTGTGCTGTTGTTTTCGATTATGACGAGCTCGTAATTGTCGTACGTTGATTTCTCAACAATTGATGTAATGCAGTTGTTCAGAATGTCGGCGTGGTCTTTAGTCGGGATGATAATTGACACGAGCGGGTGGGAATCTGGCACAGCGTAGGTTACTTTATATGTAAAGGGACGACGCGCTTGTTCGACCTTCGCATTGAGCCCAAGCCTGTCCAAATGACTCTGGACCGCTTTGATACCTGCGATAGTGGCATACGGCTTGCTATCGGCATTTGCTGCGGTGGAGGTCTCGCTTAGGCGCCAGTGGTATAGAACCTTCGCAACATGATGAACTTTCCTTGCCTTTTCCACGGCGCGGAGAGTCAGATTATGATCCTGTGCTCCATCGAACTCTTTTGTGTTCGGCTCTAGAGTGTCTAGCAGGGACTTACGGATGGTAAGCATGTGGCAGATATAGTTATTGTTTCTGAGCAGATCGATATTGAAATCCGGCTTAAAGAACGGCTGCGCTAACTTTCCATCGGGCATGAGTTTATCTTCATCACAATAAAGAAGATCGACGTCATTATTGTTTTCAATTGCCTCGGCATATGAGAACAACAAGTCCGGTTCAAGAATGTCGTCATGGTCAAAGAAGCTAACGAAATCGCCCGAAGCTACGGCAACGCCTGCGTTTGTGTTTTCGGAAATACCCTTATTTTCGGTAAGATTAATTGACTTAATTCTGTTGTCGCGGGCTGTTTCCTGCTCAACGCGAGCCTTTAGTTCCTGATTGTCAGGGCTTGCATTAACTAGGAGGAGCTCCCAGTTTGCATAAGACTGGTTTTTTACGGATTCGACCATATCGTTAAAAAACGAAATGGGCGTGTTGTAAAGAGGGACAATGATGCTGAATTTCGGAGCGCTATTGAAGACGATTTTTCTCTGCTTCTCCAGTGCGCCAATGGTTGCCTTATGCTCTGTAAACCATTCGGGGTATTCAGGGTCAAACTGCGCATGGGTAAAGAGGAAGTTGGTCTCCTCAAGAAGCAAGCCTAATTTATCAGGCGTTAAGCAGTCAAATGCACTGAATGAAGGGTGATTTTGATCGCCAATTATAAAGTAGTAACGATCAAACGCCTTTGGCATGCGGATCGAGAGCTGTGTTTCAAGTTGTTTTTTCTCGGATGTAAATCCAACACTCGTTACATTTGAGCCGAAGTTGACTATGCTCAGCTCAACCTCATTGAGGAACCGATCGAGGCAGCGAAGTTTGATTTGCGAGTCGTTGCGGTACGGTGTTCTAACCGTGCACCTCAGGATATACTCGTTTGAATCTTCGATGCACTGCCAAAAATCAATCGTCGCCATCTCAAACTCTGAAACGTCATCGTAATTTCTGAGTTTGCTGCACATGTCAGGTTTAATTTTGTAGTTAAGACGCGACTCCCATTTGATGTTCTTGCAATTGAGCGAAAGGGAGTCGCTGCTCAGGTTACGACCGTCTTTGCCGATTTCGCTAAACTCAACTTTAATGGATCGGGTGTCGGGGTCGGGGATTACAAGAACGTATGAGTCTGATTCGCCGTTATTGTCCTTGAATTTTAGAAGAGACAAAGGTAAACGGCGGTCGTCAACCGTTGCCGCTTGAGCTTTTATGCTGGAGCCTTCATGGATGCCTTCTATTTTAAGCTGCTGGTAGATTTTCCAGTTTCCTCTGCATACTCCGGTTGTTTCGACTCGCATTGTTTGCCTTTCGTTTGTTGGACACTGCTCATTGTACTTATTCACTTCATGTCTCGCTATAAATGCAGAGAGGAGTTCCGTGATTTCTGGCATTCTTAGATGTGTCGCTATGAGTTCGTCAGACGCTCCGTTCCGCTGTGTTAACATCGAAGAGGACATCTACGTACATCACGCTTTCTGTCGCTGTTGAGGTTCAGGTTATTGTCCTCGCGGCGCTCTGCTTCCTAGTCGTTGCTCATTTCGGGTCCATTGACTTCAAGGGGGTTATTATGAAAGTTGTCTTGTTTGTTGGAGGGGCTGCAAGGGTCCTAGGCGGGGGCTGCGCCCAACGAACGGATTGACGTGACGTGCGAGGTGTGTCCTAGGCCCGGGGGTTCGAATCCCCCGGCCCCCTCCGTAAAGAAAGAACCGCCATTGGGGCGACCCTTATCTCCTGGGGTGGCCGATTCGGCCGCCGCCACTCTTTTCCAGGTCTGCGGACCTGTGTTCGTCCTGGAACGGAAACAGGCTCCTCGCTATCACCCAGAGTATTCCGATGATCTCGGCGGTCGTCGCGCCCATCCAGGAAATTATCACCTCGGTAGGGATTTCGCGCTGCAGCCACATGAGACGGGCGGTGTACGCGACGACGAGGGTGTTGCATGCGACCAGCTGCCACTTGACGCACTTGAGCGCGGCCTTTCCGAGTTCGGACCGAAGGTCGTTCTCCGCCTCCATCCTCTTGACCACGCTCTCGGCCTGGGCCGCCTTGGCTCGCCGTTCCCGCTCCTCGCTCGAGCATTCGACCCTGACCTCGTCTAAATGGGCGCTTTCGATGGGGAAGATGTTTGCTCTCCTTTGTGCCGAACCCATGAGGTCGATTGCCTCTTGTGTCCCTTTTGGTGACCTGCTTCCGCGCTGGTCTGCGCTATCGCAGCCCAAGGTTTTCCACCCTATGGCCCACGGCGGTTACGGATACGTCGAGTATGTCCGTCATCTCACCGATGCTACAATTGCCCGCCCAGAGTTTCGCTACGACCTGTGCCGGCATGAGGAGCGCGGCGGCAAACGAGTTCGCCCATATCTCCTCGGGGTCTGTCCCTCGAGACGAGAGGGCGTCCCTTCGCTCAATGACCCCAGCAACCTCCCCGTCTCCTAGGTTTTGGTACGAGTGGATGTAGAGGCGCTCCGTCACCTCGCACGCCGTTATGTGCCCACCGCCTCATCCAGCTCGTCCGCGACCCTGTAGTGCGTGTTTGTGTCAATGGCTAACTGAACAGCGCATTGGACCAAATATGGTCCAATGGTTGGAGTCTTGTGGTCCGTAAGGACGTGAACCAAAGAGGCTGCATGCTTGGCTCTCTCCGTCCTTCTTTTGTGCAGTTCTGCAACCTAGGTTCGGCCTCGCGTATACTTATATCATCTGTGTACACCCAACTCTGGAGGTCCAACCTATGAAAGGCATCATCCTCGCGGGTGGCTCGGGCACGCGTCTGTACCCGCTCACGCTCGTCACCAGCAAGCAGCTGCTGCCGGTCTACGACAAGCCCATGATCTACTACCCGCTTAGCACCCTCATGCTGGCGGGCATCCGGGATATCCTGGTCATCTCCACCCCGACCGACCTGCCCAACTTCGAGCGCCTGCTTGGGGACGGCTCGCGCTACGGCGTGAACCTGTCCTACGCCGAGCAGCCCTCGCCGGACGGCCTTGCGCAGGCCTTCACCATCGGCGAGGACTTCATCGCCGGCGAGCCGTGCGCGCTGGTGCTCGGCGACAACATCTTCTACGGCAACGGCCTGTCCCGCCACCTGACGCGCGCCGTCCAGAACGCCGAGTCGGGCCGCGCCACGGTCTTCGGCTACCACGTGGACGACCCCGAGCGCTTCGGCGTCGTGGAGTTCGACGGGGAGGGCAGGGCCGTCTCCATCGAGGAGAAGCCCGCGGAGCCCAAGAGCTCCTACGCCGTCACCGGCCTGTACTTCTACCCGGGCGACGTGGCAGCCAAGGCGCACGAAGTGAGGCCCTCGGCCCGCGGCGAGCTCGAGATCACCACGCTCAACCAGATGTACCTGGAGGAGGGGACGCTGTCCGTGGTCACCCTCGGCCGCGGCTACGCGTGGCTGGACACCGGCACCATGGAGAGCCTGCACGAGGCCGCGGAGTTCGTCCGCGCCGTGGAGCACTCCCAGGACCTGCCCGTGTCCGTCCCCGAGGAGATCGCCTGGGAGAACGGCTGGATCTCCACCGCCGAGCTTGAGGAGGCCGCCAAGGCCTACGGCAAGTCGGTCTACGGGCGGCACCTGAAGAAGGTCGCCGCCGGCGAGATCGTCAACAGTCCGCGCGAGTACTAGCGCAAGCTTGTTTTCTTTTAGGGGTCACCGTTTATCTGGTGGCCCCTTTCGTTATGATTACGTTGACCATAAAGACAATATGATTGGGAGTGGATGTGTTAAGCGTCTACTTTGGCGATATGCCAGAAGCGATTTACAACACAGCGACATATTTCAAAAACTCTTACCGGTCTTCTTGGATTACGGATCCCTATGCAGTCTCGATAATTAAAGATGTTGATCGATCGGATGTTGTCTCCGAAAACGTCATCGAAAGCCCTGTGCTTGGATCCATCTCCCCACTCCAGCTTTCTGGTGGCGTGAAAACGCTGCTGCTTATGAGATTTGATCGTAAGCAAATTTTTAACGCTTCTACCTGTGGTGACAACTGTGCCAAGTGGATTCTCGACATGGCGAAAGACCGCAAGCTTGTTGTGAATCTCTATCATGTGATGGACTTTGGTCGCGAGGATTTTAAAATCAAAGTCGTGAACAGCGGCCGAATCGTTCATAACATGGCCGAATTGATTCACGAGTCGATTCCGTATCTGTAGGTGCTGCTTATGAACGGTTCGCATCTCGTTAAGATTTCCCGCCGTAGGGGAACCAAGTACACATTTACCATCAAGCGGAACATCACTATTGTGCGTGGCGATAGCGGCACGGGTAAGACGACGCTGTTTGACATGGTCGCAGACTACATGCGAACGGGCGAGCAGTCGGGCGTTTCCTTGCAATGCGATTGTCCCTGTGTCGCCCTGACCGATTATGATTGGCGAAACCAGCTTTCGTCCGTTCATGACTCGATTGTATTTGTCGATGAGGGCTTAAAAGAGATCCATTCTGATGAGTTTGCCCATCATGTGCTGTATTCCTCGAATTATTTCGTGCTGATCTCAAGGGCTGATTTCCCCAATCTTCCGTATAGCGTGGATGAGATTTACAAGATTAAGACGAGCGGAAAATACCATTCTTTCGTCCCTGTTTATCAAGATCGCGGGAATCATCGTTATGCTATTTCCCGGTCGGCGCCAAAACAGGACTTTTCTATCCTTCTATGCGAGGACAGTAAGTCTGGTTTCCAGTTCTTTGAACGGCATTTCGCTGACAGTGAGCTTACCTGTACTTCGGCCATGACGAACAGCGCGATTTTGGGCTGGTTGGATCAGCATCTCGACGATCGCGTGTTTGTTGTCGCGGACGGGGCGGCATTTGGGTGCTATGCGGACCGCGTCCTTAAGCTGCAAGACATTCACCGCGATACTGTTACGGTTTGTCTTCCCGAATCATTCGAGTGGCTTCTACTGAGCTCCGGCGTAATTTCAGAGCTAGATGTTAAGACGGTTTTGGAAACCCCAGAAGCCTTTGTAAACAGTGAGAAGTTTAAAAGCTGGGAGGATTTCTTCTATAAGTACTTACGTGAAATAACTGGGGATTCGGTTTTTCACTACGACAAAGACTGCATTTCGGAGGCGTTTTGTACAGGAGGTAATTCTGCGAAGGTTATGGCTCTTATCGCATGCCGATCGCATGCCGAAATGTCCGATAGTTTTGTTGAATAGCGTCGCGGCGTCACTTCCTGCGGCATACTAAAGAAGCTGTACATGCTTCAGATTGGATTTTCATGTCTGAGATTTTCGAACCCAAGAATATCATCGTCACTGGCGGCTGCGGCTTCATCGGCAGCAACTTCGTGCACTACGTGGTCAACAACCACCCCGAGGTGCACGTCACCGTCCTGGACAAGCTGACCTACGCCGGCAACCCCGAGAACATCGCGGGGCTGCCCGAGGATAGGGTCGAGCTCGTCGTGGGCGACATCTGCGACGCCGAGCTGCTGGACAGGCTGGTCCCCGGCCACGACGCCATCGTGCACTACGCCGCCGAGAGCCACAACGACAACTCCATCGCCGACCCGGAGCCGTTCCTGCGCACGAACGTGGAGGGCACCTTCCGCCTGCTGGAGGCCGTGAGGAAATACGGCGTCCGCTACCACCACGTCTCCACCGACGAGGTCTACGGCGACCTGGCGCTCGACGACCCGGCCAAGTTCACCGAGGAGACGCCCTATAAGCCCTCCTCGCCGTACAGCTCGACCAAGGCCAGCTCCGACATGCTCGTGCGCGCATGGACCCGCACCTACGGCCTGCGCACCACGATCTCCAACTGCTCCAACAACTACGGCCCCTACCAGCACGTGGAGAAGTTCATCCCGCGCCAGATCACCAACATAATCGACGGCGTGCGCCCCAAGCTCTACGGGAAGGGCGAGAACGTCCGCGACTGGATCCACACCGAGGACCACTCCTCGGCCGTCTGGGACATCCTCACCAGGGGCCGCATGGGGGAGACCTACCTCATCGGCGCCGACGGCGAGAGGGACAACATCACCGTCCTGCGCATGATCCTCACGGCCATGGGCCGCGACCCCGAGGACTTCGACTGGGTCGCCGACCGCCCCGGCCACGACCGCCGCTACGCCATCGACAGCACGAAGCTCCAACGCGAGCTGGGCTGGAGGCCGGCCCACACCGACTTCGCCGAGGGGCTCAAGCAGACGATCGACTGGTACGTCGAGAACGAGTCCTGGTGGCGCCCGGCCAAGGAGGCCACCGAGGCCCGCTACCGCGCGCAGGGCCAGTAGGAGGGGAGAGATATGGCAGACATCGCATTCGAGAAGGACCTCTCCGTCGCCGAGACCGGCATCGGGGGCCTCAAGGTCGTCGACCTGGCCGTCCACGGCGACTCGCGCGGCTGGTTCAAGGAGAACTGGCAGCGCGCCAAGATGACCGCGCTGGGCATCCCCGACCTTCGCGTCGTCCAGAACAACATCTCCTACAACGACAGCCGCGGCGTCACGCGCGGCATCCACGCCGAGCCCTGGGACAAGTTCATCTCCGTGGCCCGCGGCTCGGTCTTCGGCGCATGGGTGGACCTGCGCGAGGGCAGCGCCACCTACGGCAAGGTCTACACGACCGTGCTCGACCCCTCGAAGGCCATCTACGTGCCGCGCGGCGTGGGCAACTCCTTCCAGGCGCTGGAGGACGGCACCGCCTACACCTACCTGGTGGACGCCCACTGGTCCCTCGAGCTGAAGAAGACCTACACCTTCGTGAACCTCGCCGACCCCGAGCTCGCCATCGAGTGGCCGATCCCTCTCGACGAGGCCACCGTATCCGATGCCGACCTCAACCACCCGATGCTCAGGGACGTCGTCCCCATGGCGCCGAAGCGCACCCTCGTCACCGGCTGCGACGGCCAGCTGGG
>ENA-ORSO01000402-ORSO01000402.1-human-gut-metagenome-genome-assembly--contig:-NODE-402-length-37857-cov-4.722687_pt1 | contig 37857 bp, 27 predicted proteins | sample MGYA00241902_ERZ509168 | MGnify/ENA primary metagenome ERZ509168 (study PRJEB26280, sample SAMEA2338806) | human gut metagenome | biome: human gut; feature: human-associated habitat; material: faeces... | reverse complement strand
GGCACGTCCGGTGGTGTGGGAGGGAGCGAGGTGCAAACCCGCTCTCTACCCGATTCATTATAGGTATCCCTAATGAATGAAGGTCGGTACGAATTAAAATTCAATAAAAATATATAGATAAATAGAATATAAGTGTTATTACCACTCTCAGTGGAGTGACAATAAAAAACCGTACAGTCGGTTTTATTAAGAATTAAATTTCATCTCGATCGAGACAGATTCACCCTGCGGACTGATTTGATTGCCTCGAGCAGCGGTTAGGATCAATCGGACAATCTCAAAATGCGTCTTAATGCTCTTGCAGTCACCGCTGGTTTTGCCGTCATGTTTGCTTCCGCCTATCCTGCCGTTAACGGCGAAGCGGTCATCATCGCGCCTGAGGCGCACAGATTCCTGCACCCTTGCTGCCCGTTAAGGCGTTGAAATTTACGATCTCACTGCAGGCTTAAGTCTTAATAAAGACCATCATCAAATGCTGTTTGTTGACAAAGACCGCATCTTCTCAGGTGATTTGGAAGAAGGCATCAATAAAACGTTTTCATGACGGTTTTGGAGACAGTCCGGAAGAAACGTGCCTGCGGACCGCACTGCCAACAAGAAGGCAGGGCTTTTGAACGGCAGCAAGCACATTCATTGCGTCATATGAACGTCATGAAAATATCGCTGTCGTGAAATCTTTCCAACCTACACTACCAATCAACGCGCCGGAAGAGAGTCATAGAGAGAGCTCCGAGCGTGGGTTCTGGACAAGTTAAGAGCGGAGCGCTCGAAGAAGCGCTTTTCTCCGGAGTCCGAGTCCATCAGCTCAAAAGGAACTTTTAAATGACTCATTGTGCCCAAGCTGGAACATTGTCTCCGCGTACGACAGAGCCCTCAGTCGTACACAAAGAGCTTGCGGAAGTGCTTGCGAATCCTGTTATAGCGGTTGTCCGCAGCGCGGAGGAGCTCGCTGAGGCGCTCACGAGCCGAGTGTCTGCCATCGAAATACGATCCGGCGATCTTGCTTCGCTCCCGGCATTGATCGACCGAGTTCGTGCCGCTCGCAAAAGCGTGCTGCTATATCCCGAACTTATTGCCGGCCTTGGCCGAGATCCTGCAGCGATTGATTTTCTCTGCGGATACGCTCGTCCCACCGCGATTGTTTCAACGAAAAAGCAGATTTTGCAGAAGGCTCGTGCCTGCGGCTTGATCACCATTTTCCAAATCTTCATGATCGATACCCAAGCCTTCGAGACGGGTATTCAGACCGCCCGCAGGCTCGACTGCGACGCCGTAGAGATCATGCCCGGCGCGATTCCGCACATTATCCGGGAGGTTTCCAGTCAGCTGCCTTTGCCTGTGCTTTGCGCCGGACTGGTTAAAACCGAAGCTGAAATTCACGAAGTTCTTAAAGCCGGAGCTCAGGCTGTTGCGACAAGCCGCCGTCCCCTCTGGTTTGCCAGCTCACTGCGGGAGGTCGCGGCATGACTGCAGCGCTTGAACTCCAAGGCATAACGAAATCCTACGATACGGTGCAGGTACTTCAGAAAATCAATCTCACCGTGGAGGAAGGAGAATTCATCTGCCTGCTGGGCCCCTCTGGCTGCGGGAAAACCACTTTGCTCAGAATCATTGCAGGGCTTCTTGATCCTACCGACGGAGACATCGTGATCCGAGGACGCAAGGTGACAGCGCTCAGCCCGTCTGAGCGCAATATTGCGATGGTTTTCCAGTCGTACGCACTCTATCCGCATAAGACGGTTTGGGAAAACATCGCCTTTCCTTTGCGAATGCGGGCCCCCGCCTCGACGAAAATTCCGTTTCTCGGACGCTTTCTGCCCGCTGGCAAGAAACTGACCGCAGAACTGAGCAGACAAGTGCCGCAAGCTGCTGCGATGGTCGGACTTCAAAAACTCCTCGCACGCCGCCCCTCGGAACTCTCTGGCGGCCAAAAGCAGCGTGTTGCGCTTGCCCGCGCTCTCGTACGAGATCCGTCGTTATTTTTGATGGACGAACCGCTCTCAAATCTCGATGCAAAACTCCGAACGGATACACGGCGAGAAATTGTGGAACTTCACAAGGTCACGAAGCGCACCTTTATTTATGTCACGCATGATCAGACTGAAGCGATGACAATGGCGGGCCGGATTGTCCTCTTGAATGGGGGCAGGGTGGAGCAGGTCGGAGCTCCGCTCACCCTTTATGACGATCCGGATAATCTTTTCACCGCTTCTTTCATCGGCACCCCGACCATTAATCAGCTTCCTTTGGAAGTATCGGATTCAAAAGCTCGGCTCCTCGGCCAGCTAAGCCAATCGGCTTTGCTGCTGAAGGCAATGCCGCTTTTGGGGGCTGGACATTTTACGGCAGCCTTGCGTCCCGAGGCGCTGCATCCCGCCGCAGCGGAAGATCCGGAGGCGATTCCCGTTGAGCCTGACTTCATCGAAGAAATGGGAGCAGAGTCAATTGCGTGGTTCTGGGCGGGCGAAAGAGAGACCCATCGGCAGATCGCCGTTCGACTCTCACGCGAACATGCACGGGATTTCACAGCCATTCAAGCCTTGCGGCCAGACTGGAGCCGGGCTTTTATTTTTGATGAAAACGGCCGGCGGATACGCTTGTCATCACTCTCGGCACTGCTGCAAGAGGCTCATTTATGAAGAAAGCTTGGCTTAGTTTCTTTTCCCGCGAAGCGTGGGTCGCCAATCCGCTGATGCTCTCTCCGGCGATGGGATGCCTCCTGATTTTCTTCATTTTCCCGATGATCGCTACCGTCGTGGTGAGCTTTACGGATTGGGAATTGGGCGGAACGAACTCGGTTCACTTCATTGGCTGGGACAACTATATCGGTCTCTGGGAGAGTGATGACTTTCGAAAAAGCGTGGGGAATACGCTTTTCATGACGATGTTGGTTGTTCCGACCTCTTTCGTGCTTTCCCTTCTTCTCGCACTTGCTGTTCATGCAAGCGGCCGTTTGGCGCAGTTTTGGCAAAGCATCTATTTCCTGCCGGTAACCGCTTCGCTCGTAGCCATGGCAGTGGTCTGGCAGTGGATTCTGCATCCCGAAGTGGGCATTGTGGCTGCGGTGCTGCCTTATTTCGGCATTACGCAGAAGGTGAATTTCTTAAATGACGCCCGCTTTGTGCTTTGGACACTGTCCTTCATCACCGTTTGGCAAATGACGGGCTACTTCATGGTGATCTTTCTGACCGGACTTGTACAGATTCCTCAGGATCTCTATGAAGCTGCGAGAGTCGACGGGGCAAAAAGTACTTGGTCACTCTTTGCCAACATCACTTGGCCGCTTCTCAGTGCAACGTCATTTTTTGTCCTCATTCTCACGATTATCAAGACGTTCCAAGTATTTGACATTGTCAAGGTACTCACACGCGGCGGTCCCGAGAAGGCAAGTGAAATTCTCTTGTACACGATGTATCAAGAAGGGTTTTCGTTCTTCCGTATGGGAACAGCTGCGGCAGTGGCGGCTATTTATCTCGCTGTCATGCTGCTGCTGACTTGGGCCAACAATGCCGTGATCGGCCGGAGGGTTCACTATGGCTTCGAATAAGCTGTGGAGGTCAATCGCCCTTAACGTGCTGCTGGCACTGGGTGCACTCGTCGTGCTCCTCCCTTTTGTTTGGATGCTCTCGCTTTCTGTGAAGCCTGAGAATGAGATTTACACCCCAACCATTCACTTTCTGCCGCATGCATGGGATTGGGCGAATTATGCGGAGGCGTTCGAGTTTGGCGAAGTCGGAACTTTCATCCGCAACGGCATCATCGTGACAGGTGCCATTCTGTGCATTCAGCTCCTCACCGTGATCCCTTGCGCCTACGTACTGGCCCGAAAACGCTTCCGGCTGGAGGGGCTGGCTTTTGGCATGGTTTTGACGGGTCTCATTGTGCCTCCTCAGGTGGTGGTCATTCCGCTCGTACTGATGATCGGCAGGCTGGGTCTTTTAAATACCTACACCGCACTCATCATTCCATTTATGACGAGCGCTCTGGGGATCTTTCTTATCCGGCAGTCTCTGAAGGCTGTTCCGCAGGATTTGATCGATGCAGCCCGCGTTGACGGTGCCAATGAAACAACGATACTTTGGACAATCCTCGTTCCTCAGGTCAAACCCGCCATTGCTGCTTTTGCGGTCTTCTCGATCGTCAGTCATTGGAACGATTTCCTCTGGCCATTGCTCGTGGTGAACGATATGTCGCTGGCTACGCCGCCTTTGGGTGTTTCCATTTTTGCTTCTGACGAAGGCGGCAACGACGTAGGACCGATGATGGCCTCAGCTACGATGATCGTGCTGCCGCTCCTTTTGATATTCCTTTTTGCTCGCCGCTGGTTCATTCAAGGCGTAACGATGTCAGGACTCAAATAGGCGGGTGTCATGCGATTTGCTGTGATTTCCGATCTCCATGTGCGCATTGACGGGCTGCTCTATGGCCTGGACACACAAAAACGGCTTGACGATGTTTTGTCAGATATAGACCGCGAGGCTCCGGATTTAGTGGTGGTTACGGGGGATCTTGCAGACTGCGCTGATTTAGGCTCCTATCGGCTGATCAAGGAGCGGCTTGAATCGCTCTCGCGGCCTGTATATGTTCTTCCGGGCAATCATGACGATCCCGTACAAATGCGGCAGATTTTCCCCGCAGCCCACGCCGTCAGTGTTTTTTCACCGGGCGCTTACTTCACGGATGCCGTGGAAACCGACGAAGCCATTCTCTTATTTCTCACTACAACCATCCCAAACACAGCTGCCGGGAGAGTTTCTCCAGAAGCTCTGCAGCAGATACGGCATATGAGACGTAAGGCGTTCTGCTCCCAGCGGGCGCTGTTGGTTTTCCTGCATCACCCGCCCTTTCGGTCGGGCTATATCGGCATGGATGCTTGCGCACTAGAGAACCGAAGAGAATTTCTCGCCGCATTCGGCAATGTCAGCCCTACGGGCAAAACACCGTCACAAAAGGGATCTGAAGTGACGGCAGGCATTTTTTGCGGACACCTCCATCGGCCGATGGCATCCCTCGTTGAGGGCTTGCCTTGCTGGACAGTACCTTCGGTCGCTCATTCGCTCGCCGCTTTTGAACGCAGCGGAGCAGTCCGTGCGGCAGCCGCCCCGCCAGGGTGGCTGCGAGGCACGTTAACCAAAGATTCGCTCGTTTGTGAGTTTGTCGAAATCTCGGCGCAGCCGGTGTTCCCCATTCCTTTTATTCCCCTTCGAGCCAGAGTTGAAGAGCAAGCTCTGAAGGTGCTTTCACCTGCTAACGACCATATGTCACTCAGAAAGGATTAAGTACCATGAATTCGCTTTCCCGCAAGCATTTCCTTCGCCTCGCTCTAGCCGTCGCCGCCGTTGCGGCCGCCGGTTCCGCTCCTAATGTTTTTGCCGCGGAGGATGTCGTCGAAATCACTGTCGCCCATCCGTACGGCAAGATCTTCCGCCCAATTCATCAGAAGATCATTAAGGAATTCAATAAGATTCATCCCAACGTTAAAGTGCGGCTTGAGACGCCGTTCCCTGATTATGAAGAGCTCACGCAGCGCACTTTGGCCGGCATCGCTCAGGGCAATGCCCCGGTGCTCTCCTTCCAGGGCATCAATCAGATTCGCCAATATATTGAAATGGGTGCGGCCTACGATCTTTCGGAGTTCGTCAAAAACGATCCGCGCTGGAAGGACGGCAGCGGCTACTATCCCACGATGATGAAACTCGGCAATTTCAACGGTAAGCAGTACGCGGTGCCGTTTGCTATCTCGACGCCGATTGTCTACTTCAACGAAACGCTGCTTCAAAAAGCAGGCATCGATACTTCGAAGGGTTTTGAAACTTGGCCCGCTCTTATCGAAGCAGCGAAGAAAGTTCAGGCGCTTGGTCCGGAGTATTCCGGTCTTTTCTATGATTATCAAGCGACAGGCAACTGGATGTGGCAGGCCCTGCTTTTCTGTGAGGGCGGCACGATGATGGACGAAAAGGAAACGCGGGTCACTTTTGCCGATGAACCGGGTTTGCGCGCAGCGCGTATTTTGCGAAGCTTTGTCGATCAAGGCGTGATGAAGGACTGGACTCGTCTGCAGGGCGAGCAGGCCTTTATTTCGGGCCGCGTGGGTTTTTATGCGGCTTCGACTTCGTGGTTGAAAGGCGTGCAGGATAAGACCTCAGGCTTTGCAATGAAAACGAGCCTCTTCCCGGTTGGAACGACGGGCAAGCGCATTCTGCCCAACGGCGGCAACGGCGCCATGATTATTACCAAGGATCCGAAAAAAGCCCGTGCTGCTTACGAGTACGCTATGTTCGCGGCAGGTCCGGTCGGTACGGCAATTCAAGTTCAGGGATCCGGTTACATGCCGATGCATGAAAAAGGAACCGAAGCGCTCAAGGATTTCTATAACGCCAATCCCAACTTCAAAACCTCACTGGCACAAATCCCGACTATCGTGCGGTGGTACTCCTTCCCAGGCACGAATACGCTCAAAATCATTGACGTCATCAAGGACGATCTGCAGGCGATCGTCAATAAACGCGTCACGGCAGACGAAGGCATCAAGGCTGCTGCTGACGAAGTTTCGAAACTCGTGAAGTAAGTCAGGCCATAAACACCCGAAAGGCATTCGGTTCCTTGTTCGGGGGCTGACCATACAACTTGAAAGGCGGTCCGGAGATCTCACAACACTGGATCTTCAGACTGCTTTTCGTTTTTTTCTAAGCCTGATCATGCGAAGTGCCATTTATCAAAGTCATGGGCTCACATCAGCCAAGGCAGTTCTTGCTCAAGCCCGATTTGTCATCAGCGATATTGACGGCGTTCTCTTTGACCCGACGGGGTGCCCGGTTGTGGGAGCTGCCAAGCTCTTCGCTAGCCGCCCCTGCGCACTGGTGTCCAATAATTCAACCCTGACCGCCAAAACGATCGCCAAGCGGTTTTCCGATGGAGGAGCCTATATCTCGCATGAGCGTATTTTTCTTGCCGGAGAGTATGCGGTCGGCATTGCGCTTAAGCGTTTCGGAAGCGCTCCTATGCTGTGGCTTGCAAGTGATGAAATAGGCGAACTGGCCGAAAAGATGCTCAATGAGGCAAGGTCTGTGGGTGAGGCCGCGGGCATTCTCATCTGCCGCGACCGCACACTCACGATGGAGCATCTCGAGCGAATCGTAAATGCGGTTCGCTGCGGCGCAGAGGTCATTCTTGCGAATCCAGACTTCACGCATCCTGAGGGTGAAAATGTGCGGATGGAAACAGGCGCTATTTGGAGCGCGGTAAGCTGTCAATTAGAAACGGCATGCTCGCCCGTATTAGTGGGGAAACCAGAAACACTGCTGGCGGAAGAAGCTTTGCGGATGTTGGGCGCAAATCGTCGTGAGGTGGTATTTCTTGGCGATAACCCAGATACGGACGGACTTACGGCACAGCGCCTCGGCGTGAACTTCATTCATACGGGAGGCAGAAACGGGTTTCCCTTAGCAGCATTGATCTGACGGGCGATCCTTGCAAGGGCATCGCTCGTCAGGCCGTCAGAATCACTGAGAATCTTGAACCGTGCAGAGTGTTTTCATGGCTCAAAGCCCACCCGCAGCGAGCGCAGATCCGCCGAACTAATGAAAGACCAATGCCGTTGTTGTCGGCATCGACGAACCTGCGGGGTGCTGAGAACATGGCCGCAATGCGTTCCGGGGAGATGCCGCCCGCTTCATCCTCTACAACAAAGCCATGCGCAGTTTCAAAAATTTGCACGGTTCCGGACGCTGTATAGGTGACAGCGTTTCGGAGCAAATTGTTAAGAACGACCCCCAGAAGAACCGGCGAGTAAAAGCCTGCACAGACCGCTTCCTGAATAACCTGCAGCTGAAGCCCTTTGGCTTCTGCCTGTGGTCTCCAGATTTCTTCCAAGTGTCGGATCATCCGGGTCAGTGTGTCAGGCGTGACTGAGCCGATCAATTCGGCTTCACGAGAAATCTGCAGGAAAGTGTCAACGAGTACCTGCATGTCCCTGAGTGCACGCTGGGCGCGTTCTGCCTGAGCACGCTGCCGATCGGTTAGGGGACTGCGCGTCAGCAGTTCAAGGCTGCCAGTGAGTGTCTGAATGGGGGTTTTTAATTCGTGCGTTACGTCACCCGTGAAGCGTTTCTCTCGTTCGAGAGCGGTATAGAGGCGCTCGAGTGCAATATCGCAGCTTCGCGCGAGGACTGTCACTTCGTCCTGGTTGTGCGGCGTGCTGATCGGCAGGTATTGGTCTGCGGAACTCGCATGGATGACGTTGTCTGCAAGCCGGCGGATAGGCGACATGATGCTGCGGTAGAGCAGCCATCCGCCGCCAAAAGCGCCAAACGCAACCAGTAAAGCAACCGTGCCGATAAGATGAAAATATGCGGTTTCCGCCCGCTTGAAGCATCCTTGCTGCTTTAAAAGTGCATAGGTGTTCGCACCGCGGTCAGCGATATAGAGAAAATAGGGGCGTTCGAGCTCTATTTCATGAAGGCCGGGAGGGAACAGCTCCCAAGCCTGCGGGATGGGCTTTACGTCCGGCCTGGTGCCGTAGAGCGTAACGCCCGGGTTGGTCTGCGGTGCTACACCGTTTTCAAGTGCTTGGATCTTCGCGGTAAGCTGCGAATTCATGAGATCGGCGGCGACATAGTTCTTCACCCAAGTGAAACTCCACCAGAGGGTGACAGAGTAGACCGCAGCGATTGAAATCGTCAGGATGGTGAGGCCGGCAATGACGCGGGCGCCGAGCGAGGCGTGACGAAAGCGATGACGCAAGTGCGAGAAGTCCATGCTTGAAACTCAATCGAGGCGTTTATCGCTGGGAGCGGCCGATGGACCAGCCCGCACCCGTGTGCGTGCGGATCAATGCCGTTGCGAACGGTTTATCTACGGCCTGACGCAGCAGATAGATATTCGCCCGCAAACTATCCGCGTCAGGAACATCATCGTCAGGCCAAATAGCGGCAGTGAGATGTTCGCGGTCCACAATTTCCGGACTCGCCTTCATGAGTTCTTCCAGGATGCGCTGCGCAATGCCTTTGATTTTCAACGGATTGCCGGCTCTTGTGGCTCGATGCGTTGAGAGGTCATAAACCAGATCTTCAACCATTAGTTTTTCAGGGGCTGTACGGCGAAGAATGGCTGAGACCCGTGCCCCAAATTCATTAAAAGAAAAAGGTTTGCCGAGATAATCGTCCGCACCGGCGCGGAGCCCGTCAATGCGTTCTGCAACGGAATTGTTGGCCGTGAGCATCAGGATGGGAATCTTCACGCCGCGTTCACGAAGTCGCCGGCAAAAGGTAACGCCGTCCATGCCCGGCATCGTCACATCAAGCGCTATCAGACTGAAGGCTTCTTTATGGAGGAAGTATTCAGCGTCATGAGCGCTGCAGGCGGTTTTAGCGGTCCAGCCAAGGTCTTCGCAGAAGTCTGAGAGATTGGCGCAGTGGTCAGGATCATCGTCAATGATAAGAAGGCGAACGGTCATGGTGCTCGAGTCAGCAGAGACGCTTAAGTGTAAACCTGATGTGAGGCGGAAAGAAGTATAAGGATCTCGAGACCAATAAGACAGAGGCACTAGGAATTTTGTGTCAACAAAGAAAACTCACTTAAAGTTATGCGGTAAAAAATAAATAGGTACGTAAATTATTATTTATTTAATAAACATGATTTTTATTGCTATGGTCTTATTCTCGAACACGTTGCATTTGAAGATCTCAGGGCAGCTGCGGACGCACGCATTTAAATGTTGCTGAGTTTTTTGGAAAAGATAAAAAACCATAAATAACAATACGTTTATTTAGCCTTAAAGCCGCGAATTGAGCTGATTCAAAAGATTGAGCTGTGCTTTACCTTTCTTAAGGTTGGCGTCAAATTCCTTTGACGTCGCTTGAGAAGCGAATTTTTAGAATCGCTTCCGTCGAAGCAGAAGAACATCAGGAGATACATCAAAAAACTCCGAAAACAAGCTTCGTCTACCGACCCTTAGAAAGGAGAAATCATGCATCGAGCTTTGCAGAAAGTTCTGCTGCCGCTTGGTCTTTTTGTCTGCGCAGCGCCCCTCTGGGCTGCGCAAACGGCGGATGAAGACCTCACAAAGTCCGTACCCTGTGCCGCTTGCCATCAGGACCTCACGAAAAACTACTTCATGAGTCGTCATGGCGTGATTGCAGACAGCCGCACGCCAGGCAAAAACTGTTCAACATGTCACGGCGAAACGCTGCGGCATATGTCGAACCCGATGAAAGAAAAGCCTCAGTTTACGTTTAAGAAAGACGTGAACGGCTTTATGAGCGAAGAAAATTTAAAAGCATCGAATGCCGTTTGCACGAGCTGCCACAAAGGTGGAGAGCAAAAGCACTGGGCACATTCTGCGCATGAGAACGCACAGGTGGGGTGTGTTTCCTGCCATTCGAACCATAAGGCTGATGTTGCTTTAAATGATCGGACGTCCACGGCGCTTTGCATTTCCTGCCACGCTGAACAAAAAGCGGATCTCTTTAAAACGACTGCACATCCGCTGCTTTCCGGGCAAATGAACTGCGTGTCCTGCCATAACCCGCATGGTTCGCAGCCCGGTGACGAAGCGATGACGAAGAAAGGGAACACCAACGATACGTGCTACAGCTGCCACCCCGGCAAGCGCGGTCCCTTCCTTCACGGCCATCAGCCCGTCACAGAGGATTGCGGCAACTGCCACAACCCGCACGGCTCCAACAAAGGGGCGATGCTCAAGATGAGTGATCCGATGCTTTGCAAGAGCTGTCATGCCGCTTCTCATCACAGTCCGACCGATACAGGCAGTGCCGCGACAGGCTGCCTGAACTGTCATCCGCAGGTGCATGGTTCCAACCATATCAGCGGCCGCAAGTTTGCGAATTAACGCGAGGGGAAAATGATGAACGCAATGCATTTCAAAGCTGCGCGTCTGGCGCTTGCGCTGGCAGGAGCTTTCTCCGCAGTCGGGGCTTCGGCCTTTGATCAGATTCCGCTGACACTTGACGAAGCGCAGTCTGCGGCCGAAGCGGATCGTGCAAACTCGATTCGAATGGGCGGCGAAGTGAGCGCTGCCAATGGTTCAAGCACAGCGGCGGCCAAATCCTGGAATGGCTACGGCAAAGCAGAGGGAGGCGCAGATGTTGACGTCAATCTCTCTGGCGGAACTGCCGCTGAAGGCTGGCGCCTTTCAGGTGACAACTTGGGTTCTCCGATTCCTCGTTTGCGGGCGGAATATCAAAAGGCAGGGAAGTATGCGCTCGAAGGTGAGGCAAAGCGCTTTCGCCATGTCGTCGCGGAAGACGCGAACGTGATGGGCGGCAAAGCGGACCTTGAGACGATCCGCGATGTTTATCGTGTCGGAGCAAGATGGCTGCCCGCAGATAACGTGGATACGCGTATAGCCTATCGGGCAGACCATCGACAGGGAACGAGTTCGGTTTTGCTCAAACGCAAGACCTACAATCGTGCCTATGAGCTCGATGACACGCATCATCAGGCAGCCGCTTCAATCGAATACCTCGGTTCCGGATGGCGTGCTTCGACTGGCTATGAACTCTCAAAGTTTGAAAATGATGCGGGCCCGCTGCTCTATTTTGTGAGCAATGATCAGGGCCAGCCCAAGATTGCAGGCCGCGCAATCGATCCCTCCAATACGCTTCACCGTGTGAAAGCGGATGCTTCATTCGATATTGGACAAACGTCGCGTCTGGATGTGGCTGCAGGGTATGCCTGGAGCCAATTGGATGACGCGGTTTTGGATTCCTCCACAGGGCTCAGTGCTGCGGGATACAACGTGAAGGCCCGCGTTCCAAGCTTTAATGTTGCGCTCACCTCTTCACCGCTGCCGAAGCTTAAGCTCGACCTGGACTATGGGTTCCGTCGTTATGACAAGTCCGTGGATACCGCCTCGGCGACCATCACAACGGATCAGGATTATTCGGAAAATAAGTTTTCGGCCAATGCCGTCTATTCTTTCGGCGGAGGTTATTCCGCCAGAGTTTACGGCAAGTATCTTGACCGCGATGACGAACAGGTGGTCGAAAATGTACGCACTTATACGGGCGGCCTGGCGCTTAGAAAGCGCATGTCAAACACGCTCTCGGGCAGCCTCGGGCTCGAAGTGAGCGGTCAGTCCGCCAAGAATTACATTGATGCCGAGCAAGTCGCAAGTGAATCAACGCCCTGGGATCGTCTTGGCTATGACCAAACGGCATTTAAGCTCAACTTGACTTCGTCGCTCATAGACTCGGTTACGGTCAGTCTGCTCGGTTCATGGTACCTGAAGAGTTTCGATGCGCCGGAAAATCCGACGGTGACATACGCCATTACAAGTGCGCACGGCACTACCGCCGGAGTGGATGTGGATTGGGCACCGTCACGTGACTGGAATCTCTTTGGCTTTTATTCGTTTGACCGTATGAAAGCAGAGATTGATGCCAACGGAGGCGATCTCAACGATACGATGACCTCTCATACGGTAGGCGCTGGTTTCGGGCTCCATCCAGTCAATGCTCCCTGGACATTTGCGATGCGTTACGTCTATGGCTTTGACAAGGACAAAAACGCCGCAAAAGGGCTGATGGACTGGAAAAACGAGTACAAGTCACACTACGCAGAGGCGAACTTCGGCTGGAAACTCACGCAGCAGTGGAAGCTTGAAGGCGCAGCGCTGTTTGGGAAGGTTGACTCGAACGATATTCGGCACCTCGGCAGCGATGCCCCGAGCGGGTCAGAGCTGACTTCCGGCTTATATGCCAGTCCAAACTATACGGCTTGTGCTTTTTACGTTGGAGCAACTTACTATCTGCCGTAATGCTTGCAGCCTAACGTATTGAAAACTCCCGAAAGACCCGATCCGACCTAAGCCGGAAAGCGGTCTTCGGGAGTTTTCTTTTATGCGCAATAGCTGTCAAGCGAACGATAAATTGACCTATCTAAACGAACGGCAAATTGACCTGCCTGCTGATGTTCGTTTCTTACGTTTTTTCGGCTCACAGCGAGGAGTTCAGCGGGCGGATGGCCGTGAGCTGCCCTGATTGTGTCCTTTAAACTAATCTTCCTTCAGTTAGAAACGGGGCGGTACCGGATGGAGTTTGAGGATGCGGGGCGTCCTAATCCGACATACCGCTTAGGACATTCGACGGTATCTCTTTGGCGGCTGTCATCAATCGGCAGGATTCCTGCGGCGAAAAGCTTACGCGGCCGTTAAGACGAAATCTGCGCTGTAGAGTGAAACCGAGGCCGCGGTATAGACGGTCAACAAAAGGGAAGAAGAAATGCTGGGGTCCGCCTCGGAAACGGATCGAAGCAGTCTTCTCCTCGGATGGAAGCATCCGGCAGAAACATATCCACTCGCACGCCGCACGGACGAATGACTCGGTGCGCTCAAATCTTCGCGGCATACCGCATTGAGCGCGCGCGAGCAGTCATTCGAACCGTTCGATTTCTGAAGGAAGAAAAAAATGGCGCTTTGCTGCAAGAAAACGCTCGCGGCTCTCACTGCCGCGCTGATGCTCGCTGCTCCGGCCTGGGCAGAAACGGTTTTGAAGGTTGTGCCGCACGCCGACCTGAAGGTACTCGATCCGGTGTGGACGACCGCGTTCGTCACGCGCCACCACGGCTACATGATCTACGACACGCTCTTTGGCCTCACGCAAAAGGGCGAGATCAAACCGCAGCTCGTTGATACCTACACGGCGTCTCCCGACAATCTGCATTACAGCTTCACGCTGCGCGAAGGGCTGAAATTCTCTGACGGGACGCCGCTCACGACCAAAGACGTCATTGCATCCATCAAGCGCTGGGGTGCGCGTGACAATCTCGGCGCGAAGCTGCTGGCGGCTGCCGAGAAGCTCGAAGCCAAGGACGACCGCACCTTTACGCTCGACTTTAAAAAGCCCTTCGGCATGGTGCTCGATGCCTTCTCTAAACCGTCCTCCATTCCGCTTTTTGTGATGCCCGAGAAGGTCGCTCAGACCGACCCCTTCAAGCAGATTACCGATATGACGGGCTCGGGCCCCTACATGTTTGCGGCAGACCGCTATCGTCCGGGCGAAAAGGTGGTCTACCTTAAGAACCCGTACTATGTGCCGCGCAACGAGCCCGCTGACGGCACGGCCGGCGGCAAGCACGTCTATGTCGATGAGCTCGACTGGGTGATCCTGCGCGATGCGCAGACGGTTGCCAATGCCATTGAAAAAGGCGAAGTCGACGTGGTTGAAATGGTGCCCAATGAACAGTATTCGGTTCTCAAAAAGAACCCCGACATTAAGCTCCTTAACCAGACGGGCAAGCAGTCGGCGATGCTGCATCTGAACCATGCCATTCCGCCCTTTAATAATCCGAAGATTGCGCAGGCCGCGCTCATGGCGATCAATCAGGCGGCGCTGCAGCGCGCACAGATCGTGCATAAGGAGCTCTGGAACACCTGCACGTCGATTTACCCGTGCGGCTCGCTTTATGCGTCCGACAAGACCGACTATTTCACCGGCAAGCCTCAGTTCAAGCGTGCTCAGGAGCTTTTGAAGGAAGCCGGCTATGACGGCACGCCCGTTGTCCTGATGCTGCCGGCCGATATGCCGAGCCTGAATAAATATCCGCCGGTGATGGCTGAACTGCTGCGCCGCGCAGGCTTTAAGGTCGATCTTCAGTCGATGGACTGGGCCACTTTGGTTACGCGCCGTACGAAGAGCTCCCCCGTATCTGAGGGCGGCTGGAACGGCTTCATCACCTTCTGGAATCAGGCCGATACGTTCAACCCGCTCTTCTTTGCGCCGCTCACCGGCAGCGGTCTGAAAGGGTGGTTCGGCTGGACGGACGATCCGAAGCTTGAAGCGCTTAAGGATGAGTTCGTGGGAACTTCGGACCTGGCCAAACGCAAAGAGCTTGCCGAAGGCATTCAGCTGCGCGTCATGGATTCGGGCGTCTACGGCATGCTCGGTGAAGCCAAGCCCATCATTGCGCTCAGAAAGAATATTTCCGGACTGGTTGAGGCTCCAATCAGCGTCTTCTGGGGCCTGAAGAAGGACTAAGCGCCTCAAACGCACACACGGCTTTTCGGCCGGAGACATTCTGCGCCTCCGGCCGAAACGCTTTGTGTTCGATTCTGCTTCTATCGAAAAAGAGACCCCTCGTTTCCTGCAGACTCCCGCTCTAAAAGAGAATAGGAGACCAGACATGTTCATTCTTCGAAGGTTCCTGGCCTTCATTCCAGTCGCACTGATCGTCGCGCTGATTGTTTTCCTGATGCTCCATTTGTCGCCGGGCGACCCGGTAGCGGCCATCGCGGGTGATTCCGCTACGGCTGCCGACATTGCCCGCATCCGCGCCGAGCTGGGACTGGACGATCCGCTGCCCGAGCAGTTTGTGCGCTGGTGCATGGAACTCATTCAGGGCGACCTCGGCCGCTCCTACTTTCTCAACCGGCCGGTGGCGGATCTGATCGCCGACCGCGTTGGTCCGACATTGTCACTGGCGGGCTTCACGATCGTTCTCACCGTTCTCATTGCCGTTCCGCTCGGCGCTTGGGCGGCTTACCGCCAAGGCGGCTGGGTTGACCGTGCCTTGATGGGCTTTTCTGTTCTGGGTTTTTCCATTCCGTCCTTCGTGCTGGGCTACTGCTTCGTATGGCTTTTTGGGTTAAAGCTCAATTTGCTGCCGTCGCAGGGCTACGTCCGCTATGACGAAAGCATTGAGGGGTGGATCTCGCACCTGATCCTGCCGTCTCTCACGCTCTGCTGCATCTATGTGGCGCTCATTGCGCGCGTCACGCGCGCATCGGTGGCGGAGATGCTTACGGAAGACTTTATCCGTACGGCCCGCGCCAAGGGCATCACTGAAATGCAGGTGCTGCTCGGCCATGCGCTTCGCAATGCTGCTGTTCCCATTGTCACGGTCGTCGGCGTCGGCATTGCGATTCTGATCGGCGGCGTTGTGGTGACGGAGATTGTCTTCGCCATTCCCGGGCTCGGCAGTCTCACGATCGATGCGGTGATGTCGCGCGACTATCCGCTCATTCAGGGCGTCACGCTCTTTTTCTCGATGCTCTACATGTTCATCAACCTGCTGATCGATTTGAGCTACACGCTCTTTGATCCGCGGATCCGCGAGTGAGGAGACTGGGAATGTTTAAGAACGCTCTGCGCAAAGTCTTCGCCAACGGTTCCGTCCGTCTCGGCGGCGGCGTGCTGCTGCTTTTGATTTTGATGTCGATTTTTGCGCCTTGGCTCGGCACAATCGATCCGACGATGCTCGATCCGGGCAGTCAGAACCTGCTGCCCGGCACGACGAATGTCTTTATGACGCTCGACGGCGACGAGTTCGAGCACTTCTTCCTGATGGGATCAGACTCGCTTGGCCGAGATATCTGGAGCCGCACGCTCTACGGCGGCCGCGTTTCCATCACGCTCGGCATTTCAGTGGCGCTCCTCGCGGTTTTCTTCGGTACGGTTGCCGGCCTCCTTTCGGGCTATTTCCGCTGGGTGGATGCCGTAATGATGCGCGTGATGGATGGCTTTATGTCCATTCCGGCCATCCTCTTCGCGATCAGTTTGATTGCTATGTTCGGCAACGCTTTGGTCATCGTGGTGACCGCCATCGCCATTCCGAGTATTCCGCGCATTGCCCGACTGGTGCGCTCCGTTGTGCTGTCGGTGCGAGAGGAACCCTACGTTGAAGCGGCGATTGCCTTGGATACGCCGGTGTGGAAGATCCTTCTGCGTCACATCCTTCCTAATGCCACTGCGCCGCTCATCGTGCAGGGCACCTATGTTTGTGCCGAAGCCATTCTGGTCGAAGCCATTCTGTCCTTCCTGGGGGTCGGCATGCCGGTTGAGGCAGCGACTTGGGGGAACATCATGGCTGAAGGGCGCAGCCAATTTAATGCGTATCCGCACATGGTGCTGCTCCCCGGCATCTTCCTCGTTCTCACGATCCTTTCAGTCAATATTCTCGGTGACGGTCTGCGCGATTCACTGGACCCGAAGTTCTCGAAGCGGAGCGACAAATGACGGAATCTTCTCTCAGGGCTCAAAAGCTCCCAGTGCTTGAGGTCGAAGACCTTGCCGTAAGTCTGCCCCCGGGCGGCGATCGTCCGAATGCCGTTGAGCACGTTTCCTTCACGGTCAATGAGGGTGAGGTGACGTGCTTGATCGGCGAGTCGGGGTCAGGAAAATCTGTTATCGCTTCAACGGTGATGGGACTGCTCCCGAAGGGACTCGCACCGGCCGCGGGTTCGGTGAAGCTCCTCGGGATGGATCTCTTTCGCCGAACGCCGGACGAAATACGCCGGCTGCGGGGCGCCAAGATGGCAATGGTTTTTCAGGAACCGATGACCGCTCTGAATCCGGTGATGACCTGCGGCGATCAAATGGATGAACTCCTCAGAGCACACGTTCCGATGGGGCCGTATGAACGCCGCATCCGCATTCTTGACCTCTTCGAGGAGGTGCGGCTTCCGGATCCGCCGAGAATTTTCCGCTCATATCCGCATCAGCTTTCGGGCGGACAGCGCCAGCGCATTGTGATTGCAATGGCTCTCTTGCTTAAGCCCGATCTGCTGATCTGCGACGAACCCACCACCGCGCTCGATGTGACAACGCAGGCGAGCATTTTGAAGCTCATTTTGGAACTTCAGAAAAAGAACGGCACGGCGGTCCTTTTCATTACGCACGACTTTGGCGTAGTGAGTGAAATCGCCGATCAGGTCGTGGTGCTCGAACTCGGCAAACAGATCGAAACAGGTCCCGCCAAAGCAGTGCTGCAGCACCCGAAAGAGCCCTACACCCAGAAGCTCATTAATGCGGTGCCGGAATTAAAACCTCGTCACCGCCCGCCGGTTGACGGCAATCCGACCCTTCTGGACGCGAAGAATGTGGTGAAGACCTATACGCTCGGGGGCTTTTTTACCGGACGGGTCAAGGTGCGCGCACTGAAGGGCGTTTCGGCCCGTCTTCGCCGCGGTGAAACCATCGGCATCGTTGGCGAGTCAGGCTCGGGCAAATCGACATTTGCCCGTTCAATTGCTCGTTTGATTGATCCCACATCGGGTGAAGTGTGGGTGAACGGGGAGAATGTCGCCGCGGCTCCCAAGCGCAAGCTCCACGGGCTTCGCCGCCGGCTGCAGGTGGTCTTTCAGGATCCGTACCGTTCGCTCGACCCCCGTATGACGGTGGGTGAATCCATTGTGGAAGGTCCCGTCAACTTTGGGGTTCCCAAGGAAGAAGCTTGGAAGCGCGCGCAGGAATTTATGAAGATTGTTCGTCTCTCGCCCGACGCGCTCAACCGTTATCCAAATCAATTCTCCGGCGGTCAGCGTCAGCGCATTTCGATCGCCCGCGCACTCGCCTGTGAGCCAGAAATTTTGATTTGCGACGAAGCCGTTTCCGCGCTCGACGTTTCTGTGCAGGCCGACATCCTGAAGCTCTTGGAAGAAATTCAGGTGAAGCTCGGCATCGGCATTCTCTTTGTCACACACGATCTGCGAGTAGCAAGTCAGATTTGTGACGATGTGATTGTTATTCGCCGCGGCGAATGCGTGGAATCGGGTCATGTGCAGGATGTCTTTTTCCACCCGCAGCACGAATACACCAAGTCGCTTATCGCTGCAGCGCCGGGCACGAACTATCCGTTCGGCCGTACTGCGCATCTTTTCTGATTTTTCTTTTTTCTGAGGCGTTTAGCCATGAATAAGATTTTGGAGACGCTCGAAGCTGAGCGTGAAGAGCTTGCCGATTGGCGGCATGATTTCCATATGCATCCCGAGCTTGGTCTTGAAGAAACGCGAACGGCCGGGATCGTGGCGCAAAAGCTTCGCTCCTGGGGCATTGAAGTGACCGAACACGTCGGCGTAACGGGGGTCGTCGGCGTGATTAACGGCGACCTGGGGCCGGGACGTTCGATCGGTCTGCGCTGCGATATGGATGCGCTTCCCATTACGGAGTGTTCGTCGCAGTCTTGGAAGTCGACCGTCAAGGGCAAAATGCATGCCTGCGGTCATGACGGCCACACGACGATGCTTTTGGCTGCCGCGCGTTACCTTTCGCAGCATCGGAACTTTCGCGGCCGCGTCGTACTGGTGTTCCAGCCGGCCGAAGAAGGCACGGGCGGCGCCTTAGCCATGATTAAAGACGGCCTTTTTGAACGCTTTCCCATGGATGAGATCTATGGGATGCACAACTGGACGGATGTTGAGCCCGGTACTTTCTTCTCCGTGAAGAGCGGCGCTGCTATGGCAGGGTCGGACTTTTTCACGATTAAGCTTCACGGCAAAGGAGCGCATGGTTCCGCTCCGCAGCTTTCGGCGGATGCGGCTTTGGCGGCATCTCTCGTCACCGTGGCCTTGCAGCAGATCGTTGCGAGAAATGTTGCGCCGCTTGATTCTGCGGTGGTGTCGGTCACCAAGATCCATACGGGTTCAGCCTTTAACATCATTCCGCAGGAAGCTGAGCTCGGCGGCTGCACTCGATTCTTTTCGAGCGAAACCGGCGCGATGCTTCGCCGCCGGATTGAAGAAGTGGCCGTATCGACCGCTGCCGCCTGCGGCGTTAAAGCGGAGGTGGAGTTCGAGTCCATCTATGCGGTTTTGGATAATGTCCCTCAGTTGGCCGAAGCCATGAAGAAGGCCGCTGCTGCAGTTGTTGGTGAAGCCAAGACGCAGTGGGCCGCGAATCCGCAGATGGGAAGTGAGGATTTCTCCTTTATGCTTGAAAAGGTGCCGGGCGCCTACTGCTTCTTGGGCGGTCAGGCTCCGCATGGCGCGACCAATCTGCATAATCCCTCCTTTGACTTCGACGACCGTGTTCTGCCGACCGGGGCAGCCATTTGGGTGGAGCTCACGATGGAGCGTTTAGCTCTCTGAAGAGCTTTTAGCAATACAAAACCGAGCGGCGGCGGTGTTCAGGCAGACGCCGCCGAGAGACCCTCACGGCATGTTGGATGGAATAAACCGACGTGCCGTTTTTTCTTATGGGGTCTATCGATCCAAGAATTTATTTGCATCAGCTGTTTATGAGCATGGTGATGCGGAGAGCAGTTGATATCGACCCTTCATTAAGGGAAACTACGGGCACCGCAAGTCACTCAAGATACATCGAAAACGGTGATTGCGTTATTTCCCTGACTATGCCGGGCGAAAGAGCTGAGATAGAATGGCGTCATTATGTATAACAGCTTGTTTTTGAAGCAATAAAGAGAGACAGGCATCTGCAAATACAGGGCTTTTCAGCTGGGAAACGCGCCGATTAAAGTCGGTGATTATGAGTAAACTAGATAGTTTCACTTAGCTGATGGGACCTGCAGAGGGAGCAGCCATGTTGGGCGAAATTTGGAAAATTGGAGATTGGTCGGTATTTCCGGCTGAGAATACCCTTCGTCGCGACGGGTCGGAGGTGAAGGTTCCGCCGCGTCTGATGGACGCTTTGATTTTCTTCGCTCGGCATCCCGACCATGTGATTTCGCGAACGGAATTGGTTGCGCATCTCTGGAACCGTTCTGTAGTGACGGATCAAACCGTCACGCAGAACATTTTCGAACTGCGCAAAGCGCTGCGCGATGGACGCGGCCGGCAAGAGGCGCCGGAATATATCGCGACAGTGCCAAAGCGCGGCTATCAGCTCGTCGTTGAAGCGGAGCTCTTGCGCACTGCGCAGACCGAGGAGCCGCAGCCGGATGCCGTTTCTGCTCAAGGTGCTTCTGAAGCTGAATTAGTCCCGCCTGCACAAGCGGCCGCAGGACAAGCCAAGTCAGAAGGGAAGCGCTCTAAATTCATGGATTTTGCGCGCTCCTTCCTCTTAGATGAAGTGGAACTTGGCTTCAAAAAATATCCTTATTGACTCGCTGAGGGCCGCCCTTTGAGCATGCCGTAATAGACCCAGCTGAGGCACACGAGTACGGTGCCGATTTTCATGGTGTCAAAGTTCAGGCAATAGAGTGAACCGAGCAGCATCACAATTGCCGCGGTGGCAATCGTATGAATCGTTTCCCGCCGTTTGGGCGAAGTGCACTCGGCTGTGGCCAGCGCGAAGCTCCCGCTCATGCAAATGACGAACGCAAAGAGCGTGATAAAGACGGCAAGGTCGGTAAATTGCTCATAGATCGTGAAGGTTGAAGGGCTCAGGATCGGCAGGCAGAGAAGACTTTGCACGCCGGTAAGCAGAATGAGTCCCTTTACGGCGGCATCGTGCTTATTCATTTGGCCAAAGATCGACGGGAAAAAGCCGGCATGAGCGGATGACGCGAAAACGCGTGCCATGGTGAACTGCCAGGAAACGAGAGATCCGGCGCATCCCAGCCAGAGCAAACAAGAAACGACAGCACCCGATGTTCCGCCGAAAAGCGAGGCATAAACCACGGCAAACGGCGCATCAGACTGGAGGATGACCGCATTGGGAACCAGACCAGCCGTCAGATTGGTGGTTGCGATATAGATGAAGGCCGTCAGAAGTGTGGCGCAGATAACGGCTTTAGGCACATTCTTTTCCGGATTTTCCACGGATTCCGCATTGGCACAGGCCGATTCCAAGCCAAGGAACGCCCAAAAGGTCATTGAAATGCCCGACGATACGGCATCGAGCGTTGGAATTTGATGGGGATTCCAATTGGCCGCATAGAGCGCCGGATCAAACCAAAAGCCGCCTACAACGACAAGCGTAATCAAAGGCAGCAAGAGCGCCCAGACGAAGATGCCGGTGATGCGGCCGGTGATGTACGGGGTGCGGAAGGTAAGAAGCGATGCAATCCATAAAAGGAGCACGCAGCCGATGCAGGCAAAAACGGATGAAAACGGCAAATGGAACCAGTTCAGCCCATAGCTTACGGCTGCCAGAGAGATGGCAATGTTGCCGAAGACGAGTGAAATGGCATAAGCATAGTTGACGATAAAAGCGCCGGGCTTGCCAAAGGCATATTCGGCAAAGCCGCCCAATCCGCCCATTTTTTTCGACAGCATGCCGCATTGAGCGAAAACGTAAGCCACTGCTCCCGAGGCGAGGGCAGTGACAATCCATGAAAGCATTGAAATGGCGCCGATTTCGGCAAATTTTGCCGGAAGCATGATGATGCCGGCTCCCATCATGCTTAGGGAGGTTAGAAGCGTGAGCTGCATCACGCTCATTTTTCTTCTTGGCATTTGCACCCTCAAAATGTTTGGAAAGTCGGCAGCGCTCAAAACATACCGAAGTTCATCGCTTCACGGAGCTATGAATGTTTTATTTGTATACGTATGTAATATGTGAGCTTACGATTATTGCAGGAACTTGATAATAGCGCCTTTGATCACAAATGAAATCACTGTGAGACAGTCAATTGCTGGCTGCCACCCGCGAAATATCGAGGATGGCAGCCTTCGTTTGAGAGGCATCGAAATCAGATGCTTCAATGGGTATTTAGGAATTAATCGTCAGCGGCGGCACTCATAGCAACATTGGACTTATGGTTGTGCTTGAAGAGCTTTTCAGCAGCCAGACCATAGAAGAACCAGCCGGCGAATGTGGCGAGTGCACCGTACATCATGGCTTCGAAGCCGGCAGCGTAAAGCGCGTAGAGGCTGTACACCGTGCCGATGAAGGCCATGATCTTAACCCACTTCGCCTGATTGCCCGTAACGCCTTCAGCCTTGAGCATCACGAACACGGCAGCCATCGAGAGAAGGTACGGCATGACGTTGGTGACCACAGCGAGGTCAACGAGCGTATTGAACTGGCGATAGAGGGAGGGGCTGATCGTCATGAAGGACATGAGCGTCTGAACCGAGACGATGATCGTCATGCCAAGAACCGGCGCGTCATCCTTTGTGACCTTGGAGAACCACTTCGGGAAGTAGCCTTCGTCGGCAGAGGACTTGAAGACGCGGGCGATCGTAAACTGCCAGGACAGAAGCGAACCGGAGCACGACAAGATCATGAGACCCATAACGATCTGGCCAACGGTGCCGTTGAACATGGTCGCGAAAACGAGGCCGAAGGGAGCGGTCGACTTCACAAGTTCAGCGTTGTCAACGATGCCGGCAGCGACGTTGGTCGAAAGGATGTAGATCACGGCGACGCCGAGCGTAGCGCCAAGCACAGCCTTCGGAACGTTCTTTTCAGGATTGTCGACGGCTTCGGAGTTCGCGCAGGCAGATTCCAGACCGAGGAAGGACCACAACGTCATGGAGATCGAGGCGCTGACGGCATCGAAAGCGGGCAGATTATGCGGATTCCAAGCGGCGGTATACGTGTCAGGATTGAACCAGAACCAACCGAATACAGAAATGCCGGCAACCGGAATGATGACGCCCCAAGCCGTGAAATTGGAGATGAGGCCGGTGATCTTGGCGCCCTTGAAGTTGAGAACCGTGCAGATCCAAAGAACCGCGATTGTCAAGAGGCAGGTTTCAAACGGCGTCGTATTGAGGCCGAAGAGTGCAACGGCATAACCGACGGCCGAAATGGCAATGGCGATGTTCGCAATCAGGAGCGAGACGCAGTAAGCGTAGTTGGCCAGGAACGAGCCCGACTTGCCGAAAGCATATTCAGCATATCCGCCCATACCGCCGCGGTTGCGCGAAAGCATGCCGCATTTTGCGAAAGCGTAGGCGAGAGCCGTGGAGCCGCCGGCCGTGACCAGCCAGGAAATAATTGAGAAAGTACCGACTTCAGCAAGTTTCGTCGGGAGCATGATGATGCCGGAGCCCATCATGTTAAGGGCTGTTAGGAGCGTAAGCTGCGTTACGCTCATTTTGCTCGAGGAACCGGACATAAATTGTCACCTCATTGTTGTTGGGATCAGATTTAGGCGGCCGCAACGGCGACCGCCCAAATGCGGCTGGTTAGTGATTAGCCTTCAATGCCGAGTTCGGCGGTGCGTTCTTTGGTCAGCACGTAGCCGTAGGCACGCTTGCGTCCATCCGGATCCTTCTGGATGTAGACGCCCTGGAGCTCAGGCGCAAAGCCCGGGCAGCGATTGATGCCTTCTTCAAGCGCGAGGAAGTACTGCAGGACGGAGTTGCCCCAAACTTCACCCGGGACGCAGCAAAGCACCCCCGGCGGGTAGGGCAGAGCGCCTTCTACAGCGATGCGGCCTTCGGCCTGTTCAAGCGGCACGAGCTCGGCGTTGCCGCGGATGAACTCGAAGTGAGCCTGCTGCGGATCGAGCGCACGGCGCGGGAAGTGCGAACGGCGGAACATTTCCTTTTGCAGCTGCTTGACATTGCGGGACTTATAGAAGTCATGCATTTCCTGACAGAGGCGGCGGATGGTGTAGCCGTGGTAGCGCTCTTCATTGGCGAAGTAGATGGAGGGCAGCACATCAACCAACGGCGCATCGGCGTCGAGGAATTCCTCAAAGCGAGCGATCTGGGTGATGAGGTGTTCCATCTTGGCCATGTCTTCGGCCGGCGTCATCAGGAAGAGAATCGAATTCAAGTCGCACTTTTCCGGAACGACAGCGTTTTCGCGCAGGAAGTTGGCAAGAATCGTGGCGGGAACACCGAAGTCGGCGTAGTGTCCCGTTTCAGCATCAATGCCCGGGGTGGTGAGCAGCAGCTTGCACGGATCGACGAAGTACTGGCGTTCGCCGTAACCTTCGAAGTTATGCCACTTCGCTGCCGGTTCGAATTCGAAGAAGCGCAGGTTGTGCGCGATTTCCTCCGTGGGATATTCACCCCAGGGCTTACCGTCGATCAGTGCCGGGACGAAGGGCTTGATGTACTTGCAGGTCTTCATGAGCAGCTTGCGGGCTTCAATGCCCACGCGGACGCAGTCCGCCCAAAGGCGCTGACCGCTCATGCCTTCGTGCATCTTCGCGTTGACGTCGAGCGCCGCAAAGAGCGGGTAGAAGGGCGAAGTGGACGCGTGCATCATGAAGGCGTTGTTGAGGCGCTTATGCGGGCAGTAGCGGCTTTGCCCCTTGATGTGGCTGTCCTTCTTATGGATCTGCGAGGTCTGCGAGAAACCGGCCTGCTGCTTATGCACGGACTGCGTCACGAAGATGCCCGGATCTTCAGGTCCGAGATCGAGAAGCAGCGGCGAGCAGTCCTTCATCATCGGGATGAACTGTTCGTAGCCCACCCAGGCAGAGTCAAAGAGGATGTAGTCGCAGAGGTGACCAATGCGGTCGACAACTTGACGAGCGTTATAGATCGTGCCGTCGTATGTGCCGAGCTGGATGATCGCAAGGCGGAACGGGCGCTTGGCTTCAGCTTTTTCAGGACGCACTTCGCGGATCATGTCGCGCAGGTAGTGCTCTTCGAAGCAGTGTTCATCAATACCGCCGATGAAACCGTAGGCATTGCGGGCCGTTTCAAGATAAATGGGAGTGGCGCCGGCCTGCAGCAGGGCACCATGGTGATTGGATTTGTGATTGTTGCGGTCAAAGAGCACCAGATCGCCCGGTGCAAGCAGAGCGTTGAGCACAACCTTGTTGGAGGCTGACGTGCCGTTGAGCACGAAATAAGTCTTGTCGGCGTTGTAAATACGGGCAGCTTTTTGCTGAGCAAGGCACGGTGCGCCTTCATGAATCAGCAGATCGCCCATCGAAACGTCGGCGTTGCACAAGTCAGAGCGGAAGACGTTTTCACCGAAGAATTCAGCAAATTCGCGGCCGGCAGGATGACGGCGGAAGAAGGCGCCGCCCTGATGCCCCGGGCAGTCAAACTGGGCATGGCCGTTGCCGACATATTCTTCGAGGCTGCCGAAGAACGGCGGGAGGACGGTGTCCTCATACTTCTGCGCAAGGGTGTCAATCTGACGGCCATAGAGCTTGGCATCGTCACTCTTGCGGTCAATGATGCTCGCTGCACGGCCAATCAGGCAAGGATCTACTTTGCCGCCTTCGTTCAGGATAACCACAGGAATGCCGAAGGCGTTCGACTCAATCTGCTCAAGTTTGCCGGCGAGGGCCTCATCGGCTGTCATGACGGCGATGGAAACCTGGGTGAAGTTGGCGTTGTCGAAGTCAATGACTTCGCGTTCGCATTCAAAAGCTGAACGACTGGCTTCAGTGGCGGCAACATAGAGTTTGCGCATAGGAAAGTCCTCTTTAAGGGCTGTCTTTCTAATATTTTTAGAAAAACGTATTAAGGCTTTTAAGTATTTTGCGATTGAATGAATTCAGGTGTTTGGAGAACGGGATTTGAAGGTTTCGTTCAATCGCTTAATGCTTGAGGTGAATCCTAGGCTTCCATCAGGAAAGAATCATTAGTGTAATTTCTGAGGAATTTCTTATTTACGTATTAATCCATAAAAATCAACATGTTGATGTAACGGTATTTAATTTTAAAGCGCTGTTTAGAAGAATTAGTTTGATGCGATATTGTTCTTTATGAAGGTTTATGAGAGGGGCTTTAAAAGTGTTAATGTGACATCATCAATGTATCAACATATTGATATATATGAAATAAAATATAAATACCGGTATCTTTAGGAGCGTGTTTGCTGCTGTGCGGCCAGGGCGGATCAGCAAGTGAATGGAAAAATTCCTTGTTTTCAAATGTGATTATATTTTCATTGATCTTGCAGGCTATATAAATATATTTTTATTGATCGTTAACCTTGATATTTTCTTGGTATTGGAGTTTGTAAGATGTGGGTGTCTCTCCTTTTGTGTGGATGGGCCAGCACTTTTTTATCACTATGAAAAACATCAACCCGAGCACTCTTTGATGTTGTAAATGTCTGGTGGTGAAATGTGCTGGCCTTTTTTTTAGGAGCTTCGCGTAATGGAGCCTTTTAATGCGGGTTGGTTGTCATTGCTGCCTCCCGCGGCTGCGATTGTGGCTGCGTTGATCAGCAGGGAAGTTATTTCTGCGCTGCTTGTCGGCATTCTTACAGGAGCGGTTATCTACACAAGCTCCACGGGGGGCGGCGTCATCATCGGCAGTCTGGATGCTGTTTTTTCGATGATGGTGTCGACGCTGGAATTCAAAATCCTCATATTCACGTCGCTCTTAGGAGCGGTGGTTTATTTGGTCTCTCTCTCAGGCGGTTCAAAAGCCTATGGGGAATGGGCCGGTCGGCGAATGAAGACGAAGCGGAAGTCCTTGCTTTCGGCTTGCGGGCTTGGCTGTCTTGTGTTTATTGACGACTACTTCAGCTGCTTATTTGTCGGCACGGTGATGAAGCCTCTGACAGACCGCTGTCGAGTAGCTCGTGCCAAGCTGGCATGGATCGTTGACTCAACGACCGCTCCCGTTTGCATCATTGCGCCGGTGTCCTCATGGGCAGCTGCGGTAGCAGCTTCGTTGAAAAGCACGCCGCTCGAAGATCAGTCCATGGCTGCGTTTATGGCGGCTATCCCATGGAACTTTTATGCGATTCTCACCATTGCACTTGTGGTATTTCTGATTTGGCGGGGCAGAGATTTTGGTCCCATGCTGACCGCAGAAGCTGAGGCTGAGAAAGCGGAGAACCTCACGCAGGATGAAGAGCAGACTGCGTCGACTGGAAACGGCGGACTTCTGGAGATGATTTTCCCGATTGCGCTGCTCCTCATCTTTTCCTTCGCAGCGCTTTTATATTCGGGCGGTTTTTGGTCAGATGGCCCGACAAAGTATCAATTCGGCGCGGCGATCGGCGCATCGTCATCTTCTTCGGCGCTCTGCTGGGCTGGGTTTGGCACGCTCGCTGCAACCATATTGCTCTACGTGCCGCGCCGCGTCCTTTCATTTACCAAGTGCATGGACGGCGCCGTGAACGGCATGAAGCTGATGCTGCCGGCCAACATCATCCTGGTGCTTGCGTGGACGCTCTCGGGGATATGCCGTGATCTTTTAATGTCAGCGCAGTACGTTGAAGGGCTGGTTACAAGTTTTGGCGGCGATGTGATGCAGCTCTTCCCCTTCATCTGTTTTGCGGCAGCCTGCGTGCTTTCTTTTGCAACCGGTGCTTCCTGGGCGACTTTCGGCATCCTCGTTCCGATTTTGGTGCCGATTGCATATGCCGTGGATCCGTCAATGGTCTTTGTTGTGTTGGGTGCCGTGCTGGCCGGTTCAGTCTTCGGCGACCATTCCTCACCCATCTCAGATACTTCAGTGCTTTCGGCTGCCAGTTCAGGCTGTCCGGTAATGGAACATGCGGCAACGCAGCTGCCCTATGCGCTGCTCACGGCCTTTGCTGCCGGCGCCGGTTATTTAACGGCGGGACTGACGAATGGAAGTCTTTTGCTGTCCTGGGGCACTGCGGCTGCGGTGCTGAGCGGCGGACTGTGGCTCACCTTGAATCAGCGCAAAGCGGCTGTGCGGCCCATTGCAACTGTTGATGAGGTTTGATGGCTGAAATGATTTTGAGTCTGTGAAAGGCGGACGTGCGGATGGTTGGGACCCGCACGTCTGCCGCACAGCTTCTTCGGATGGGCGTTAATCGTGAGCTTTAGGTGCTCCATAAGGCTGAACGATTAACGTCCTTTTTTTCACTTTCAAGCCTAAGAACTGACGCAATCAGTACTGCGGCAGCAATTACGCTGCCGCTGAAATCCCGGGAATCACCAAGGCGCTTCAGACCGATCTCAACGGCTACAGATGATGCTGGAGAATGGGATAGATGCATCCCAGCCTGCATTTCTATCTGTCCAGTCTGTTATGAAGATAAGAGCTTCCCGCTGAACACCAGTCAAGCAGCCGCAAAGGAAGCTCGAGGCAGAGAAAGAAGCGACTAAAAGTAGCTAATTACACTGAAAATGAAAATATAAAGCACGATTTTTCAGTATCGTGCGGTATCGGCTGACTTTGTTGCGACGGGCATTCTTCAAAAGAATAGGGCAGAACCATTCCATTCATAGAGGTTGGAAGAGCTTGATGAACGTTCTGCCTCTTGCGGTTGAATCACCGGCCCCAACGGTCTTGCCACAGCGGCACGGCTTTTTGGAGAAAGCTCGATACTGAATCGGCGCCCAATCGTGGAAATCCCAGATGTTCGAACGCAGCTTCGAGTGCAGGCAATGGTTCTTCATTATCAATGGGGGCAGCACCGGCCTGTTTGGACAGTTTTTCGCCGCGGTCATTGAGTACGAGCGGGATATGGAAATAGCGCAATGGTGCGGCGCCAAGCGCTTGGGTGAGCAATATTTGCCGCGGCGTGTTGTCTATCAGATCCGCACCGCGCACGATGTCGGTGACGCCTTGATAAAGATCGTCAACGACGACGGCAAGCTGATAGGCCCAAAGCCCGTCGGCGCGCTTCAGAACGAAATCTCCTACGGTTTTCTCAACATTCTGCAGATAGTCGCCTAAGCGGCGGTCACGGAATTGGACATTGCCTGCGGGCACACGAAATCGAAGTGCGCGTACAGGGCGCCCCTGAGTGCCGTGTCGACAGGTGCCCGGATACACGCCAATCGGCAGGCCTAATGCTTCGTCGGCGAGCTGAATTTCTTTGCGTGAGCAGGCGCAGCCGTAGATAAAGCCCTCAGCAGTCAGTTTGGCGAGCGCATCCGCATAGGCCTCTAAGCGGTCATGCTGCCAAAGAATGGGTTCATCAGAGGTCATGCCAAAGCGTGCCAACGCTTTAATGATGGCTTCTCCGGCTCCGGGTACATCTCGCGGAGGGTCAATGTCTTCAATGCGCACGAGCCATGTCCCGTCATGCGCACGAGCGTCAAGCCAACTGGCCAATGCCGCAGCAAGACTCCCGGCATGAAGCCGCCCGGTAGGGGACGGCGCGAATCGTCCTCGGTAGGGGATTGAGGCGGGTGCCGGTGAAAGGTTGGCTGTCTGCATGAGGTTCGAGGCTTTGGAGATGAAGAAAGAACTTTATGCCTAAGGTCGTTGGTACTGCAAGTCCTTGAAATTTATTTGTTTTGGCCATTCATGACGGAAAAAATGATTTGACTAATAGGTCAACGAAATAAAAGACTGCCTATTCTTTTTTGAAAAATATTTCAAAGAACAATTGAGGGTGCGTTAATTATGATTTCTCGGTCTTGGTGTTAACGCTTAATTGTTAACCCAAAAGTTCCTTTAATCGTCTATTGTAATGAATGAAAATATAAAGTTTGGGTGATGTGTTCCTATTATTTGTAATTAATCAGGAAGATATCTTTATCAGTACGGCGTTAATTTAGTATCAATAATCTGTCTATTTTAGAAAAAGAAAGGTTTTATGAGGGCTGTTATATGGAATTGATATCAATTAATTAATTGAAATATATGGAATATACATAACAATCGACAAATGTTTGTTATGTGATTGCTTTTTTATATTTCTATGAGGCTTTAAAGGTCCTAAAAGTTCAATATTGCTGCAACAGCTTCAGTATGGTTCGGCGAGAAGAAGGAAGCCGGTTCGTTTTGAAGATGTTGTTTCATCAACTTCTGGGGCACAAAATGTCATCTGGGAAAAAAATCGGACTATTTGCATGTACTGGCATTGTTGCCGGTAACATGATGGGTAGCGGCATCGCCCTGCTTCCCTCAAATCTCGCCAGTATTGGTTCTGTTGCACTGTTTGGTTGGCTGATTGCTATGTTTGGCGCGTTGGCGCTTGCATATGTATATGCCCGTCTATCTACAGTGAATCCGCAAAGCGGCGGTCCTGTCGCTTATGCGGGTGAAATTAGCCCGGCCTTCGGGTATCAAACCGGCGTGCTTTATTACCACGCCAACTGGATCGGCAACCTTGCAATTGCAATTACTGCTGTTTCCTATCTCTCAGTCTTCTTCCCAATTCTCAATCATCCCATTCCTGCCGGCATTGCCTGCGTCGCGGTGGTGTGGTTCTTCACGATCCTCAACTTCTTCGGCGGCTCAATGATCGGCAAGGTCACTACGTTCGGCGTTATTGCACTCCTTATCCCTGTTGTCGGCACGGCTACTTTCGGCTGGCTCTGGTTTGATCCTCAGGTCTACATGGATAACTGGAATGTCTCTGGCACGACTGACTTGGATGCTACCTGCCGCAGCGTTCTGCTGTGCCTCTGGGCCTTCATCGGTATTGAATCGGCCTCTGTCTCGTCCGGTCTCGTTGACAATCCTCGCCGCACGGTTCCGCTCGCCACGATGCTTGGCGCCCTGCTTGCCGGTCTCGTCTACATCGGTTCGTCTCAGGCTATCGCCGGCATGTTCCCGGCCTCTGTGACGGCTGCTTCGGGTGCTCCGTTTGCTCTTTCGGCCTCGCTGATGGTCGGTGACTGGGCTGCTCCGGTTGTGTCTGCCATCACGGCTCTCGCCTGCCTCACCTCGCTCGGCTCTTGGATGATGCTTGTTACTCAGGCCGGTGCCCGTGCCGCTCAGGAAGGCTATATCCCCAAGATCTACGGTGAACTCGACAAGAACGGTCTCCCCCGCAAGGGTCTGATCCTCTCGGCCACGCAAATGACGGTGCTTATGGCGGTCATCACAGCCATGAATGCAAGCGGCGGCTCTGCTTCCGACCTCTTCGGCATGATCACCGGTATCGCGGTTCTCCTCACGATGCTCCCGTACTTCTACAGCTGCGTCAACCTGCTGCGCATCGAAGGCGCAACGACCCGCAACGTTATCAGCTGCATCGCATCGGTCCTCGGCAGCGGCTTCTGCTTCATCGCCCTGGCCGGCGCCGGCTTCAACCAACTGATCGCTACCTTCATCGTCAGCCTGGTCATCATGATGTTCTTCTCCTGGAAGAAGGGCAAGCTCCAGGCGACTGTCAAGACTGCTGCTGCAGAAGCTTCCGACAAATCCGAAGCTGGCAAAGCTGCAGTGCTCGTCGGCGACAACTAATCAGTCAACACCTCTTTCATCAACTTCTTCCTCTGGCTGGGTCTGCTCACTTTATGTGACGGATTGAGAGGGCAGGCCCAGCCCCTTCTGGTTTCACCACCACATCTCCCTTTGTGAGGTTTCATCATGAACATCATCGTTGAGCTCGTCTCGCCTGGTCGTTTCTTTAAAGACGCCCCGATTCACAGCCTGAATGAGTGCTTAAAAAAACGCGGGTTCGAAGTCGTGTTTGCCGCCGATCAGGCGGACCTTGTTCGCGTCGTCGAAAACAATGCCCGTCTTGCCGGTGTGGTGATCGATTGGGAAGATTCTCCTCAGGAACTCTGCCAGCAGATTCACGACTTCAATGAATATCTCCCCGTTTTCGCTTTCTCGAGCTCCAACAGTGTGACGGATGCTACGTTCCAGCAGCTCTCACTGAATGTTGAATTCTTCGAATATGAAATTTCGAACGCTGCGGACATCGCCGTTACGATCTCTCAGAAGGTCGAAGAATACGAAAAGGCTGTTACGCCTCCGCTGACACGCGCATTGATCAACTTCGCCAAAGAAGGCAAGTACACATTCTGCACGCCGGGCCATATGAGCGGCACGGCCTTCCAGCACAGCCCGGTCGGCGCATTGTTCTATGACTTCTTCGGCGCCAATACCTTCAAGGCTGACGTTTCGGTTTCCGTGGGTGAACTCGGTTCTCTGCTTGACCACTCCGGTCCTCATCGCGATGCTGAGAAATACATCGCTGAGACGTTTAATGCTGACCGCAGCTACATCGTTACGAACGGCACGTCGACCGCCAATAAGATCATCGGTCTCTATTCCGCTCCGGCCGGCAGCACTGTGCTGATTGACCGCAACTGCCACAAGTCGCTCACGCATCTGATGATGATGAGCAATGTGATCCCAATCTATCTGCGCCCGACCCGCAACGCCTACGGCATTCTGGGCGGTATCCCGCAGAGCGAATTTAAGCACGAGACCATTGAAAAGCGTGTGAAGGAAACGCCGAACGCCACGTGGCCGGTTCACGCTGTGGTGACCAACTCCACCTATGACGGTCTGTTCTACAACACCGGTTTCATCAAGAATACGCTGGATGTGAAGTCGATCCACTTCGACTCCGCGTGGGTGCCTTACACCAACTTCAGCCCGATTTATCAGGGCCTCGCCGGCATGAGCGGCGGCCGTACAGAGGGCAAGGTGATCTACGAAACTCAGTCGACGCATAAGCTGCTGGCTGCGTTCTCGCAGGCTTCCATGATCCATGTGAAGGGTGAAATCAACGAAGCGACGTTCAACGAAGCGTTCATGATGCACACCTCCACGTCGCCCTTCTATCCGATCGTGGCATCGACGGAAACTGCTGCCGCTATGATGCGCGGCAATGTCGGCCGCCGTCTGATTGATGAATCCATCGATCGTGCGATTCGTTTCCGTAAGGAAATCAAGCGTCTTCGCGAAGAATCCGATTCTTGGTTCTTCGACGTGTGGCAGCCCGAAAACATCGGCACGAAGGAATGCTGGGAACTCAAGCCCGAAGACAAGTGGCATGGTTTCCGCAACATCGATCAGGAGCACATGTATCTTGACCCGATCAAGGTCACGCTCCTCACGCCGGGTCTCAATGGCGACGGCACGATGGCTGAGCGCGGCATTCCCGCTTCGATCGTCTCCAAGTACTTGGATGACCGCGGCGTGATCGTTGAAAAGACGGGCCCCTACAACCTGCTCTTCCTCTTCTCCTTCGGTATCGACAACACGAAGGCGATGGGGCTGCTGCGTGAGCTCTGCAACTTCCGCCGCGACTACGACCGCAATCTTGAAATCAAGGAAGCGATCCCGTCGCTTTACAAGAAGGATCCGAGCTTCTACGACGGCATGCGTCTGCAGGAACTGGCCCAGGGCATCCATAAGCTCATCGTTGAACACGATCTGCCGAACATGATGTTCCACGCGTTTGAAACGCTGCCGAAGATGGTCATGCCGCCGTTTGAGGCCTTCCAGCGCGAACTCAACGGTGAGGTTGAGGAAGTCCGCATTCAGGATATGCAGGACAAGGTCAACGCCAACATGATTCTGCCGTATCCGCCGGGAGTTCCTCTGGTTATGCCGGGCGAAATGCTCACGGCCGACAACCGCGCAGTGCTGGACTTCATGCTCATGCTCTGCGAAATCGGCGAGCACTTCCCGGGCTTCGAAACCGACATCCACGGTGCCTATCGTCAGCCGGACGGTTCCTACACCGTCAAGGTTCTGAAGATGTAAGGCTTCTAGGTTAGGCAGAGATCTGCTGGTGGGGCGGCGGACACATTTGTTGGGTTCCAATGTGTCCGCCGCCTGCAGCCCCATACGAGCAGTGGGAAGCTGGAAGATCTCTGCCGCTTTTCACTCCACCAGAACCCAATCCATCAATCCCAACTTACATTAGGTGGCTACATGACTAACGAGAACATCTCGGTCACAGAAGTACAAAATGAAAATTCGGTTATTGCGGAACGCCGCGCCAAGCTCCTTAAGCTTCGCGAACACGGCGTCGCCTATCCGAATGACTTTGTCCGCAAGGATTTGTTCGGTGACCTTAACGAAAAGTACGGCAACAAGACCGCTGAAGAGCTTGCAGCGCTCGCGCCGAAGGTCGCTTGTGCAGGCCGTGTGATGCTCAAGCGAGTCATGGGCCGACTCACTTTTGCGACCGTCCGCGACTATACGGGGACAATGCAGTATTTCGTCCAAGAAAGCACGGTGGGCGAAGCCGCTTACGCAGATTTCAAGACGCTCGACCTCGGCGACATCGTTGCTTGTGAAGGTACGCTGATGCGTACTCAGGCCGGCGATCTGGCCATTAAGGTGACGTCATTCCGCTTGATGGCCAAGAGCCTTCGGCCGATGCCCGATAAGCACAAGGGCCTGCAGGACCAGGAATTCTGCTATCGCCGCCGCTATGTGGATTTGATGGTCAATGCCGAATCACGCGAGCGCTTTATCAAGCGTTCGAAGGCAATTGCCTCCATTCGCAATTTCATGCTGGCCAACGACTTCCTGGAAGTGGAAACGCCGATGCTGCATCCGATTCCGGGCGGCGCTAATGCGCGTCCCTTCATCACGCACCACAATGCGCTCAATACCGAAATGTACCTGCGCATTGCGCCGGAACTTTATCTGAAGCGTCTGGTAGTTGGCGGCTTTGAACGCGTATTCGAAATTAATCGAAACTTCCGCAATGAAGGCATTGATGCGCGTCACAACCCAGAATTCACCATGATGGAGTTCTACGCCACCTATTGGACCTATAAGGAGGTGATGGAATTTACCGAAGCGATTCTGCGACATGTCGCGCGTGAAGTGACCGGTTCGGCCATCGTGACGTATCAGGGAATGACGATCAATTTCGAGGAGCCCTTCGACAAGCTCACGCCGAAGCAGGCCATCTTGAAGTACAGCCCCGAATACACTGAAAGTCAGCTCGTGGACGAAGATTTCCTGAAGAAGGAACTCAAGCGTCTCGGTGCCGACGAGCAGATTGATCCGACGCTCGGCTCGCTGCAGATGGCGCTTTTTGACGAAACCGTTGAAAAGAAGCTCATCAAGCCGACCTTCATCATTGACTATCCGACGGAAATTTCGCCTTTGGCCCGAGCCTCGGATGTGAATCCGGACATTACGGAACGCTTTGAACTCTTCATTGCCGGCCGAGAAACCGCCAACGGCTTCTCCGAACTTAACGATCCGGATGATCAGGCAGCTCGCTTCCGCGCGCAGGTTGAGCGCAAGGGACACGGTGACGATGAGGCGATGTATTACGACGCTGATTATGTGACGGCACTTGAATACGGATTGCCGCCGACCGGCGGGTGCGGCATCGGTATCGATCGCTTTATGATGTTGCTCACGGACGCACCTACGATTCGTGACGTCTTGCTCTTCCCTGCACTGAGGCCGGAGAGCAAGAATTGATCATTGAGTTGATTTTGTAAACGCAATGGCAGCCGCGCAGGAAAGATTCTCTCCTGCGGGGCTGCTCTTGTTTGCGGCCAGAGGGCAAAAGGGGCCACAAATGACTAAATTCAAAATGAACAGAACGCAGTTCATGCTGCTGACTGCTTTGAACATGCTGGGATCGGGAATCCTGATGCTGCCGGCGAAAGTTGCACAGGTGGGCGGGATCGGACTTTTATCCTGGTTTGTTGTTTGCCTTGCAGCTGTCGCGATGGCATACGCATTTGCCAACTGCGGGATTTACTCCAAATATCGTCTGGGCGGTTTAGGCGCTATCGCCGAAAATGCCTTCGGCATGCCCGGCTCTTTTTTGACCAACTATATTTACGCATTTTCAGTCGTCATCGCCAACGTTGCCATTGCTACCACCGCTGTCGGCTATCTGCTGGGTATTTTCGGCATTCAGGCCGATTTGGGCGTTGTGCAGTGCTTAACGATAGCGCTGCTTTGGCTCTCGACGCTGGTGAACTTCGCGGGCGTTAAAGCCATGGGGCGCCTCAGCGCGGTGACCATCTGGGGCATCTTGATCCCGCTCCTTTTTCTAATCTGTGCGGCGCCGTTCAGCTTTGACGCACAGTTGTTTGCACAGAATTGGAATCCTCGTGATTTGTCGATGCAGACCGCGGTGACGGCGACGGCCCCCATGATGTTCTGGGCCTTTTTGGGATTAGAGTCAGCTTGCGCTAACGACGACAGCGTCGATAACCCAGAAAAGTCTGTTCCTAAAGCTGTATTGGCCGCTACCCTTGCGGTGGCAGTCATTTATGTCGGATCAACAACTTTAACCGCAGGCTTGCTTCCAGAGTCAGAACTGGTGGATTCCGGAGCTCCGCTCTTTGTCATCTTCGTGAGTCTTTTTGGTTCGACGGCGAGCCGCATACTGGCAGTGCTGCTCTTTTTGGCCTGTGTCGGGTCACTCGTTACGTGGCAGTTTACGATGTACCGAGTCTTCATGACCTCCGCCAGGCTGGGATACTTCCCAGCGTTGTTTAAACGCGTTGGTAAAACCGGTGTTCCTTATTTAGGACTCTTTATCCTATGTTTCATCCAGACGCTGTTGGTGCCGTTTATGCCGGTCTCCAACTTGTTCAGTCAGTTTGATCTGCTGGTGGACATCTCTGTCATTACCAATGTCTTCCCGTATTTTCTCTGTATGGCCGCCACTTTTGTAGTTGTGCGCAGAGCCGGACTTCAAGGCGTCAAGAAGGTTTGTGTTGAAGCGGCTGCCTTGGGCTCACTCATCTTCATCGGGTGGTATTTCAGCCTCATGGACGGCGATGTCATGAAGTTTGCGACCATTGTCTTCTTCTTGGGCATTGCGTTTTATGGTCTCTTTGTTGCCAAGGATGGGAGCACAGAGCTACCTGGGCAATAAAGATATTTTGGCTAAGCCCACGGGGCAGTATTTAACGGCTTAAGAGTTTACAGATGTAAATGCTTTGAGGAGACTTTGAATCCGCAGTGCGTATAAATACTGAGTTTATATGTTGACGCAGATAAGTATGAGTACATCACAAATAAGTTGATAAACAACGATAAACGGTAAATATGCATTTTTCTTGCTATTCCAATAGGGTGATGTACTCAATCGAACTGATCAACTACAATGAGAAACAGTATAAGGACCGCGATAAATAACAATAGAAGATGGTCACGACAGTTAATTCGAGAGGGAACAATGGAGAGTGCATTTTTTACTGTTGCGGATTGGGTTGCCAATCCTAGATCAAATTCAATTCGGCGAAAAAACCGTCGAAGCGTCCTGCCGCCGCGGCTGATGGATCTATTGTTTTATTTTGCGCAGCATCCTATGGAGGTCGTTTCCAGACAAGAGATCATTGATAATTGCTGGGATCGGGATGTAGTAACGGATCAGGCCATTACTCAGGCTATTTTCGAATTACGAAAATTTTTAAAAGACGGCCGCAGTGCTAAAGAAGCACCGGAATATATCAAAACAGTACCCAAACGCGGCTATCGTTTATTGGCACCGGTTCATCAGCTGACGGTAGAAGAATACATTGCTGCAACCTCTGAAAATGGGGCTCAAGGCACAGAGGTGATCGATGATGAGGACGTTGCAGCTGAGAGGGAACTGCATCAGCCCGTCAGTGCGGCTGAGCCCGAGCATGAAGCGGCAACCTCGTTTGAAAGCAAGATTCTGGAGGAGACGGGTACAGCTGCGCTCGAACAGATACCTTCCCGGAGTGCCTCTATCAAGCAAGAGCGCC
>ENA-ORSO01000399-ORSO01000399.1-human-gut-metagenome-genome-assembly--contig:-NODE-399-length-38012-cov-18.580578_pt1 | contig 38012 bp, 31 predicted proteins | sample MGYA00241902_ERZ509168 | MGnify/ENA primary metagenome ERZ509168 (study PRJEB26280, sample SAMEA2338806) | human gut metagenome | biome: human gut; feature: human-associated habitat; material: faeces... | reverse complement strand
ACTTTTTTTGGTAATACCTTTGATTATCAAAGAGAAAAGTAATGCGTCGGCCCTGAGAACGGTCGATGCTCGTGTTTATATCGACCGTTATGAACATGGAGAACGGTCGATGCGGCATGACTTTCTCAATGCTTTCGCCCGATTTTTTCAATGCTATCGCTTAATTATCCCCATGTTTTTACCCGATTGTTTTAATGTTTCTGATTGAATATAAAGTGGTTATCATGGAGATTGTGTCAACATTGTTCATTTGTTGTTTATGATGTTGTTTCGTTATATGTTAATACACATTCTTTTATTTTTTGTTTGGGCGCCAAACGAAAAAACAATGCAATTGATGTTTTTATAAGAAAAATATTTCTTATTTTTGCAATGATAATAACTATAAAACAACTTTATGCTATACGACTTTTTTTATTGTATGTAGCATACCTTACTGATTATTCAATTAAAACATCTATGAAGAAAATATTTTTAGCAATGGCTACTGTGCTTGTGTCGATGAGCATGAGCGCACAACAGAACGTATCGTTTCGTCAGGGTAAACTGGTTTCGCCACAGGTTAACGACGACCATACGGTGACCTTCCGCGTGAAAGCTCCGAAGGCAAAAAGCGTGAAAGTATTGGCCGACTGGGAACATAATAACGGACAGGGAACGATGAAGAAAGGTAAGGACGGCGTATGGGAATATACCACTCCGCAGCTTACGTCTGAAATGTTTACCTATCGTTTTGATATTGATGGCGTGGTAGGTATCGACCCTATCAATCCGTTCACACGTCGCGACGTGGGCAACGTGTTTAGCATCTTTTATGTAGGTGGCGGTGCTGCCGACGAATATCAGGTGAAGAACGTGGCTCATGGTCAGGTGCGCACAGTGTGGTATCATTCTAATACAGTTAATGCCGACCGCCGTATGAACGTGTATCTGCCTGCTGGCTATGGCAAGACCGATAAAAAATATCCTGTGTTCTATCTGCTGCATGGTAGCGGCGGCGACGAGAACGCTTGGCTTGAACTGGGCAATATTTCGCGCATCATGGATAATCTTATTGCTGAGGGTAAGTGCGAACCTATGATTGTTGTTCTGCCTAACGGCAACTTTGGCAAGCAGGCTGCTGCTGGCGAGACAGCTGAAAATCTTAACTTTAAACCTGTAATGACCAACTTCCTGCCTCACTACAAGGATGGCCTCTATGAGATGTCGTTCCCCGAAATAGTAAACTATGTGGATGCTACATTTAACACTATTCCTGACAAGGCGCATCGTGCCATCGCTGGCCTGTCGATGGGTGGCATGCACACGCTTATGATTTCGGTCAACTATCCTGATATGTTCAACTATGTGGGCCTCTATTCGGCTGGCGTCGACTTTTCAAAGATTAAGATGGAGGAGATACCAGCCTATGCCAACCTTGATGCTAAATTGGCTAAGTTGGCACAGAGCAATCCTAAACTCTTCTGGATTGCTTGTGGTAATGCCGACTGGCTGATGCCCGCCAACAAACAGCTGATGGAGCGTATGACCAAGGATGGCTTGAAATATACTTTCCATGAGAGCTCACGCGGTCATCTTTGGAGCAACTGGCGACAGTATTCGCTCTTGTTCATCCCGCAACTGTTTAAGTAATCTTAGTAGGACGGTGGCCTCTGTGCCCCGTCCTTCCGACATAAGAAATAGGTAATAAATAGGGTAGAAACTCTTCTGTATCTTTACCTTGGGTTAAATCGTTGGCAAGGTAAAGGGGGAGAGCAGTGGTAATAGTGTGTGCCAATCGGCCGCTGTGATGTGCCTACCGCGCAAGGTGCGCACGGTGGGGTAGGTGGCAAAGCGGTCGTCGGTGCTTACATACCAAGCGTGTGTAGCCACTTGGTCGGCCACGTGTTTAAGGCTTTGTTCCAGGTGTTGGGCATATCGTGGCGACACCACCGTTAGCAAAATGTCGCCTTCGTGGGTTTGCATTTGCAGCAACAATCGTTGCCGTTTGTGCTTGATGTTAGAACGCACGGCCCAACCTCGTGTGCGGGTGCTCACGGTGATGTTCCACCCATGGCTGTTGATGGCTTTCATATAAGCCTGAAAGCGTTCGCCATGTGGTGCGTTGTCGGTTTGGCGGGTGTAGGCAATATAATAATGTATCATCTCGTGCAGCAAGACGGTTTGATAGCAACGCTCGTCGCAATCGTAATAGATGCTGATGCGAATGTTGAAATCGGTGTATCGCCATCCCGTCAGTCCGAAGCGGCGTTTGCACGACATGGTTCCCAGCCGCGTGTGTGCCTTTGATAGCGACAAACGCGGCAGGGGAAGTGTGTTGTTGAAATAGCTGGCATTAAACTGCTTGAACCATTGCTCAAGCAGTGCTTTTGTAGGTAACATTAATGGCAGCGTTTTTCTTTGCAGCAACCTTGAGCCTGTTTGCAGCAACCTTGAGCCTGTTTGCAGCAATCAATTTTTTCTGATGCAGCGTCTTGTTCGCAGCATGAGGGGAAAATTTGTGCCAAGGCGGCTTCAATCTTGTCCGACATTACGGTAGAGAGCACCACTTTGCCTTCGGGGTCGATGAGGTAAACTGAGGGTATCCAGTTGATGCCGTAAGCCTTTGATATGGTGGTAGTTTTCCACTTCTTCCACTCGCTTACCTGCGGATATTCAAGCTTATAGTCGGCCACCGCCTTCAGTAGGTTTTCTTTTTTCTCGTCGAACGATACGCCCACAAACTGTACGCCACGAGGGCCATAGGTTTGCTGCATACGAACCATGTGTGGAAGGTCGCGACGACAGTCGGGACACCACGATGCCCAGAAGTCGAGCACCACGTAGCGACCTTTCAGTTCGCTCAGACTAAGGGTCTTGCCGTCGGCGGTCGACAGGTTGAAGTCGGGGGCTTGTGTGCCTGGCTTCAGCAGTGTGGTGGCATACTTAGCATCGTCGTCTGCCGCAGCAGTAGCGGTAGTGGTTGCATTTGTGTTCTCTGTTTGGGCCTGTGCCCAAGTGGTGGGTGCGGCTGCCATCATGATGGCGATTGCTGCGATGAGGGTTTTACTATTCATATTGCTTAATTCATAATTCATTATGGGGCTTCCGTCTCTTCTCTTTGCTCCTTTGGCCAGTTCACTAAGAACAGTTGTTCGGTGGCGCGTGTGAAGGCGGTGTATAGCCAATGAATGTAGGCTGGGGTGAGCATATCGTCGGTCATGTATCCTTGGTCTACATATACGTGTGCCCACTGTCCGCCTTGTGCCTTGTGGCAGGTCACAGCGTAGGCATACTTTATCTGTATGGCGTTGAAGTGCTCGTCGTGTCGCACCTTATCAATGCGCTCGCGCTTTTGGCGTATGTCGGCATAGTCGGCCATCACGCCATCATACAGCATCTGGTTTTGTTCGGGGGTGAGGGCGGGGGCTTCAGAGGTTAAACTATCGGTGAGCACTGTGGCCGTGAGCTCGTAGTCGTCGTAGTCGGGGAATGATAGGGTGAGTGTGGCAAAGTGTAGCCCATACAGGTCGTGCAGGTTTCGCACACGTCGCACCACGGCGCGGTCGCCATTGGCAATGAAGCTCAGGGGAGCCTTGTCGTCGGCCTCGGTCCAAAAATAATTGTTCTTCACCACCATGAGCATATCGCCAGTGGTGAGCTGTTCTTCGCTGCCCAGCACCATGTTTCGTATACCCTGGTTGTATATGTTGGCGCGTTTGTTGCTGCGTGTCACCACCATGGTTTCGTCTTGTCCTACGTTGCTGTAGCTGGTGGCCAGTTGTTCTATCAGCTCGTCGCCATTCACCACGTGTATGTCGGCAAAGCGTGCCAGGCTGATGCGTGGCAGCTGTGTCATCTCGTCGTGCGTTATCATACGACGTATCAGCGTGGCGTTATACAGTATGCCCGACAGCGCGCTTTGGCGTAGCACCTCGGTGAGGTCGGCCTCGAACAGTGTGAGACCATAGCCTCGCATAAAGTCGGTGTTTAGTGCTGGCGACTCTTCTTCGCCTACGGGCGGTAGCTGTGCCGTGTCGCCTATGAGCAGCATACGGCAGTTGCGGCCGTGGTACACATATTGAACAAGGTCGTCGAGCAGGCGTCCGCTGCCAAACACCGATTGCGCAAAGCCGTCGTTGGCAATCATCGATGCCTCGTCAACCACAAACAGCGTGTCGGCATGCAGGTTTTCGTTCAGATTAAAGTCGCCCTCAAAGGTTTTTTGCCTATATATCTTGCGGTGTATGGTGTAGGCGGGTCGGCCCGCGTTCACGCTCATCACCTTGGCGGCTCGCCCCGTGGGTGCCATCAGTATCACCTTCTGCCCCAGTGTGGCCAGCGTGCGCACAATAGCGGCTGTGAGGGTGGTCTTGCCCGTGCCTGCCGACCCTCGTAGCAGCATGGCGCTCATGGGCTGTCGGCAAGCTAAGAAGGCCACAAACTGTTGCAACACCTGTATCTGCCCCTCGGTGGGCGCAAAGCCAAATTGGTCGACGATGCGTTGCGTCAGCTCAGTGGTGGTCATGGCTGTGTGGGGGTGGGGCGGAAGATGCTGAAGTTGACACTGCCATAGGCACGATGCTCAACAAACTGTGGTAGTGTAGAGAAGTCGTTCTGCTTGCCATGTTCAAACACCAGCACGCCATCAGGCTTCAGCAGGTTGTTTTCAAGGATAAGGCTGGGTATGGTGTCTAACTGTGGTAAGGCGTAGGGAGGGTCGGCAAAGATGAAGTCGAACTGTCGGCGGCACGACTTTAAGAAGCGAAACACATCGCCACGTATCAGGTTGTGGTTGGTAACGCCCAGCTTGGCCACACACTGGCGTATGAAGGCAGCGTGGTCGCGGTCGGCTTCGATGCTGGTTACTGCTTGGCAACCGCGCGACAGCAGCTCGAGCGAGATGCTGCCTGTGCCAGCAAAGAGGTCGAGGGCTTCAATGCCGTCGAAGTCGATGTAGCCGTTCATAACATTAAAAATATTCTCTTTGGCAAAGTCGGTGGTGGGCCTTGCCTTAAACGAGCGCGGCACATCAAAGTGGCGGCCCTTAAACTCTCCGGTTATAATGCGCATAAATACTTGTTCGTTTTTCTTGTTGTTGTCGTCTGCATGTGCAGTGTTATCATCTGCATGGTGAGCGTTATCGCCCTTTGGCATATAGTGTGTGCAGGTCGAAGGGCATATCGGGGTGCTGCAGCGATGGGGCATCGGCAAACTCGGTGCTGGCTGTCAGCTCTTGTATGTTGGGGATATATTCGCTCACCATGTTCTTCAGTGCCTCTTTCTCGGCGTGGCTGCCCACGAGGTGCAACGCGTCGGCATCAGCTTTGAAGCCCAACTGTTGCCAGGCGGCCAGCAGATAGTAGGCGGCATCGGCGGCGTGGGTGGCCTCAAAGGTGTTGCAAAAGCTTAGGCGGTTCTGCCTGAAGCTGAACACCTCCATCTTGCGGTCGTGCAGATAGGCATATAGCTTGCGGCGTGTGCCGTCGAAACTGCGTCGGTATAACCACTTCCATACGGGTTGCATCAGCGGTATGATGGCCACATCGTTGAAGTTGTCGTCAAGCACCAGTCGCAGGTCTTTGTTCATGCTGAAGGCGGCCACCGCGTTAACATCGGGCAGCACGCTGTGTAGCACGGTGCTGCTATGGTCGGCTTTATAGGCGGTGGTGTATAGGACTTCAACCGTTTCTTGCTGATACTCTTCAATGGGTATGAGCAGCACGGGGGCATCCATCAGCACCAGCACGCTTTTATAGCCCGACGCCAGCAATCCGCTTTCAGAGAAAGCCTGGCGCAGGTTGGCAGCGATAGAAACGCCGCTCTTTACGTGATAAGGTTCGTAGGCAATGGTGCCGTCGGCCTGTTGTGCCGAGAACGACAAGGCATTGGTGCTGATACGTATTGTCAGTCGCATGATGTGTTTTCTTTCTATGTTATATGTTTTTCTTTATCCTTACTATATGCTGGCGCTGTAGATGCTGAAAAAGATGGCCAGTGCCAGTGCCAGCACACATAGGGCAAGCAAAAAGATATGTATTGTTGGCTTCATATATGCAAAAGTACGATAAATCAGTGTAATATACGAACATTTAATTTTATTTATCATTTATGTTTAGCCGAAATGCACTAACTTTGCACTTTTAAATAACACACACAATAGCAGTGGGCATGCAAGGCGGTATGCTCAACACAAAGAACGAACAAAACGAATATGGGAAGAAATAAATATGCCGAAGGCGAAATTAAAGCCATAGCAAAGCTGTTGCGCCTAAAGAACGCTGGCAACCGAGCGCAACAGAAAGAAATAAGACACCAGTTGCGTGTGAACTACGAGTTTAATATCTCCGACTTTAATGAACAAGGCAAGGCTTTTGGCGAGGAAGAACTGAACGAGGCCATACGCCGTGGCGCTATTCAAATTCTTGACGATGCCACCATTGCCGATATGAAAGCTAAACGTGCACGTGATAAGGCTCGCGACGAGGCCCTGAAACAGAAGGAGGCCGTGGCCAGCGGCGAACAAACATCGTGGCAAGACGCCATGAAAGAATGGCAACAATGGGAAGAAACACAAGACGATAAAAGCAAATAACGTGCTTGCTCGGCTTTGCCGCTTGCTTAAGCACGAACGATTAGTATGCCAAAGGCATGCAAAACTGACATTAGTTTTTTGAGGATGATAAGGATGATAAGGATGATAAGGATGAAAAGATATCTTATTGTATGTATGGCTTGCCTCTTGTCGCTGTTACAGGCCACGGCACAAGAGGTAAGAGACCGCGACGAGCAATCGGCCGTAGCCGACAGCGCCGCGCTGAATGATGTTTGCGCCGACTCGTTATCGCTGTCGTGGCCCGCGTCGTTGCGCACAAACCTCGACCACTTGCTGAAAAGCAGCATGTTTAAAACCTCGCAGGTGGCGCTGATGGTGTATGATCTTGATGCCGACTCGGCCATCTATGCTCACAACGAGCAACAGCTTATGCGCCCTGCGTCAACCATGAAACTGATTACGGCCATCACGGCCCTCGACCGTCTGGGGGGTAGCCACCAGTTTAATACCGAACTGTGCTATACAGGAAAGGTTGAAAACAACACGCTGAACGGTAATGTATATTGCGTGGGAGGCTTCGACCCGCGCTTCAACCTCGACGACCTTCGCGCCTTTGTTGAGGCGATACGCAAGATGGGGGTAGACACCATACGTGGTAACATCTATGCCGATAAGAGCATGAAGGATGACAAGATGTATGGCGAAGGATGGTGCTGGGATGATGATAACCCAACACTGTCGCCGCTGCTGCTGAGCCGTAAAGACAACTTTATTGAGCGCTTTGCCGCCAAGCTTACCGAGGCGGGCATTGTGGTTGAGGCTAACCTTGACACGGCCATCAAGCCTGGCAACGCTTATTGCATCTGCCACCGCTTTCACACCATGGACCAGATATTGCTGAAGATGCTGAAGGAGAGTGACAACCTGTATGCCGAGGCCATGTTTTATCAGATAGCGGCCAGCAGTGGCTGCAAGCAGGCTTCGGCCCTACAGGCACGCGCCATCATTAAACGTTTGGTGCAGAAGTTGGGCTTTAACCCTAACGACTATACCTTTGCCGATGGTTCGGGCCTCTCATTATATAATTATGTTACGGCCGAACTCGAGGTAGCTTTCTTGCGCTATGCCGTAAAGACGGGCAATATCTTGCTGCACCTGAAACCGTCGATGCCCATTGCCGCCACCGATGGCACGCTGGCCAACCGCATGCGTGGCACCTTTACCAATGGCAATGTGTATGCTAAAACGGGCACGCTAACGGGTGTGAGCGCCCTGTCGGGCTATTGCACCGCGGCCAATGGTCACCACCTGGCCTTCGCTATCATGAACCAAGGGCTTAAGCACACGCGCAATGGTAGGGCCTTTCAAGATAAAGTGTGTGCCGAATTGTGCCGACCGTGAGGCGTAATTTATAATTTATAATTCATAATTCATAATGGGGCTTCGCCTAAGTAAGTTGCTCGTCAGCTTGTCAACTCGTCAACTATAAAAGAAAACTCATGACCGTTAATCCTCAACAAGACCGTATCCTCGTGCTCGACACGGTGCGCGATATGGTTGAACAATTGATATCGCTCACAGGCATGCAAGGCAATGCCGTGCACATAGTGCGCCACGTGCTCATGGCCCTGGTGGCTGTGTTCTTGGCCTGGCTGGCCCAGCTGTTATGCCGACGTGTGTTGCTGCCAGCCGTGCTGCGTATCACTGCTCACACCGATGCTAAATGGGACGATGTGCTGTTCAGTAGAGAGGTGCTTATCTCGGCCTGTCGCATTGTGCCAGCCATCGTTATATGGCTGCTCTTGCCGCTGGTGTTTTACCAATACCACATGGTTGAAGAGCTGATGAGCCGCGCCACAGCTGTATATATTGTGGTGATGACGGTGCGCTTGGTGCTGGCTTTCATCTCGGCCTTTCGTAACATCGAGACTAAGCCCGAGCGCTCGTCAACCAGGCAGTATCTGCACTCGCTGTGTGGCGTATTGAAAATAGTGGCGGTGTTTATTGGCACTGTGGTTACGGTGGCCATCATCTTGGGGCGCAGTCCGCTCAGCCTTTTGGCGGGTTTGGGTGCCACTTCGGCCGTTATGATGCTGGTGTTTAAAGACACCATTACGGGCCTTGTGGCTGGCGTGCGTCTCACCAGCAACGATATGTTGCATAAGGGCGACTGGATACAGTTTGATAAGGCAGGTGTGAACGGTGTGGTTGAAGAAATGTCGCTCACCACTGTCAAGGTGCGCAACTTTGATAATACTATCGTTACGGTGTCGCCAGTAACGCTGGTGGCCGACTCGTTTCAAAACTGGAAGGGCATGCAAGAGAGCGATGGCCGACGGGTGAAACGTATGGTGTTCTTCGACTTTCACAGCATACGCATTGCCGACGATGCGCTCAAACAGCATCTCATCAACCGTGGCTTCTTCACCGCTAAGCAGCTTGAAGGGCAGCAGATAAACAGTGCCCTCTTTCGCCGATATGTTGAGCAGTGGCTGTCAACACTCAACACCGTAAATACCAGCATGACGTTTATGGTGCGACAGCTCGAAGCTACAAGCACGGGTCTGCCCATCGAGTTTTATTTCTTCTTGAAAGAAAAGTCGTGGGTAGAATACGAACATCAGTTGGCCGACATCATGGACGCCATCTACGCCCTCGTCCCCGAGTTTGGCATGAAGCTCTATCAGCAGTATCCTGATCAGTAAGAACCTGCTATGTTATTTTATAATAAACATTGCCTGTCGTTTTCACACCATAAGCAAAAAAAGTAGCTGTATTACAAAAAGCTAATGAAACGTAATAGATTTTTCTTTATATGCCTTCTCTTTGCGTCGTCCATAACAGTCCACGCACAAGACAACGCTCCAAAAGATTCGCTCACCATGGAAAGCATGATGCACAATCTTCCTGAAGTGATGGTAAAAGGCTCGCGCCCCATTGTCAAGGCAGAACGTGGCATGCTGACATACAATATGCCGTTGCTCATAAAGCAGTTGCCTGCCGACAACGCTTACGAGGCATTGACACACATACCTGGCATAAGCGATGCCACAGGCAAGATATCGTTCTCTGGCAACGAGGTAACGCTGATTGTCAACGGACAAGCCACAACGTTGACACAGGAGCAGCTGACAGAGCGTCTGAAGACAATGCCTGCCGCACAGCTGGCAAAAGCCGAAGTCATGTTGTCTGCTCCCGCCCGTTATCATGTGCGTGGCATGGCTATCAACCTCGTCACGAAAGACTATGCTGGCACCAATCAGCTGTCTGGACAGGTTATTGGTGGCTTGGAACAAAACAAATATGCTAAAGAGTTTGGCAATTTCAATCTGTCCTTGCAAAGGGGCAAGTTCGGTCTAGATGCACAATATAAATATGTTGACGGCTACTCTTACGGAGAAAATACTCACATTGTAAATCATCCACTTGGCGACAAGCGCGTAAAATATGATGACGAAACAGGGCAAAAGTCGTTTGGCATTACCCACAGCTACCGACTGGGTATGAACTATGCCTTTAGCAAGAACCATCGTCTCGACATTGCATATACGGGTAAATGGGACAAGACGTGCTCAAACAGCCACACTACAGGATTGAGTATCAGCGGAGTGCATAATGACAGCCACGAGTATCTGCACAATGTGGATGTCAACTACTCGCTTCCTTTCGGACTCACCCTTAACGGTTCATACACCCACTATCGCACACCTCAGCAACAAGTTCTCGACGGAACGATGATTGTGGATGAAAACACAACAGTGACGGAACGCAACCTTACAAGCGGTAGCAAGCAGGTCATCAACAAATGGATGTTCACGGCTGACCAAACCCATACGCTGGCACACGGCTGGGGATTGTCGTATGGTGTGAAAGGGCAGTTTGCAAGCAACAAGAGCTATCAGACCACCGTCAACAAGGATGGAAGCGTCCTGCCTGACGGTACAAGCAGCGTCGACATAAACGAGCGTATATGGAACCTGTATGCTGGGTTCAGCAAGCAGATAAGCAAGGCTGTCAGTGTTGAAGCATCCGTTGCTGCCGAGCAATACCACTCGCCGATATGGGACAAATGGCGCGTCTATCCTACGCTCAACGCTTTATGGAACATCAACGACAACCATCTGCTCAACCTCTCGTTCAGTTCCAACTCCGAGTTTCCGAGCTATTGGTCAACCATGAGCAACGTGTTCTACTCATCCACCTACACCGAGATTCATGGCAATCCTGACCTGAAGCCCTTCTCTTATTATAATGTCAACCTGATGTGGCAGATAAAGCGACGTTACACGCTCATGGCTTTCGCAAGTCTGAAGCCCGATTATTCCGTGCAGCTACCCTACCAGACCACCGACCGCATGGCGGTGATAATGAAGGAAACCAATTTCAACTATTCAAACAGCTTCGGACTGCAAGCCTCTGCAATCTTCAATGCAGGCAAATGGCTCAACGGCAACGTGTTTGTTATGGGAACCTACAAGCACGACAAGAGCGACCATTTCTTTGACCTGCCCTTCGACCGCAAGAGGCTGTCTGTCGTCCTTGGAGGCACCGCATCCGTAAAACTTTGTAGCACGCAGGACCTCCGTCTCATCCTTAATCCGTTCTATCAGACAAAGGCTATACAAGGAGTCTACGACATCAGTCCAATCTTCAGCATGGATGCCAAGCTGCAATGGTCGTCGCACGACGGAAGATGGGGTGTTCGTCTCAACGGCAGCAACATCTTCAACAATCCATACGACACCCGCTCCGTGCAGGGCAACCAAGACTACCGCATGAAAATCAACTACAACTGGGCATCGCTCACCTTCGGTGTCGTTTATAAGTTTGGTGGCTACAAGGAAAAGGATGTGAAAGAGGTAGACACTTCGCGTATGGGACATTAATGCAAGTCGGTTCCTGTTACCTACTTACCTATTTGTCTTCCGCAGAACCAGCGCAAGCGACAAAATAGAATAATGAAAAGACAACTGAGACAACGCGTTTAAAACAACAATAGAACGTGAAAAACTAAAAGCTAAAATAGATGAAAGTATGAAAAATCGGTCATTATAAAAAGAAAAAAGTGCAATCTGTGAGAGAAAAGTTTGGAGGTTATCTTATTTAACCGTATCTTCGCAAATGTATGGTGTAAACAAAACAAAAAGGAGAACGAGATATATGACAGACAATAACTTCAGAAGATTACCAGTAGGCATACAGTCGTTCAAAGTAATCAGAGAGGAAAACTATCTCTACGTTGACAAAAGCGACATCGTATGGAACCTAGTAAACTTGGGAGAAAAGTATAATTACTTGAGCCGCCCACGTCGATTCGGCAAGTCGGTGCTTGTCAATACATTGGAGTCGTACCTTGAAGGAAGGAAAGATCTGTTCGAAGGGCTGAAGATTATGCAACTGGAGAAAGACTGGAAGCAATATCCTGTCATACGTCTTGACATGAGCCGTGGAGGAGCCAACGAGGAGACTCTGCGCTCTTATCTGAACCTACGCTTTAAAGATTATGAGGAGAAATACAACATTACTCCCGATCCCACAGCTATGCTTGCCGACCGTTTTCACGCTATTATAGCCACTGCCTATAAGCAAAGCGGACTGAGGGTAGCGGTTCTCATAGACGAATACGACTCTCCCTTGCAACATTCATGGAGAACACCCGAACATGAAAAATGCACGGGAGTCTACCGTGAGGTTTTTGCTATACTGAAGGCTGACGACGAGTATGAACAGTTTGTATTCATCACGGGCATTACTAAGTTTACACAGATATCTCTCTCCTCTGTTCTCAACAACCTGACAAACATCAGTTTCATGCCTGAATATGCTGCCATTTGTGGCATTACCGAAGAAGAGATTAAAGAGAACTTCATGCCTGAGCTTAAACAGATGAGCGAAGTAAACAACTGGTCGGTACAGGAAACTCACGACAGATTAAAAGCATATTACGACGGATATCATTTCAGCCGTCGTAATATGGTGGATGTTTACAATCCGTACAGTCTCGTCAATGCGTTGAAATCTAAAGAAATAATCAACTTTTGGGCTTCTTCAGGAGCCACATCACTTCTCCCAAAGTTTGTTGATAACGTAGAACTTCGTCTCAGCAACTTTGAGAACATCCGCATTATGCGAAACACTTTGGAACTGTCGGACGTTACTGGAGGTGGAGCCGAACTATTTCTTTATCAATCGGGCTATCTCACCATTAAGGCCTGTGACGAATTTGGATATATATTAGGATTTCCAAATGAAGAGGTCATGCAAGCGCTGTACGAAATGGTTCTCCCAGCACTAACCTTACGAGAAAAAAGTGACATCCAATCTATACAAGCCAATCTATATGCCCAATTGGGTACTGGTGAGATAGACGAAGCAATGAAGTCGTTAAGAGCTCTCATTGCTGACGTTCCATACAGCAACAAAAAACTTGCATCTATGGATATGGAGGAGCGCTATCGTCTCATCATCAGTACCATACTTAATGCCATTGGCTTGAATGTAGAAGTGGAGCATATGATGGCAACAGGCCGAATCGATATGACGGTGAAGACTTCACGCTACATCTATGTGATAGAGCTGAAATTGCGTAACAACGGTGGCAAAGAAGCTGCTACTGAACAAATTATCAATCGTCAATATATGGAACCTTTCAAGGCCGATGAGCGCAAGGTTATAGGATTGGGCATTGAACTTGATGAAGAAGGAAAGGGGCTCTTAGGTTGGAAGAGAGCAGAGTAACATTGCAATCTAACCTTTTTTTTCGGATATTCCCCTTATATCCTCTTATATCCCCTTATTGTATATCCCCATGTTGTCTTTAGTGCTTGCTGTATTAGAATAACGTTTTTCTTTAGAAGTTGCAGCACAGGCGAAGGCTCAGCATGGTGTAGTGTCCATCGTCGTTTTTGATATATTGAAACGAGGGCTGAAGCGCTATCGCCGAGTTCAGTTGTCGGCGCCATGTTAGCTCTGCCGAGTATTCAGTGCCTTGCTGAAAGCGAGCATATTGCCCCGACAGTGCTATCTTGTCGTCGTTATCAGTGTAGGCACAGCCCAGTTCGGCATAACGATAGCAGGCATTTTCTTGGCACGTGTTTTCTGAATATTGCGCCATGCAGGCAATGCTTTTCTCGCCTTGTGTCCATACTGGTTGCTCGGCATACAGCCACCAGGCACAGGTGGTGTGCTTCTGTGCTTCGCTGGCAGGTGCCAGGCCACCCTCGTCGTCTACCTGATATTGGCGTGTGTGCAAGGCCAGCCCCGCAAAATAGTGGGCATTGTGATAGGCATATTCCAGTTGCGATATGTTAAAGATACCGTCTTGCTTCGGGTTCAGCCTAAACGGGTTGTCGTTATGTTTCCAGCCGTTATAGCCCATACCATTGTATATGCTATTTTTAAATGTCCAGCCACCGCGTGTTACGTCAAAATATAGCGTCAACCCCGAGAAGGGATAGTTGGCTATGGGGTAGCTGGCGGCAATGGTGGGGAAGATGCCACACGAACTGTTTGTGAAGAGGGCTGTGATGTCGGAGGTGAAGAAGTCTTCGTTCACATTTCTTACGCCCACAAAGGTGTGCCCCCATGTCCAGCTCTGCATATAGCCCAGCACAGCGATGGCTGCCAGCATATTGTCGGCCTCGATGTTTGAAAATGTTTGCCAGTCGGCGGCTATGGCCTCGTTGGTTTTTGCCAGATGCAGCGTGGCGGCCTCAAACGCTCCTTTACCATGGGCAATAGGCAACTGGAGGTTAAGCCTCAACTGGTTCAGCCAGTTGGCTTTGTTATTCATGTTCCACTGACCTTCGCTAATGTATTGCCCACTAAACGTTTGGGCCATGCATAGGCATGAGGACACGCTGAGCATGATGAACGAGATGTTTCGTTTCAACATATTCATAATGTTATTTCAGTCGTGATAATGTTATTGTAGTGGCGCACAAGCTCATGCAATTCGTTTGCAAAGTTACTGAAAAATAGTGAATAATGGGTTAGAGAATTATTAGAATGGTATTAGAAAAGCGTTAGCCCCTCTGGCTCGGTCTATTTTTTTTTAAACGTTAAAGACGTTAACAGCCTGTTCGTTTCTGAAGAAAAGGTGTAAATTTGCAATGAGCTATAGCATGATGATAGCGATAATAATAAAACTAAAACGAGTGAAAAGATGATTAGATTAAATGTTTTCTTTGAAGTAAAAGAAGATGCCAAGGCCGACGAGCTGAAGGCTTTGTGCAATGAGTTGGTAGAAAAGTCGTTGACCGACGAGGGTAACATTGCTTACGACTTTTTTGTAAGTGGCACACGCAAGGGTGTAATGATGATTTGCGAAACATGGCAGAATGAGGTGGTGCTGAAGGTACACATGGCATCGGCCCATTTTACCACACTGGTTCCGAAGATTGAGGCACTGACCAAGAACGGATTGAAGTTGGAGCAGTTCAACTTCTAACTGAATATTTAAACGAATACGGCTTTTCCTTTCTAAGTCCCTCAGAGCAGGGATAGGGGCTTCTGTGCCCCGTCCTCCAGCAGCACCTATCCCTTCTCATTCATCGTTAACCAAATTTAAATATCCGTGTAACACCTTTTTCATATACAAAGCCTTGCATGATTAGACACATTTAATTCTTATTGGCTTATGCTGTTGCTATCACGATTTTTATATATCTTCGCGTTAAAGATATTCTGCGTCTTAGGATAAAACATTTCTTATGACAAAGCCATTGCCCGTAATACTACTTAATTTCTCAGGCGTTTACGATTATGAGTCGTTTACCTCGAGCCGCGACATCGTTCATGTAGATTGTCGTGGCCTGAACGGTGTCGATTGCTATTGTGATGCAGAGGGTAGGGAAGCTCTGCACCGCATGCTTGAGCCTTATCCTGTAAAGGCGCTTCATTTTATCGATTCGGGCGACTATCATTATCTTACCGAATATTGGGTGTCGCGGCTGCAAGAGCCCTTCTCCCTGATTGTGCTTGACCATCATCCCGATATGCAGGAGCCCCAATGGGAGGGCGTGGTGTCGTGCGGCGGTTGGGTGACGGATGTGCTGAAGAACAATCCGTTTGTGAGACATATCGTTGTTGTGGGCGCATCTGATGAGCTGATTGCACAGATACCTGTAGAGCTTAGAGCAAAGGTGCTGTTCTACAGTCAGGCAGAAATAGACCATCACAAAGCATGGCCCTCAAAGGCCGGCAAACTGATACATGAGCCCGTTTACATTTCTATCGACAAGGATGTGTTGAGAAAGCAAGATGCCGTGACCGATTGGAGCAATGGCGACATGAGCCTCATGCAGATGAAAGCCGTACTGCGCATGATTTATGTTCACGAGCGCGTGATAGGCGTTGACATAACAGGCGAATGTTCAGCCACGCTCGACTATCTTTCGGAGGTTAAAGATGCAACAATCAACAACAGAGCCAATGAGGAACTGATGCGGATGATATTGGCTGAGGGGTAAAACTGAAAAAATAATGTCTGTATTTCTCTTCGTCAAATCTTAATTCTGTAACAAACCACACATTTTATTTTATGATGCCGTTATCCGTATCGCGCAGGTTTATTCTCTTTTCCGCCGACTTATGCTTGCTTCCTCGGCTCAGTCGCCATGAGATATTCAAGGAGATTAGATTGCCGCTGGCTTTGGAATATCCTATAGTGTGCTTATAGATGTTGCGGTTTAGCAACTCGTTTTCGTACGACTTGTAATAGTTGTTGAATGGATTTGCCCATGACAATGAAAATTGCAAGTTGCGCCATGCATATGATGCTTTCATAACCGAATAGGCCCCGTTGTAACCTTTCGATTCGCCTTCCAAGAAACGGTTGCCGTTGTCAATGTATCCTTGCAACGTGAAATGGCCGAGATAAGCTGTTATGCTGCCCGCATAAAACCACGAGGTGTAACAATGCGTATAATCGTAACCGAAATTGAAGCATCTGTAAATTCCTCCATTGGCTGCAATCTGAAGCTTTTCGGGCAAGAGCCAATAGCTTGCGTACGCATAGACATCCAGCGCATCAATCTCCTTTTGGTTTATCTGGGTATAAAGAAACTGATTGCCGTCAGTTCGCTCATAGTGAGCCATGTTCGGTTTTAGACATTGCTTGTAATAACCTTCAACGAAGGTCTGCAACCGACTGGTGTTGTATGAAACATGTAGGCGGTGGTCCATGTCGTGTGACGGTTTCAGGTCTGGATTGCCTACTGTCCATTCCATGCTATTGGTGCGGATCATAGCATCGCTTGTCATGGCTATTCGCGACACTTTGTCCCGCATCTGAACGGTATAGCTCAGCTGCAACTCGTTATTAATTTGGTATGTCACCGATGCCTTTGGGTGAAAGGTCCAGAAGTTATATTTATGCCCGTTCTGCGTGTAATGGATATAACTTGCCCCAACTCCTAACGTGTAACGCAGTTGTTGGAGAGTGCCCTTAATTTCGCCAAAGGCATATAAGCGGTTGTTGCTTGTATTAGTCAGAGAGGATGCGTCGCCAAGATAGTTGTTCTTGATGTTTTTATAGCTATAGTTGAAGCCTGTTGAGAGCGTGAAGGGGTTCAGCCTGTTCTCATATATTGCCTCTGCAAGCAAAGAAGTCGTCTTGCCGTCCACATCATATTGGTAAGGAGCGCCCTCGTCATAATAGTTGCCTGTTTGCGTGGAGATATAAGTGGCTACAGCATTGGCTGTAAAAGACTGACGTGGCGTTAGTTGACGGAAAAAATATATATCCAATACAGGCGAACAGCTCTTGTCTTTCGCTCTACTTGTTGCTTTATATTGGCGAGTGCCGTCCACAATGTCCTTAACAGTATAATTGTCGGGAGCGTTGTTGAATGCTCCGCCCAATGACGCCTGGAAAACTGTGGCTGTAGAGTCTGCCCAGTTATAGGTTAGCTTTGCATTATGCGATATGGATTTACGAAGCGACTCCACATCGTTTCGTTCTATTGTATAGATATTGCCATCTGTCAAGGTGTAATCTGCCGTCTGCCTGCTCTTTTCGCCTTTGGTTTTATATCCACTCACGTCATACGAAAACGATAATTCGCTCTTGCCCTTGTTCCATTTACCATAAACCATGTCATCGCCCTGCAACGTGGTAAGCGCCGAAGTTATGTCCGTACCAACGGTATAGCCGCTCTCGTTCCTGCGTGTCACAATATCTATGACATAGGCTATGCCGTCACCATAACGTACGCCGGGATTGTTGATGAAGTCTATCTTCGAGATGTCCTTTGGATTGAGAACCAACATATCTGGTTTGCCAACCACAATACCATTTATTCTAATTTGAACTCTTCCCCTATTGTCGATGGCAGTAATAGAATGGCTGATGTTGTCGATACGAAGATTGGCAAGTGTGAGTTTCTCAAGAATGCTGTAGCCATTGTTAGAAGCTTGCTTTTGAGCATCGGTAGGATAAATTATCATACCGTCTGCCTTGTTCACAACCTTAGCTGCTTTTACCGACACTTCGTCGAGCGTGATAGTCTTCTCCACATCCTGAGCATAAGCACAGAATGTGGAAAAGAGAATAATAGAAAATATAATCAATCTTTTCACTTGCACCATGTTTTTTGTTTTTGGTGCAAATTTACGTTCTCCTTGCAAGAAAGCCAATTATTCAAACTGACATCTCCCTGACAATTGGCTGACAAAAACCTATCTATTTGATTTTCAAGCTATAGCTCCTGCCTCTGTCCGACTCTATCTTCAACGCGCTATGAGCCTCTATAATAGGTTTTATTCGTCTTATCAGGGTGTAGAGCGTATCATTGGCATCAGGCTTCTTTGGCCATAACCGGTCGCAAATCTCCTGTTTGGATAGTGTATGCGTCTCAGCTGTAATGAACATTTCAAGCAAAGAATGTTGCATAGGTGTAAGATGAATCTGCTCGCCCGATTGCGTTATGAATTTGTCATTATTGTATACTATACCTCCATACGATAGACCTTGCACTATCAGCTTTGGCCTATTCTTCCTGACGTACCACAGACTGCCCAATAGCCACAACATTCCAACCATGAGAAGAGAACCCGAAGCCTTCTGGTCGGACATCATAAATGTAGTGGCAAAGCTACAGTTAGCCTCAGCCACAAGCTTTGTCTCCAAGCGTCCATCCCTACGCACAGTACGTATGGCTATACCTGCCGTATCTTTCAGTTCGGCTATGGTGAGGCAGTTGCGATAACAGCGTATGGTGTCTGTAGTAACCACATTGTCAGGCATCTTTGCAAGCACCTGCTCCAAAGCGCTATTAACATCCTGCGCTATCAAGCCTTTAGTTCTGTTATAGCTGTTGATGCCTGTGCACAATGCACAAAGCATGAGAAAGCAGAAACCTATGTATGGAAGTATCTTCATAATTTTCACATTATATTATATGTTGCAAATGTACAAATAATAAACGAGAAAACAAAGTTTTTGGCCGACGACTGAAACGCCCCTTTAAAGTGGTATCCAACAAGTCAATGTATATACTGTCTGGAAATTTCTGACGCAAAAAAAGTACTTTTCCCAGTCTGACGGGCACCAAACAAGAATATACTATCCTCTAACTCATTGTCAATATGGCATATACGTTCAATCATACATCATGTATTTATTTGTTTATATTGCGGATTTTCATAGATTTTCTGCAATAGTGTTGCGGATTTTCACAGATTTTACATGTCAAATACTAATATCATATAAGTACATACTGCATTCTACAACCGCTTATTACAACCCTGTAAAATTTGCTCAACAATGCTTAGGGCCATAGCCGTTTCTCCTGGCAGATAGAACATATCTTTGCGCCTTTGCAACTCAGAAATCGGCAGCGTGCACACACTTCATGTTTTTTTCAAGCTGAGCCACTGAGCTGGCACCCACCAACACGCTTGTCACGCCCTTCTGTTGAAGGATCCATGCCAGCGCCATCTCGGCCAGTGTTTCGCCACGTTCGGCGGCCTCGGCGTTCCATGCCTTTATCTTAGCCAGCAGTTCGGGGGTGAGGTCGCTTGGCTTCAGGTAGCGTTCCTTGCCCATGCGGCTGTCGGCAGGTATGCCGTTAAGATAACGGTCGGTGAGCAGCCCTTGTGCCAGCGGCGAGAACGAGATAAAGCCTATGCCGTGGTCGGCACAATATTGGGTTACGCCGTTCTCCTGTGGCTCGCGGTCGAGCAGGTTGAGGCGGTCTTGGTAGATGAGCAACGGCACATCGCGCTCCTTAAGATATTGGTCGGCAAACTTTAGAGCCTCCAATGGCCAACGGCTGATGCCGAGATACAGCGCCTTGCCTTGCTTCACGATGTCTACCATGGCCTGAAGGGTTTCTTCAAGCGGTGTGTTGGGGTCGTAACGATGGCTGTAGAACAGGTCCACATAGTCGAGGTTCATGCGCTTTAGGCTTTGGTCGAGGCTTGCAATGAGATACTTGCGCGAGCCCCAGTTGCCGTAAGGGCCTTCCCACATATCATATCCCGCCTTTGTTGATATGAACAGCTCGTCGCGATAGGGGCCGAAGTCGTCCTTCATCAGTTGTCCCATAGTTTCTTCAGCGCTTCCATACGGAGGACCATAATTGTTAGCAAGGTCAAAGTGTGTGATGCCGTGGTCGAAGGCATAGTGTGTGATGGCGCGGCTACGCTCGTAGGTGTCAACGCCACCGAAGTTGTGCCAGAAACCTAAACTTACCTTTGGCAGCCGAATACCGCTCTTGCCACATCGCTGGTATAGCGCCTCTGCATCGTCGTAGCGGTTGGCAGCGGCCATATATCTTCCTTTTATATCCATGTGCGTTACGTTTTTTTGATTGATGCCTCAAAGATACTTACTTTAATGATAACAACCAAATTTATTTCATCCTTATTCATACCGTCACTAAATCTTAAATATATTTTTAATGAATGTAGGTTTTTAGCATGTTTATGTGTATTTTTGCAAAAGAAATACTTTTTACAACAATACTTAATCAACAACAAATCTATGAGAAAACTATTAACGTCGGTGCTTCTGGCACTATCGTTGTTGCCCGTTACGGCGCAAACCACACAACATTATCAGCCCACGAAAGATAATCTTGAGGCGCGCAGCCACTTTCAAGACGCTAAGTTTGGCATCTTCCTGCACTGGGGGCTCTACTCGATGCTGGCTACGGGCGAGTGGACAATGACCAATAAAGACCTCAACTATAAAGAGTATGCCAAGCTGGCTGGAGGCTTTTATCCCTCGCGCTTCAATGCGCGCGAGTGGGTGTCGGCCATCAAGGCATCAGGGGCAAAGTATATCTGCTTCACCACCCGACATCACGAGGGCTTCTCGATGTTTCATAGCCAGTGGACTGACTATAACATCGTTGACGCTACGCCTTTCAAACGCGACGTGGTGAAAGAACTGGCCGACGAGTGTCACCGTCAGGGCATTGATATTCATTTCTACTATTCGCACATCGACTGGCAGCGCGAAGATGCTCCGCTGGGGCGAACGGGTCTGGGCACAGGCAGACCAAAGGAAGCACAAAACTGGGACTCGTATTATACCTTTATGAACAACCAGCTTACCGAACTGCTGACCAATTACGGACGCGTGGGCGCCATCTGGTTTGATGGCCTGTGGGACCAGGACGAGAACCCGTCGTTCAACTGGCGCCTGCCCGAGCAGTATGCCTTGATACACCGTTTGCAGCCCGCTTGCCTTATTGGCAATAACCACCATAGCGCCCCGTTTGAGGGCGAAGACTTTCAGATGTTTGAACGCGACCTGCCTGGCGAAAACTCGGCCGGACTGTCAGGACAACAAATATCACAGTTGCCGCTCGAAACCTGCGAAACCATGAACGGTATGTGGGGATATAAAATTACTGACCAAGAATATAAGTCGGCTGAAACCCTCATACACTATCTCGTGAAGGCTGCAGGACGTAACGCCAACCTGCTGATGAACATTGGCCCGCAACCCGATGGCTGTTTGCCTGAGGTGGCTGTTGACCGACTGAAGAAGGTGGGCGAATGGATGAACACGTATGGCGAAACCATTTATGGCACACGTGGCGGCATAGTGGCTCCGCACCCCTGGGGCGTAACCACGCAAAAGCAGAACCGATTGTTCGTACACATTCTCAACCTGAAAGATAAAGCGCTGTTCTTGCCCACGGGCAATGTGCGCATAAAAAAGGCCATCGACTTTGTGACGCGCCAGCCAGTGCTTATGCAGAAGTGTGAGGGTGGTGTGCTGCTCATGCTCAATCAAGCGCCCACCTGTGTTGATAAGGTGCTGGAACTGGAGCTGGCGCAGCGGTAACAAATAATGCTATGATAGCATAAACCCCATGGGTTGATGGGCTGAAACCAAGCAAGCCGTGGGGCAAAACCAAACTAAAAATAGGGCGAAAACCTTGAGAAAGTCGTCTCACACCGACCGTTATGAACATGGAGAACGGTCGATGCTCGTGTTCATATCGACCGTTGTAAACACGAGCAACGGTCGGTGTGAGACGACTTTTTGCGGGCTTTCACCCAATTAATCGAGTGATATACAACGATTAACCACTGATTTTTGGCCCATCAACAGGTAGGTTTTCAGCTTGAGATGGGCCGAGATATTATTTTACAACATACTTTTTTCCGCCTTTTATATACAGGCCCTTCACCATGCGTTGGTGCTGTATGCCTTGCAGGTCGTAAATGGCGTTGCCCTGAGCCGTGGTGCCCACTTTCACCACATTAATGGCTGTGGCCGACCCATTGGCATGCTGTATCTTGGCCAAGGTGGGCGGCGTAGCAGTTTTAGTTAGGGTGAAATAACAACGGAAGCCCTTAGACAAAATGGGGTTAGAAGGAACAATGTGATAGAACTTGTCGGCTTGCAAGAAGTATTCGTCAAAGGCACCCGCCTCATCGCCCTTCAGCGTAATCTTAGGCATGCAGCCTACCATCGACACCTCGCCACCAGCATAACTACTGGTTGACACTGTGAACGAGGGGCTTAAGGCATAGGTGCCCAACACATAATGGCTATCGGCGTTTACCGCTGATGGCTTGATAAGATAGGGTTTTCCTGAAGCCAATGTGCTGGCTGCCGCAAAATTAAGGGTCAGCACACCACTGGCATCCAACGTAACATCGTTAAAACTCTCGAGCTTTACATCATTACCAAAAGCGGCTTTCAACTCATCGGCCGTCATGCTAAATGGCAGGCAGATAGTGTTCCACATACCAGGTTTCATGCTGCGCACCAGAGTTACACTTACCTTGTTATCAAGGTCGGCATCATAATTATTATTTTCAATAATATTGAGCAGATGGTCGTCGTTCTCATCAAGCTGTACTGAGGGCACCGCACTGGGGGCGATGGGCATGATATACTTGTAGAAAGATGACTGCGGAGCGTTGAGCTGCCCCCAAATATCGGAGGCGGCACCATTGTTCTTTGCATTGGTGTTAAGGATAGACAGGTTGTCATATTTCAGAAACTCGGCTTTTGCATCCCATGGCTCAACACAGGCATAGGTGGTGGCAGTAGCGCTAAAGTTGTAAACATTGTCGCCGGTGCCCGAGGCATTGCTAAATACGCTCACACCATCGGTATGGCATGTGCCCGTAACGCCTTCACACACCACATTTGCACAGTTGGTGCTGTTTGAAATGTGGCAAGGATTGGTGCTCGCAGCATCGCTATTCAAGCCACATACGGCCAGTGTGCCCAGGTATGCATTACCTGTGACGGTAGTGCCATATCCAGTATCTACAGATCCTAAGGTTACGGTTCCGTAATTGGCACAGTTGTCTATCGACACAAATGTTCCTATACCACCCGCATACACATTAGCCACCTCGCCACCATGGGTATTGACAACAACATTGCCAAAGTTGGCGCTCTGCTCGCAGCGTGCCATATAGCCCGACAGGCCACCAGCATAGACATTGCTCTTTGTGGCAATGACATCAGTATTGACAAAGTTGGTGCAACGATATATTTGTGCATAATGGCCCACGGTTGAACTACTATTCATAAATTTGCCCAAGATGCCGCCCATAAATACATCGGTCTCGGCAGCATCGGTAGTGTTATTATAATTGTAGGCAATAACACCACGAGCAATGCTATTAGATATAACGGGGTTTTTATGATTATTGAGATAAGAGTCGGATGCAACGATGGTGCCGCAGATACCACCCATGCTGGGCGAACATTTTTTGACATCGTTATAAACATTTATCTTGCCCTCAAACGAGCAGTTAGTCAGCTTATAGTCAGCCTTATAACTATCGGTAATGTTGCAATAGCCCACCACTCCACCAACACTGGTTTGCTGTGGTGTGTTGTCATCTTCAAAACAAATAACGGTGTTCTCTACATGGCAGTTGCTGATAACCTCATCTTCGGCCTTACCCGCAATTGCGCCTATGTATCTCCATGCATACGAATGGGCTTTCACATTGCACACACGGAAGAGGCAATCTTTTACCGTAAGGTTTTTGATGCTTCCGCCCTTTACGGCACCGAACAAGCCTAAATAGTTGTCGTAGCCATTACCCACCTCTAACGTGTTTTTCAAGTCGCCACGATAACTGTAAATGCCGCTTACCGAGTGGTTACCACCATCATAATGGCCCTGGAACCAGTAGGGCGAGTCGGAACCAGTACCAGCACCATAAATGCCTATGGGTATCCAGTCTTTCAACGTGTTGAGCGCGGGGGCACTGAAGTTAGCGCGTCCATAAGCGTCTACCTGTGCGCTCTTCACCACATCGTCGTTGAGCACAATGTCGGCCGTTTGTAAGAAATAAACACCTTCAAAATCGGTACGTTTCCATATGCTATGACTTGTTTGATAGGTGAGTGAGGCCAGGTCTTGGGCCGTTTTTATGAGATATGGCTCGCTTTGTGTACCTTTTCCGCCCGAAAACTTGGTGGCGCTATATTCCCATGCATCGGTAGCACTGGCCGAAACAGGTGCGAACAAAAGCACGATAAGCAATGTGCAAACGGCCTTCAGGCTGCTTATTGTTTTATCAATATTTGTTTTCATCTTCATAATTTTTTATCCTTAAAAACGCTTTGTTGAAAAAAGGCATTACCATATCTCGTAACCACCTTCGGGTTTGTAGGGGTTGTCATCGGTAGCATCGCCGCCATCGCCTATATCAGGCGTATCGGCTCCACTGGTTTTACCTTGTACCCCCCCCACTACTGGCGAGAAGAGTCTCTGAATGGGCATACACCACACACGTGTGTGGCGACATGTAAGTTTTCTTTTTCATATAACCACTATTTTAAATATACGTTTTGTTAATTGATAATTATACGCTTTGTTAATTGATAATGAACATCTTTATTCATTAATCATTATGATGCTCTTTTAGTTTTTATGACGAATGAAACTTTAGTTTTTTGTTCAATGTATATTTTTATTATCACAATTCTTATGAATGCTTCTCTTTTCACAATGAAAAAGCATTGCTTGACTAATCGGTGCAAAAATACACTTTTTTCATAACACAAGAAAATATTATACCCATAATTTTACACATAGCATTAATTTTCAATTAATTATAACGTAACACACAGCATTAACAATAAAGAAAATCGCCGCATAGCTTCCTTCAAAAGGTGGCGATGTGGCGATGTGTGTTTCGTAGAGAGTTACAGACGCTCGCAAAACTCTATCTTCTCACGGTTAGGCCCTTCAATGGTGAAAAACTTAACGCCATGCTCCCAAAAAGGCAAACCGTGCACCTCGGTGTCAAGCATCTTCAGGTGGGCTTGCTGCACCACTTTAAACAGTTCATCAATGTTTTTTACATCAATGGCAATATGGTCGATGGCACCATAGGCCATGGTGGCTTGACGGTTTTGGTATGTTTCGATAACGAGGTTGTGAAGTTGAAGAAAAGCCACTTCTTCATCACCATTTTGTGTGCGCAAGGCTATGCTAAAGCCCAGTGTGAGATAGAAGTTGATGGTCTTTTCAATGTCGTTGGTGGGTATGCCTATGTGTTGTACGCCCGTTGTAAAAGTTTTAATGTTCATCATGCTTTGTTTTTTGAAATGTTTTCTAACGTCGTAATTTGTTAAACGGTTTTACAAAATTACATTTTAAAAATTAAATAGAACAGGCTTCTCATAAATTTATTATTTGCGCACCTATCTGAAAATAAGCCTTTTCCGACTGCGGATTCCACATGCCCATAACATGAATGGGCAAGGTGTAGGAAGAGCCTATTTTTAAATTGCGGCTCACCTTCAGTTGGGTGTGAACGATGCCTGATGTGTGGCCATAAAAGTGTTGGTTATCGCCAGCCTTATTGAGGGCGAAAGCTCCACCTACGCCTGCGTCAACCATCCAGCCATCTTTCTTGTATATAGGATATTCGGCATAAACAAATGTAGAATATTTTTGCGCGGTATTGTCGGCAGAACGGTCGCGCCCAAACAGTATTGTTGACCAGCTAAGCAGCAGCGGAAACTGGGGTTGCTGGAAACGATAATCGAGGGTGCAATTGAGAAAGCGGCCTGTTTCGTGAGCAGCATAGTTGAAATATTGGCGGTTGTTGTATGAGGCACCAGGAGAAAAGTTGTAGGTGTCATACGCGCTAAACTGAAAGCCAGCGCCCTGAACGCTCAGATAATGATTAAACTCTTTATAGGTGCCTTGAGTATTGGTGCCACCCCATAAACCTAACGTCATGTGGCCGTGGGCTAACGTGTAGTTGAGATTGGTTGTTACCACACACCCATCGGCCACTTCTATACCGCGCCACAGGTGGTTATTATTTAATTCGGCAGAAAGATGTATCTGTGCCGAGGCCGTTAAGGCCACTGCAAAGGTTATGATAGATGTACAAAGTCGGTTCATATTTATATATTAATGTGTAGTTTGCTTAAACAAAATAATGTTATATGTGGAGCATTTATCATGTGGCGTGGATATTGACGTTGGGGTCAGGAGGACAACCAACAAGGGTTGTCCTCCTAAGCCAATGTGTTCATCCTGAATAATTAGATCTTCAAATAGTACATTTTATTTAAAACACAAATAAACCAATTCTTACTTTAAACAATTCAAATAAGTAGGTGTAGCCAAACGAATAGAAAGGGCCTGTTATGCTTTTTACTATTCGGGCTTTTGCTCTAAGTCGACAATAACCTTCATTGATGTTTCGCGGTGTGTGTCGATAAACTTGTAAGCATCGTCATATTGCTCAAAGGCAAAGCGGTTGCTGATGAGCGGTTTGAGGTTTACGATACCACTTGACACAAAGTCGACAGCTGTTTGATAGTCTTCATGACGATACATCATAGAGCCAATAAGACGCAGCTCATGCTCGCCTAAATGGAACATGCTTAATGCAGGATCTTTAGCAAACACTGCCACTACAACAATATCGCTACCCTTCTCGATGGTTTCCATCAACGAGCGGATGGACGACTCGACGCCAGCTACCTCGAAGCCCACTTGATAGCCCTCATCGCCAAACAGCTCTTTGGCCACCTCTTTAAGCGGACGCTTGGTGATGTTAAGCGTATCGGCAATGCCACACTCGCGAGCCTTGGCCAGACGAAGGTCGCTAACATCGGTTATCAGCACGCGCTTGGCGCCACGTGCTTTGCAAAACTGTGCCACGAGGTTGCCTATGGTTCCTGCTCCGCTCACCACCACATTTTTACCTTTCACATCGGTGCGGTTGCTGGCGTGTGCTCCTACAGCAGCAGGCTCAATCATAGCACCAAAATCAAGACTCATGCCATCAGGCAGCTTCAGCACACGGTCGTCGTCAATAACAAAGTAGTCTTGTGCACAGCCATCGGCCTGGAAGGCTTGAACACGCAGGTACTCGCACACATTATACTGTCCGCGCTTGCAAGGGTTGCACTTGCCACACACCAGCTGGGGGCGTGCTGTTATGTTGTCGCCAGGTTTGCAAACAGTGACCTCACTGCCACAAGCTACAACCACGGCCGAATATTCGTGCCCTTGAACCACGGGGTAGAATGTTGCGGGATGAAGTCCGTGGTACGAGTGTATCTCGCTGCCACAAATTCCGATACGCTTTATGTTAACAAGAACCTGATGTTCTTTAAGATCTTCGGCCTTGGGGGCTGCCACTTCTTTAAACTCGATGTGCTTTGGGGCTACTAATATTGCTTGTCTCATAGTTGTAATATTTTTAAAAGATGTTTTTGTTTTATATATCTATTTTTCAACGTGTTTCGTTCTTTATTTATATCTTGCTCTTTAGTTGTTTCAGTTCGTCAACAATCTTATTGTAAACATGACGGTGAAGCTTGTAAAAGCACAGACAAAAGGCGGTGAACACCCACAGCGCACCAGGAATGGTTGAGAACGTGTGGCGCATAATGGCTATAACATCGGCATTTTGCTGCGCACCTGCCACATAGCCAGCCGAGTCGAGCGCCAAGGCAAAGAGCGCGGTGCCAAGGGCCATACCCATCTTGTTGGCAAGCGACACAAAGGCATACTGAAAACCATCGTTGCGTATGCCCGTCTTCCACTCGCCATACTCAACACAATCAGGAATTACGGCATAGATGGCGGTGTTAAACCCAGAAAAGAAGAACCAAGCGAGGGCTGAGCAAACGTAAAACGCTATCGGAGTGGTGTTGGGGCTAAAGAGGTAAAGCATAGCCATGAACACGCCACAAAACAATGCAAACACGGCTGCGGCATAACCTTTGTTGCCTGTCTTCTTGAACATCCAAGGAAAGCAAGCGGCTCCTGCTATCGACGGCACGATGATGGCCATTGAATAATAACAGAACAGTGTGGCCGAACCTTCAACATAGGTGAAATAGTAAAGTATATCGGCGTTACGTCCGTAAAGGATGAAGCCGAAAAGAAATTGTCCGAGGATGGCCAACTGATAAGGACGGTTCTTGAACACGGCCTTCAGCTGCACCGATATGGGTAGTTTCTGTCCTACAGGCACCTCAACCACCTCTTTTGTCTTACTGAAGCAGAAGATGTGACAAGCAGCGAAGATAATGCCGTAAATGATGGCCACGGCAAGGTATCCAAACTGTGTGTTGCCCTTTCCTAAGAACGTTACAAGCGGAACGGTGATAATGTTTAAGATGCCTATGGCTATCATGGCACTTACCGAGCGGCTGGTGTTGAGCTGTGCACGCTCGTCAATGTTCTGTGTCATAGCACCGCAAAGGGTACCATAAGGTAGGTTTACACAGGTATAGCCAAGCACCAAGATGCAATAGGTAACGGCCATGTAAACAATTTTTGCCGTTTGGCTCCAGTGAGGATGCGCCCAGAATGTGAGCATGAGCACAAGGGCGGTGATAGGTGCTCCGAACAGAAGCCATGGGCGGAACCGTCCCCAGCGTGTGTGGGTTTTGTCGGTGAGTGTTCCAATAATGGGGTCGTTAACAGCGTCCCATACTCGTGAAACAAGCATCAGAGTTGCCACAGCACTCATGCCTATTCCGAAGACATCGGTATAGAAAATCATGAGGAAGTTGCTGACAAACATCCAACTGAAATTGCATCCTACATCGCCCATTCCGTAGGCAACTTTACTGATGAACGGCACGTGGCCTTGTTTTGAAGAGGTTTTCATTTTCTTCTTAGGTTTTGTTGGTTTTAGTTATTTATAACTTACTTTTTTTTTAGATACGAACACAAAAGTCGCCTTGTTTTCATACGTCGTTTTCTGTCGTTTTCTGCTGCAAATTTATAACATCGCAGCAAAAAGGAAAAGCAAAAAGTATGTATGTTTTTTCGCAATCGTTCCCACAACCGTTCCCATTTTTCGCAATCGTTCCCAAGGGTTTCAATGGTTTTGCCTTCATCTATCAATGGTTTACGAACAAAGCATGGGGCTTAAAAGAAAAAAAATAAAGATTTTAAAGCACCTTTAATAATAATAAAATTGTTATATTTGCAGATGTACTAACATAATCAGATAATCTATAATGTCAAGATACATCACCATAAAAGATATTGCCAGTGAGCTGGGCCTGTCGAAGTCGACTGTTTCACGCGCTCTGTCGGGAGATTCGCAAAACGTGAAGGAAGACACCATGAGGCTCATAACAGAAACGGCGCGTAAGATGGGATACCACCGCAACGAGCTGGCTGTGAGCTTAAGAAAGCAACAATCACATAATATTGGCATTGTAATTCCGGAGATTGTAACATCGTTCTACATGACTTTCATTAGCCATGCACAAACCATTTTGCGCAAGCATGGATACAATGTGCTCATTGCCACATCAAACGAGAGCGCGGAACAAGAACGCAAAAACATTGAGATGATGATGCAATGTATGGTTGACGGAATAATGGTAAGCGTGTGTGACAAGGAGCGCAATAGCGAACTTTTTCGAAGCGTAATAGCGCGTGGCATACCTTTGGTGTTTTTTGATCGTACGGTTGAAGACCTTGACGTGTCGAAGGTGCGTCTTGACGATGTGGTGATGTCGTTCTTCATGGTAGAACGACTTATACGCAGTGGGTGCAGACGTATCGTATATATTCCTGGTCCTGAGCGCATACGCAATGGCGTAGAACGACGTCGTGGATACAGAGAGGCTCTTGAGAAATATAACATTGCTTATGATTCGGCATTAGTGTTGCCTTCGGCATTGAGCGCTGAGGAAGGTAGCCAAGTAATGCAACAGTTTATCGATCAGGGCACACCTTTTGATGCGGTATTTGGTTTTACTGAGACAGCTCTTTTAGGCGCAAAGAGTGTTATACAAAAAAGCGGATTGCATATTCCTAATGATGTGCGCATTTGTTGTATGTCGGGCACAACACTCTGCACGTTTGTCCACCCAACGATAACGGCTGTTGAACAACCTGTTGAACAAATGGCAATAGAAACGTGTAGGTTAATTATGGAGCATATCGCTGATGATGCAAAGAAGGTAGAAGAAGTGGTGCTGCGTGGCGAAATAATTGATCGCGAATCGACGGCAGGCTAATTTTCCCTCACACCCCTTCTCTAATCTTATACTTTCTTTTTCTTTCGATTATTCAGTATTTATTACTATTCAGTATTTATTAGCATAAAAAAAGGTAGGAGATAAGCACCCTTGACGAGTGTTTATCTCCTACCTAGTATGCTTACAAGGTTTGCTGCATCAAGGTGTGCAGATGGCCAGCATAATAAAGGGGGATATTGTATAGTGTGAAAGGTCGACCATCAGAACGGGTGATGACATCTGACGTCATAGGGCCATTCCACAAACGCAAAGCGATGTTTTCTTTCGACTCTTCCATAAACAGATGTAGGGAACGAAGCTTTGAGTTGGCTATATCAAGCACAAAGATACACATTATTTTCAAATCCAAACCAACTTTTGAAGAAAATTGCATCAAATCCAAACCTACTTTGACGAAAATTGGTATCAAATCCAAACCTACTTTGACATAATTACATACCAAATCCAAACCTACTTTGAAGAAAATCGAATCAAATCCAAACCTACTTTGAAGGAATATACAATACCCAGAAGAACGGTTCAGATAATATTGTTGTGTTTTTAGCAACCTATTTCGCGCTACACACGTGTTTTACTTGAACACAAATTTCGATAAATTATCCATATAGGACGATGGCAAACTTAAGTAGGACGGTGGCCTCCGCGCCCCGTCCTCCAGCACCCAACGCTTCTTAATAGATAACCTCATATATTTATTACCTATTCCTAATGTCGGGAGGACGGGGCACGGAGGCCACCGTCCTACTTGGATCGATAAAAATAAATACTCGCTATAATATATTATTAGATTGGTAAAAAACGCAACAATATTATATGAGCCAAAAGAACCTTGCTAAGCAAGAGGCAACAAAAAAAAGGTAGGAGATAACCACCCGCAGCACGAGCGGTTATCTCCTACCTATTATTGTATAATATAGTTTTACTATCAGCTATTGCACCAATAACCTTACTATCAGTTATTGTATGAATAACACTATTATCGGCTATTGCATGAAAAGCCTTTACTTAATCATGTCTACCGAACGCTTCAAGAAGGCATCAAGGGCAGCACCCTTCAACATACCATTCTGCAGCAAGGCAAGGTCAATGAGCTGATGCACCACCTTGTTGTCCTTAGCAAAGGCGGTGAGGATGTCTTTCTTCTTTGTGCGCTGCTCGTCAAGGCTCTTCTCGGTGTTCTTCAGGTCGTCTTTCTCTTCCTGTGTCACCTCTTCGGGCTTCTTACCATTCTGGCTTTGGTGCAAGGCGGCAATACGAGCCTCAAGGCCCTTCATCTCGCTTACCACGGGCTTCAGTTCTTCAGCACAAGCAGCGTTCTCACTGTCAACAATACCCTTTATCAGAGCGTGGTCGCTGTTAAGCACAATGTTATAGGCATCGGGCATCTGTGCGTAGAAGGCCATGCCTGCTTGGTAGCGGCTCATCTCCTTCATACGACGCATATACTCGCTTTGGGTGATGATAACGGGCAGTGCCTGCTCGCCCAACGCTTCTACCTGGACATAGAACTCGGCCTTGTCAATATTTGGCATCTGTGAGCGGAACATCTCTGACAAATTGTCACTTGTTTCTTTGTCAAGAGCCTCTTCCTTCTTGTCGTCTTTCACGATAAGATGGTCAACCACATCGCTGTCAACACGTGTAAAGCGGCTCTTCTCCAACTTTTGCTCAAGCATTGAGGCCATGGGCACATCGAGCTGTCCATCAAACAGGAGCACGCTATAACCCTGGGCCTTAGCGCTCTCAATGAAGCTATACTGGCCCTCTTTGTCGGTGGCGTAGAGGTAAACAAGGTTGCCTTCCTTATCGGTTTGATTATCCTTGATAAGGGTTTTATACTCGTCGTAAGTGTAATGTTTGCCGTCAACATCCTTCAAGAGGGCGAAGTCTTTAGCACGCTCGTAGAAGTCGTCTTGCGACAGCATGCCGTAATGGATGAAGAGTTTCAAGTCGTCCCACTTCTCCTCATACTCTTTACGATTTTCTTTAAAGATGCTGTTCAAGCGGTCGGCCACCTTCTTAGTGATGTAGGTCGAAATTTTCTTTACATTGGCATCGCTCTGCAAATATGAACGGCTTACGTTCAAGGGAATGTCGGGCGAGTCGATAACGCCGTGCAACAGAGTAAGGAACTCGGGCACAATGCCTTCTACCTGATCGGTAACAAACACCTGGTTGCAGTAGAGCTGTATCTTGTTACGCTGCAACTCGAGGTTGCTCTTGATGCGCGGGAAGTAAAGAATACCTGTGAGGTTGAAGGGATAGTCGACGTTAAGGTGTATCCAGAACAACGGCTCGTCTTGCATGGGATAAAGTGTGCGGTAGAACGACTTATAATCGTCGTCCTTCAGCGTGCTGGGGGTCTTGGTCCACAGAGGCTCAACGTTGTTGATAATGTTGTCTTCCTCGGTCTCTACCTGCTTGCCATCCTTCCACTCGGTTTTCTTACCGAAGGCTACGGGCACAGGCATAAACTTGCAATACTTGTTCAGCAACTCTTGTATCTTTATCTTGTCGAGAAACTCTTTGCAATCGTCGTCAATGTAGAGGATAATGTCTGAGCCACGATCTTCCTTCTCGGCATCGCTAATCTCAAACTCAGGGCTACCATCGCAGCTCCATTTTACGGCCTTAGCACCGTCTTTATAACTGCGAGTAACAATTTCTACCTTCTTGCTCACCATGAATGATGAGTAAAAGCCAAGACCAAAGTGGCCGATGATGGCATTAGCGTTGTCCTTATATTTGTCGAGGAAGTCGTTAACGCCTGAGAAAGCTATCTGGTTGATATATTTGTCAATTTCTTCCTCAGTCATACCAATACCACGGTCGCTGATGGTGAGCGTTCCTTTATCGGCATCAAGGCTTACGCGCACGGTGAGGTCACCCAGCTCGCCTTTGAAGTCGCCACGCTCGGCCAGCGTTTTCATTTTCTGCGTAGCATCGACAGCGTTCGACACCATCTCGCGCAAGAAAATCTCATGGTCAGAATAGAGGAACTTTTTGATGACGGGGAATATGTTCTCGGTTGTAACCCCGATATTACCTTTCTGCATAATTGTATATGTTTTATTTTTTTATTTCTGTTGTTCTTGTTTCTGTTATTTTTGTTTTTCTCATTGCGAGAACCCACTACCAGCCCCGAAAAAGACGATAACGTTCTCACCATGCATTATGCAAATAGTGTGCCAACATAGCAAACAAAAAAAAGGCGAACCAAGAACACTGATTACGTTCTTGGTTCGCCATTGTATCTCTAAAAAACCATAATGCTATATTAATAGTCGTCATCGTCACTCACATCCTCGGCTTCCATATTCAGTTCGTCGGGATCAGTGTCGAAGGTGGTGCGATAGCTTTCTTCTGTCAGCTTATCTTCATCAAACGTATCATCATCGTCGTCGTCGTCATTGTAACGATCGTCAATCTCGGGCAAATCTTCATCGTCGTCCTCGTCGTCATCATCAGAGAAACGCTTCTCCATCTTGTCCTCAGCCAAAGTGTCTTTCATCTTCAGCATCTCAGGTTTCTCCTTGGCAAAGATTGCTTCTACCCACGAGCCCTTAGGTATTTCAAGCACCTCGAAACCATCATTCACCTTTTTCTCATACATGCCACCAGCCTTGTGCAAACGATCTTTAGGCAATGTAGTAGTGCTGATGTCGAAACCACTCTCAATAATGTCTTGGATGCTTTGCGATAACGAGTCCCAGCCTCCGCCAAAGTTGCGGTCGATAACCTCAAGCAACGTCACGGCCGAGATGTGATGAATATTCTCATAGGTGAGATCGGTAACACGCTGGATGGGGCGCTTTTTAATGCCATACTTCACAACGCTTTTGTCGTCCATACTGATAGGAGCCACTTTTAAGCCACGAGCCTCATACTTGGCAATTACCTCTGGACGGTCAACCTTCACCTCTTCTACCTCAAATGCACACTTGATAATATCAACAAAGTGACGGTAATTGTCCTTAAAATCGGCATCTTTAGCGGCGGCTTCCATCATACGGAAAACATCGTTCTCCTGCAAACCCCACACAGTGCTTTTAGTTAATGTCTTATAAGTCAATCCTTTCTGTTGTTTCATATATGTATCTTAATATTTTCAATATACTCTATTTATATACTCTTTCTTTAAATACTGATGCACATACGTATCGTGCAAAGTCCTAAAATAAAAGATGGCTGTATGCCCCTACTACAGGAGACACCAAAACACATCCCTCTGCAAGGAGTGCTGCAAAAGTATATACAATATTGCTAATTCACAAGTTTTTCTATAATAAATTTTGCTCATTTCGTATGTTTTTCCTAATTTTGCCTTACTAGAACAAGAAAATATGAGTCAGCCTTTAGCAGAAAGAATGAGGCCCAAAAGCCTTGACGACTATGTCGGACAACAACACTTGGTGGGAAAAGATGCTGTGCTGAGACGAATGATTGACGCAGGACGCATTTCCTCATTCATTCTATGGGGCCCTCCTGGAGTGGGAAAAACCACCTTGGCACAAATCATTGCACATAAACTTGACACACCATTCTACACCCTCAGCGCCGTTACCAGTGGCGTAAAAGATGTGCGCGAGGTGATTGAACGTGCAAAAAACAACCGTTTCTTCAATACTGCATCGCCCATACTCTTTATCGACGAGATACACCGCTTCAGTAAATCGCAGCAAGACTCGTTACTGGGAGCTGTAGAGCAAGGTGTGGTGACACTGATAGGCGCCACTACCGAAAACCCTTCGTTTGAGGTAATACGCCCGTTGCTATCACGCTGCCAGCTGTATGTGCTGAAACCACTTGAGAAAGCCGACTTGCTGGCTCTGCTAAACCGAGCCGTGACCGAAGACGTGGAACTAAGCAAACGCCATATTCTACTAGAACAAACCGATGCCATACTGCGATACAGCGGTGGCGATGCTCGTAAGTTGCTAAACATACTGGAACTGGTGGTAGAGGCTGAAAGCACCGAAACGGTGGTGCTGAACGACGACATTGTGGAACGCCGACTGCAACAAAACCCACTGGCCTATGACAAGGGAGGCGACATGCACTACGACATCATATCGGCCTTCATAAAAAGTATTCGTGGCAGCGACCCCGATGCCGCGCTCTACTGGATGGCTCGAATGATTGAAGGTGGTGAAGACCCACAATTCATAGCCCGACGTGTGGTGATAAGTGCTGCCGAAGACATCGGACTGGCAAACCCTAACGCCCTGTTGCTGGCCAATGCTGCCTTTGACGCAGTGATGAAGATAGGATGGCCTGAAGGACGCATTCCGTTGGCAGAGGCGGTGGTATACTTGGCCACCAGTCCGAAGAGCAACTCGGCATACAACGGCATCAACACAGCTCTTGAGATGGTGCGCAAGACGGGCAACCAACCTGTGCCACTGCATCTGCGCAACGCCCCTACGGCACTAATGCGCGAACTGGGTTACCACGATGGCTACAAGTATGCTCACGACTATCCCGAGAATTTTGTACAACAACAATATATGCCCGACGCACTTACTGACACGCGCCTGTGGCAAGCCCAACACTCGCCCGCCGAAGATAAACTATATCAACGCATGGTACGATTGTGGGGAGACCGATATAAATAAGAAAAAAAAACAAACAAGTATGAAAATAGTAGTATTAGATGGCGCTGGGCTCAATCCTGGCGACTTGTCATGGAAACCATTTGAGCAGTTCGGACAACTGACCGTTTACCCACGTTCAACACCTGAAGAGGTGCTGCAACGAGCTGCCGACGCAGATATCGTATTCACTAATAAGGTGGTATTTGATGACGACACCATCAAAGCATTGCCCAACCTTAAATATATTGGCGTAATGGCCACTGGATATAATGTGGTAGACGTTGAAGCCGCGGCACGTCATGGCGTAACCGTTACTAACATTCCGGCATACAGCACCGACAGCGTGGCACAAATGACATTCGCACATATTCTGAACATCACAAACCGCGTTGACCATTATGCCACACAGAACCGAGAAGGACGATGGAGCAACAACCCCGACTTCTGCTATTGGGATGAACCCATGCGCGAACTGTCGGCACTCACCATGGGCATCATCGGTCTGGGTAACATCGGCATGAAGGTTGCTCAGCTGGCTATGGCCTTCGGCATGGACGTGTTTGCTGTTACCAGCAAGAACGCATCAGAGTTGCCCACTGGCATACAAAAAACAACGTTTGAAGGATTGCTGGGCGTGGCCGACATTATCTCACTGCACTGTCCGCTCACCCCCTCTACCAAAGAGATGTTCAACAAAGCCACCCTCAGCAAAATGCGAAAAGGGTCTATCCTCATAAATACAGGTCGCGGACCACTGGTAAACGAGAACGATGTGGCCGAAGCACTTGAAAACGAACAGCTGGCAGCCTACGGTGCCGATGTAATGGTACAAGAACCACCTACTGCCGACAATCCACTGTTTGCCCAGCCACACGCCTATCTCACCCAACATATCGCATGGGCTACTGTTGAAGCTCGTAAACGATTAATGGGTATTGCTGAAAAGAATGTAAAAGCCTTTGTCGAGGGCCATCCCATCAATGTTGTATCAAAAGTATGATTACACAGTTTGACGAAGTATATGGCTCGTTGATGAAAATCATCGAGGTACTCGGCACATTCACATTCGTAGTGTCGGGCATTAGGCACGCTGCAGCCAAACACTTCGACTGGTTCGGAGGGTTCATCTGCGGTATTGCCGTGGCCATAGGGGGTGGCACCGTGCGCGATGTCATGCTGGGCGTACCACCTTTCTGGATGACATCGTCGATGTATATGATATGCGCCGTCTTTGCACAGTTTTTCGCACTCATCTTCTCACATTATCTTAAGAAGCTTGACAACGCGTGGTTTATCTTCGACACACTGGGCTTAGCCCTCTTCACCATCGCTGGTATACAGAAAACACTTGAATGTGGATACCCCTTCTGGGTGGCCATCATCATGGGCTGCATTACAGGCTCAATGGGAGGCGTCATACGCGACGTCGTGCTCAACAACCTACCCGTCATCTTCCAGAAAGAAATATACGCCACAGCATGCGTCGTAGGCGGCTTCGTCTATTGGGGGCTCACGCTGGTAGGCATGGACGTAAGATTTGTATCACTCATCACCTTCATTGTTGTGTGCACCATACGCTTCCTGGCAGTAAAATACCACATATCCTTCCCTGCCCTACACGAAGATATGTAGCTCACATTGTAAAAGATGTATAGACAACAAACAATAACGAATAAGAGCGCTTGAGAAATTAAGAAAAGTATTTGGGAAAAATAAGAAGATTATTAGGAAGACTAAGTCAGAATTTAGGAAAACTAAAATAAATTAATAAGAAAATAAGAAAAAACCGCGAATATATTTTGCTGTTTAAAAAGAAATGCTTACCTTTGCAACCGCAAATAAGCAATGGCTCCGTAGCTCAACTGAATAGAGCATCTGACTACGGATCAGAAGGTTGCAG
>ENA-ORSO01000377-ORSO01000377.1-human-gut-metagenome-genome-assembly--contig:-NODE-377-length-39444-cov-18.156135_pt1 | contig 39444 bp, 25 predicted proteins | sample MGYA00241902_ERZ509168 | MGnify/ENA primary metagenome ERZ509168 (study PRJEB26280, sample SAMEA2338806) | human gut metagenome | biome: human gut; feature: human-associated habitat; material: faeces... | reverse complement strand
TTACTTTATAGAGAGGACACAAAAATGTACCAAGTTATTTTTTAATCATTACTAAATGATTGTTTCGAGATTGACGTTTAATATAGTTTGATAATTTAGGTAAAGATTGTTATCTTTTTATGAGCAGAACAGCAGTCTGCTTCTTGCCATGAGGCAGGCTCCTAACACGCCAGCTTGATCTTTTAGTTCAGAGGTCACTATCTTCGAGTCCTCGTTCATGATGTTTAGCGAGTATCGCATGATGCCCATCGTTATGGGCAGTGTAAGATAGTTGCCTGTTACCGACATCTCGCCGCCAATGACAAGCATTTCGGGGTTGAACACGTTTATCACGCCTGCCAACTGCTTTCCCAGCTCGTCGGCCACTTGTTGCAGGGTAGCCAAGCTCAGCACATCTTCTTTTCCGATGGCCTCAAGAATATCTATCAGCGTGAGGTCTTCTTTTCGGTTTATTACCTTATCTGATAGTATTGATTGCTTTCCTGCCAGTATGGCTTCGGTAAGTTTTCTTTTCAGTGCTCGTCCCGAGGCCTCGGTCTCAACGCATCCTATCTTGCCACAGTGGCAAATGATGTTGTTGTTATAAGCGGGGTTGTGACCAAACTCGCCCGAGTAGCCTGATTTGCCATAGTAAAGCTCGCCATTAACAATGATGCCTATGCCCAAGCCCCAGCAAACGTTTACAAACACTACATCTTTCAGGCCCTTACAACATCCTTTTACATATTCGGCGTAGGTCATGCTTCGTGTGTCGTTCTCGATGCATACCGGCAACTTTATCATTTTTGAAATCGTGTCGGCCAGAGGACCTTCGGTGAATGAGAAGCATGTGTAAGTGGTTCCTTCAAACGGATTTACGCGCTCGGCTATGTTTATACATACGTTTAATATGTCGTCACGCTGTATGGGAAGATTGTCAATATATTCGTTTAAGATTTGTCCCAGTAGCTCAAGGTTTTCTTCTGTATTCTCATATACATACGGAATTTTTGTTTTTTCAACAATCATGTTTCCGCAGAAGTCGGTGGCGGTCAGTGCTAAACAATCCATTTCAGGATTGGCGCCTACAAAATAGCCCGCTGTTGCGTTTAGGTCGTAAACCATCGGGATACGACCCGTACCGATATCTTTCTTGCCCACTTCCTTGACGAGGTCAACCGACATCATCTCGTTTAGTGCGCTTGTGGCCGTGGGGAGACTTACTCCAATACTCTTAGAGATTTCTGGTATCGTAGAAGCTCCTTGAGATATAAAATGCTCGAAAATGCGTTTCGGTACAGCAGCCTTTTTAGTTATCTTTCTAATATATTTTAGTATCTCTTGTTTCATTGGTAAATTTCTTTAGTTGCAAAGGTATATTTTTTGAATATATACACAATTATTTTTATAGTTAATAAACCTTAATTATGGCGATTTATTTAAACTTTTGTTATCTAACAACCCCTTTTTTGCCATTATACCTATCATATATACGCGTGCGCGAGGGCTTAACTTACAGTTTGAAAGTGACAATATGTACCGAAAAGTATAAATAAATATTTTTAGAAAGTAATTAAAGTTTCGTGAGTTAAAAACTTGCGAAACAGAAAACGGTTCTTACTTAGGCTGTCTACAAGCCAAGCGTGGCAAATTTGCCCAAGCAGCTATGTAGGCCAAGCTAAGCCTTAAACCAACAACGACAAAACCAACTGATAATCAGACAATAACAAGCATATCATCATGCCAAAGCCTGCATTTTATTAGGTAAAAACGGCGTAAGTATCGGGTAAAACCCAGCAACAAGTTGTCTCACATCGACCGTTATGAACATGGAGAACGGTCGTTGCTCGTGTTCATATCGACCGTTATGAACACGAGCAACGGTCGATGTGAGATGACTTTCACAAGGCTTTCGCCCGACTTTCTCAAGGGTTTTACCCTACTTTTGCCTTGATATTCCATTTATATATCAATGGTTAAAGTTCAGCATAGCCATCACATTTCGAGCTTCGCGCGTTTATTAGGAACACAAATTACCCTAAATCGTCCACGAATTAACCATAAATTATATAGTAGAATGGGGTTCCTGTGTTCCGTTCTTCAACAACCAAACTGCTTGATACAAAGCCGCTTATTTGGGTGCTGGAGGACGGGGCACAGAGGCCACCGTCCTACTTTAATTTGCAAAACTATTCACTCCCCTCTCCCGCTCTACCTTTGGTCGCTTGCCAAAACAAGAATGGGGGAAGGGGCTTGTAAAACACGCATAAACATAGAAAAGCGGTGTGTTTTAGAATAATTAACCACAAAAGCCTTTGCTATAAGGTAGAAAACATATACCTTTGCAAAATAAAATATTTTATTAATAAACCTAGCACAACTAAAAGTTATTATAAACATTTTTATTTTGCTTGTTTTTCAGAATATGCTGTAACCCAACAACCCCCAAAAAGATACATACATAAGGTAATACTAACAACTAAAAAAACAATATGAATCAATTTAAAAAACTATTTCCTGCCATTGCCCTCATGGCTACCATGAGCATGGGACAGGTGCCAGCACTTGCTGCCGACATCAATGTTATTCCTATCCCGGTAAAGGTTAGCGAGCAGCGTGGCGAGTTTACACTGCCTCAAAACATCAACATTCAGTATAATACTGACGAAGGCAAAGCCATTGCGGGCTATCTGGCTGGCAAGCTGAAAACATCGACAGGCTATACCGTAAACGTGGGCAACAAGAAAGGAAATGTTACCATTAGCATCAACCCTAAACTGAAGATGCACGACGAGGGTTACCAGCTGCAGGTAACAGCCAAGGGCGTGAACATCAAGGCCAAAACGGGCAAGGGCGCCTTCTATGGCATGCAAACCTTCTTGCAACTGCTGCCCGCCGAGGTTGAGAGCGCCAACGTGGTGAAAGGCGTAAAATGGGTGGCACAGTGCTGCAACATCGACGACTATCCACGCTTTGGCTATCGTGGCTTCCACCTCGACCCCTGCCGCCACTTTATCACGGTAGAGAACGTGAAGAAGCAAATTGACCTGATGGCATCGCTGAAGGTAAACACCATGCACTTTCACCTGACCGAAGACCAGGGCTGGCGCATCGAGATAAAGAAATATCCTAAGCTCACCTCTATTGGCAGCATACGCAAAGAGGGCGACGGCTCTTACTATGGTGGTTTCTACACACAAGAGCAAATTAAAGACATCGTAAGCTATGCCGCCAAGCGCTATATAACCGTGATACCTGAGGTTGACCTGCCTGGCCACATGATGGCAGCCATCTCGGCCTATCCCGAACTGTCGTGCAAGGGCGAACAATGGTCGTTGCGCACCGTATGGGGCGTTGAAGATATTGTGATGTGCCCGGGCAAGGAACTGATGTTCAACTTCCTCGACGACGTCTTTAAGGAAATGGTACCGCTGTTCCCCGGCAAATACTTCCACATTGGTGGCGATGAGTGTCCCAAGACCAGTTGGAAAACTTGCCCCACCTGCCAAAAACGCATTGCCGACGAGCACTTGCAAGCCGACGACAAGCACACGGCTGAACAAAAGCTGCAAAGCTATGTTATCAAACGCGTTGAGAAGATGCTGGAGAAGTATGGCAAGAGCATCATTGGCTGGGACGAGATACTGGAAGGCGGACTGAGCGAGAACGCTACCGTGATGTCGTGGCGTGGCATTGATGGCGGCATTGAGGCTGCTAAACAGGGCCACGACGTTATTATGACACCAGGTTCAGGCGGTATGTATCTCGACTGGTATCAGGGCGATCCCCGCATCGAGCCTATCACCATACCCAGCGCTTCTTTCCCCATGTCAAATACCTACGGCTTTGACCCCGTGCCTGACGTTATTCGTGAGGCAGGCCTCGGCAAGCATGTTTTGGGCGTGCAGTGCAACAACTGGTCAGAGTATATGTACTCGAACGCTAAGATGGAATATATGATGTATCCGCGCTCGCTGGCACTGGCCGAGGTAGCATGGTCGCCGCTGAGCCGCAAAAATTATACCGACTTCTGCAAGCGTCTTGATGCTAACGTTGTGCGTCTTGACCAGCGCCACGTAAACTATCACATACCACTGCCCGAACAGCCCTTTGGCTCGTGCGATAAGGTTATCATTACCAAAGATACCGACCTTACCTTTACCACAACGCGCCCCATGAAGATGGTTTACACGCTGGATGGCACCAAACCTACACCCACATCAACAGTATATACACAGCCCATTAAGGTTACTACCGACTGTGTGCTGAACATTGCCACCGTGCTGCCTTCAGGCAAGATGAGCCGCATCAGAAACATTGTGATCGAGAAGCGTGGCTTTACACCTGCTGTACAGGTGAAAGACGTGAAGCCCGGACTGGAGATGAAGCGCATCAAGGGCTATTTTAAGCATGTGCGCGAACTCGACATGGCCGATGGCACATGGGAGAACAGCATCATCAACGGCCTTGAAGATGTAAAAATTAAGCAGGCCGACGATGCACGCACCCTGCGTGGCGAAAACTGCTATGCTGCCATTGCCGAGGGTTACATCAACGTGCCCGAAGATGGTGTTTACTTTGTATCGTCGCGCACCGACCAGGTATGGATTGACAACAAGCTGGTGATTGACAACTCGGGCGAGGTGAAAGGCGTTTCACACCGCGACAACTGTGTAGCACTGGCTAAGGGCTTGCATCCTGTGAAGTATATCTTCATTGCTAACATCACTGGTGGATGGCCCTCATGGTGGAACGAGCAGAACATACAGCTGCGCAAAGATGGCACCGAACAGTTTGTGAACATTGCTAACGACCAGTTGTTCCACTAAGCCCCAATAAGACCTAAACAAAAGTAGGTGTTCAAAATTAATTTAAATGATTCTATGCCATATTTTGGTCTGTATGTCCAGCTCCGAAGAGGGAGTGTAGCGGGCTACACGACCGATGAGAGCTGGGCATACGGGCCAAAAGAGGGCGTAGAGGCATTTGAAAGCATAACCTTTTTTATTAGATTTAAATATGCGATTAATTTTGAACACCTACTTAAGCAAACCAATAATAAAAATGAACAAAAAACAAATCATGTTTTTTGCTCTCTTGGGCGCCATGGCTTTCAACGGCCATGGCGTGGCAAGAGCGCAAGATGCAAGCCGATGGCATAACGTAGATGTCAATCAGCAAAATCGTGAACCTCGACGTGCAGCCTTCTTCGCCTACGAAAGCATGGATAAGGCGCAAGGGTTTGACAAAAAACAGTCGGCCAACTATCTCTCGATGGAAGGCACCTGGAAGTTTCACTTTGTAAAAGACTACAACAAGCGCCCCGACCGCTTCTTCACCACCAATTATGACGACTCGGCATGGGCAAACTTTCCTGTACCCGGACTGTTTGAACTGAATGGCTATGGCGATGCCACATATAAAAATGTGGGCTATGCATGGTGCACACAGTTTGAACCCAAACCTCCCTACATTAGCGAGCTGAACAACTATACTGGCTCGTATCGTCGCACCTTTGATTTGCCCACCAACTGGAAGGGCAAAGACGTTTATTTTCATGTAGGGTCGGCCACCAGCAACCTCACATTGTGGGTGAACGGCAAGTATGTGGGATATAGCGAAGACAGCAAAGTGGCGGCCGAATTTAACATCACCAAATATCTGAAACCTGGCAAAAACCTCATTGCCATGCAGGTAATGCGATGGTGCGATGGCTCTTACTTTGAAGACCAAGACTTCTGGCGCTTTACGGGCATTGCTCGAGAGGTGTATCTGTATGCTCGACCCAAAGCTCATGCGGCCGACGTGCGACTGAACGCTGCACTGGAAAACAACTTCAACGATGGCGTGCTAACCTATCAGGTAGCCTTGAAGGGTGGCAAGAGCGACGTTACGCTTACGCTGTGCAACAAAGAGGGCAAACAGATAGCTCAGGCCACAGGCGCACAAGGCACTATCAAGGTGCCCAACGTGAAGGCATGGACCGCCGAGACACCTTATTTATATAAGGCATACGTAAGCCTGAAAAACAAGCAAGGCGTGATGGAGGTGATACCCGTAAAGGTGGGCTTCCGCAATGTAGAAATTAAAAACGCACAGCTGCTGGTAAACAGACAGCCCGTGCTGATTAAGGGCGCTAACCGCCACGAGATGGACCCCGACGGCGGCTATGTGGTAAGCGTAGAGCGCATGATACAGGATATAAAAATAATGAAGCAGCTGAACATCAACGCGGTGCGCACCTGCCACTATCCTGACGACCCACGCTGGTATGACCTGTGCGACGAGTATGGACTGTACATAACGGCCGAGGCAAACCTCGAGTCGCATGGCATGGGCTACGAAGAAAAGTCGCTGGCCAAATTCCCCGAATATCTGCTCCCCCACATCGAGCGTAACGAGGGCAACGTAAAGTCGTTTATCAATCACCCCTCAATCATCGTATGGAGCTTGGGTAATGAGTCGGGCTACGGCATCAACTTTGAAAAGACATACGACTGGGTGAAAGGCATCGACACCACACGCCCCGTGCAATATGAGCGTGGCGGATATGATAGCAAAACCGATATTCACTGCCCCATGTACATCGACTATGACGAGAGCGAGAAATATTGCTTGAGCGATGGCGTGAAACCCTACATACAGTGCGAGTATGCACATGCTATGGGCAACTCGGAAGGTGGATTTAAAGAGTATTGGGACCTCATTCGTAAGTATCCTAAATATCAGGGTGGTTACATCTGGGACTTTGTTGACCAGGGCATACGCGACAAGAGCCCCATCACAGGTAAAGAAATATTTACCTATGGTGGCGACTATGGACGCTATCCTGCCAGCGACTATAACTTCAACTGCAACGGCATCATCGCCCCCGACCGCCGCTTGAACCCACATGCCTACGAAATACAGTATTGGCAGCAGAACGTATGGATTAAAGACCTGGATGCCGAGAAAGGCACCTTCAACGTGTTTAACGAAAACTTCTTTAAGAACATAGACGACCTGCACCTCTCGGCCACCCTCTTTGCTAATGGCGTGAAGGTGAAAGAGATAGCCATTGATGGCACAAAGGGCATTGCTCCACAGACCACAAAGCTGGTAACAAGCGAGGCGCTGAAGCAGGCTGTGGCCGAGGCTAAAGCACAGCACGCTGGCCAAGAGATAACCCTCAACTTTGCCTTTGCCAGCGATGGCACAACACCACTGGTTGACAAGGGACAGGTAATGGCACGCCAGCAGTTTGTGCTCACCCCCTATGCCTTTGACAAGGTGGATGCACAAACCGCTAAGAACAGCAACATTGAGGTAGAAGAAACCGACAGCTATGTGAAGCTTACGGCCGAAAGAATGTCGGTAACCGTAGGCAAGAAGACAGGACTGATTGACTATCTTGACGTTGATGGCGAACCTATGCTGAAGTTCCGCGAGAGCATCAAACCCGAATTCTGGCGCGCTCCCACTGACAACGACTATGGTGCCTCTACCCCCAAAGAAATGAAGGTATGGCGCAACCCCACAATGACACTGACGGCCTTTAACAAAGAGGTGGCTAAAGACAGTGTGGTGCTGACCGCCAACTTTGATATGCCTGAGGTGAAGGCTCAGCTGCAGATGCGCTATCGCATCAACACAGCGGGCGAGGTACAGGTATCTGAAAAGATGACCACCAACAAAGAGGCTGCCGTGCCCGATATGTATCGCTATGGCATGGTGCTGGATATGCCCGCTACGTTCTCAAAGATTGCGTATTATGGCCGTGGTCCTGAGGAGAGCTATGTTGACCGTCATGCGTCGGCCTTCATCGGACAATATCAGGCTGACGTAAAGAACGAGTATTATCCTTACGTGCGTCCGCAGGAAAGTGGCAACCACTTCGACATTCGCTTCTTCACAGTGTTTAACCCCACATCGGGCAAGGGCATCACCTTCGAGGGCTATGCTCCGATGGAGTGTGGCGCCATTCCCTATCCTATCGAAGACCTGGATGCGGGCGACACAAAGGAGCATGCCTGGGGACAGCATAGTGGCGACCTGCTTGACCGCAACCTCACACAGGTGCACATACAACAGCGCCAGTATGGCCTGGGATGCATTGACAGCTGGATGACCAAGCCTATGGAGAAATATCGTATGCACTATGGCGACCGCGAGTTCCGCTTTGTCATTAAAGCAAAATAAAGAAACACATAGGCATGGAGGACGTGGCGCGGAGGCCACCGTCCTACTAAGTTTTCCTATTTTTTAATAACTACGCCAAGTATATAAAAGGAGCCTGGGTATCTTAAAGTAGGACGGTGGTCTCCGTGCCCCGTCCTCCTGCACCCAACTGATAATACTGATGAAGCGAAATAGTTATCTCATGGAGGACGGGGCACGGAGGCCACCGTCCTACTATGATATCCCCTGCTTGATTAGTCTTGCACCTCTACGTTGATGTAGGGGGCGCCGCATTTTTTTATAGCTATGGGTAAGGCACAGCAAAGCAAAAACAAGAGGGCTTTAGGGCAGAATAAACATTAAAAAAAGAAAAAATGTTATGCCATGTGTAGCTTATTTCATAAATTTGCGTCAAATAAACAAAAACAAATAACCACAAATTAAGAAAACAAAAATGAACAAACCCAAAAATTTGACAGCAATTATCATCGCAGCCGTAGCGCTACTGCTCGTGCTGTGGGGCGTAAGCGGATACAACGGCATCGTTGAGATGGACGAGAACGTAAATAACCAATGGGCAAATGTTGAAGCACAATATCAGCGCAGAACCGACCTCATACCTAACCTGGTGAGCACCGTAAAGGGCTATGCCGCACACGAAAAGAGCACGCTGGAGGCCGTTATGCAGGCACGCTCGCAGGCCACACAGATGAAAATTGACCCCGCCAACTGCACACCCGAACAGCTGGCCGCCTACCAAAAGGCACAGGGCGACGTAACCACAGCGCTGGGCAAACTGCTGGCCATAACTGAAAACTATCCCCAACTGAAGGCCAACGAAAACTTTATGGAACTGCAAAGCCAACTTGAGGGCACCGAGAACCGCATCACGGTGGCTCGTCGCGACTTCAACGCTGCTGCTAAAGAGTATAACACCGTGATACGTAAGTTTCCTAAGAACATCATCGCCTCAATAGGCGGCTTTGAGAAACACAACTATTTTGAGGCCGAGGCTGGAGCAGAGAAAGCACCAAAGGTTGAGTTTTAAGTTAACACATAATGCAAGACAAAACTGCAATGAACACTTCAGGTGCTCGGCATAAACCGCGCTATCGCTTAAAAGCCACATGGCTGCGTAGCCTACTCATCATGGTATGTGTGGCGCTGCTATCGGGGCCACTAAGCGCAATGACGGTAGATGAGGTGCCCAACGTACACCTGAAAGATGCTCGACAATATGTTACCGACCCATCGGCCATCCTCTCTACGGCTGCGCGCGACAGCATCAACCTGATGTTGGGGCAACTGGAGCAGGGCTCGGGCATTGAGGTGGCTGTTGTGATGCTGCCCTCGATAGGCAACGACGACATCTTCGACTTTGCCCACAACCTGTTTCGTAAATGGGGCATTGGCAAAAAGAAAGAGAACAATGGCTTGCTGGTGCTCTTTGTCATGGATCAGCACAAGGTGCGCTTCACCACAGGCTACGGCCTTGAAGGCACCCTGACCGATGCGCTATCAAAACGCATACAGATGAACGAAATGGTGCCCGCCTTTAAAGAAGGAAAATGGGACGAAGGCATGGTGAAGGGCGTGCGCGCAACGGTAGCAATACTGAAGGGTGAGGTGGCCGCCGACCAGTATGGCGCCACCAGCGCTAACGGCAACGACGAAGAGCTAACCACCTTCGACGTTATTGCCATCAGCATGGTGTTTATCATCATCATTCTCGTCATCGTGCTGGCTTGCCGCGACAAGAAATGCCCTAAATGTAAAAAGCATGCCATGAAGACGGTAAGCACGCAAAGGCTAAAGATAGCGTTGGGGCATGGACGCGTAAAACGCATCATACGCACCACCTATGTGTGCCAAAACTGCGGGCACCAGATAACACACGACACTGACGATAACGACGATGACAAACTGAACGCTGCACTGGCAGCCGCCTCGATAGCACGCATGGCCATGCGAGGCTCGTCGGGAGGCTCTACAGGAGGCAGCTTCGGTGGAGGTTCGACGGGTGGCGGTGGATCAACCTCGGGCTGGTAACACGCTATGTTGTAAGACCGTAATGTTTTTAGGATTGCAAAAATATATAAAGTAAAAAGGAACAATATGGAAACGATAAAGACAAGACGAAGCATCAGAAAATATCAGAAGCGCGACGTAGACAACGCCCTTCTGAAACAACTGCTGGAAGAGGCCGAGCGCACACAAACCATGGGCAACCTGCAGCTATACAGCGTGGTAGCCACACGCAACAGCGAAATAAAGGAGCAGTTGGCACCCGCACACTTTAACCAACCCATGGTAACCGATGCCCCTGTGGTGCTTACCTTTTGCGCCGACTTTCGACGCACCACACTGTGGGCCGAGCAACGACAAGCCGACCCTGGCTACGACAACTTTCTGTCGTTCATGAACGCTGCTACCGATGCACTACTGTTCTGCCAAACGTTTTGCAATCTGGCCGAAGAGAAAGGCTTGGGATGCTGCTTCTTGGGCACCACCGTTTATATGCCCGACGCTATTATCGACGTGCTGCATCTGCCACAACTGGTGTTCCCCGTGGCCACCATCACCTTAGGATGGCCCGACGAGCAGCCTCCCCTATCTGACCGATTGCCACTATCCAGCATCTTGCACACCGACGTATATCACGACTACGACACCCACGCCATCGACCGTGCCTACGCCTACAAAGAGCAGCTTGAAGAAAACCAACACTTTGTGGCCATCAACCACAAAGAAACGCTGGCTCAGGTGTTTACCGACTGTCGATACACACGTCGCGACAACGAAGCCATGTCAGAAGGCATGCTAAAAGCCCTACGCCGCCAAGGTTTCTTGAAATAAAAACTTATACAAAACGTATATACAAGGAAAAGCCCATATCCCGTGCTACAGAAACACAATGGACATGGGCTTTTTAATGATTCAGCAATTCAGCCTAAGAGAGGAACTGGCTTGCAACAGCCTCCACTTAAGCTATTTCACGAAAACTTTCTTTCCGTTTATTATATATATACCATGTGTTGGCTTATTTACGGGTATACCATAAAGATTATATACCGTATTGCTCTTTATTGATGATACATGCGTTTCTCTCCCACCATCAATACCAGTGTCTACCATATCGGGGTAAAGAGTTTCCCAACCAAATACACGGTAGAAGAATGGGCGATAGAAGTCTGCACTACCTTCTTCATTAAAATTATCCCAAAAACTATCGGCATCAGAGTTTGTAGAGAACACCAATTCGCCCTCACGCGACAATGCAGGATGTAGGTTTACCATATATAACCAGTGATACTTTGTAGAGCCTAACTTATCCAACTTATCGGGCAAGCGGAACAGCAGTTTGCGCTCATCAAAAGGCCCCCATGGATACTTTGAGCGATAGATATAAACATTCGGGCTGAAGATGGGGGCTTGCGATGTCATAAAATACCAATCGCCTTTTTTAAACACCCATGGCAACATGATTGCTCCATCTTTTGCTGTCACTACATTAGAGCGTTTCATGGTTATAGCATCTGGATAATTGTCTTGCCACATCCAGGTGCCATCAGTATTCTTTACATAATACTGCCATGCACTATACAGATCGTGTGTTGCGGTGCGAGCCACTACCATATCAGTGCTATTGGCACCATACAAATAGGTATGGCCGTCTTCATCTTCCCACAGAGTAGAACCATACGACACCGAGTTGCTATTTACATTATGCTTCACACGCTCAAGGTGCAGATAGTTACCTGCCTTAGGTAAATAGTCGGGAATCTCGTCTAGATAATAGCCCTTAGGCTCGCTACCCGTAAGGCTATAAGTAGCTAAAGCCGTACCAGTATTGCTCAACTCGTCCGATTTTGTACCTATCCATATCATTTGCAGTTTTCCATCATATATGGTACCATCACCACTCCAATATACCATACCTTGATCAATATCGCCAGCAGCAATCTCTGCATCTGTTTTCTCGCCTTCAGGATGGCGCAGATGTGTGCGAGCATGGAAGTAACGCTCTTCCTGCGGTTTCTTCCAGTTTACATAATCAGCCAACCACACAAGGTCAGCATCTGTCTCACCCAGCACCCCATCGTGTGCTTTTTGCACCATGATACTATTGCGAGGAAAACTACAGCTACCACGTGCACGTTTCTTTGCATCAACCACGCCATAGAAGCTGTCGTTAAAGGTCCAAAACACATCGCCATTAGGCAAACCAACGGTCAGCACACCATCGCCACCATTCCATCCACGTGTACGTGTGAACAGCGCATTATATTTACAATCTTTATACGCACTAACAGTGGCCAAAGCAGTACTGTTATACATAGGTTCAAGTTGCCATTCAGAAGGTTTAGCATATTCGTCATTAGTATAATCGTAAGAACCATCAGCATTAGTAACCACTACCCGCGTATCGGTATAATAAACATTGTTAATATTGTTACCAGCAAAAGTTGCTACACGTGTGTTCCAGTCGCGATCAGACACACCTATATTGTTCAGCTGGTCAGCATTTATCTGTCCTGCTACATAGTCGAGATAGTAAACCCCCGTTTTATCTTCAGATGTAGCTATCTCGAATGTTACATAAATAGAGTCGACGTCCAACGAACGATTTTTGTTGTTGAACATACTTTTAAAATCGGTTTTTGTAGCATAGCCCACCCATGTATATCCGTCTTTCGGATAATCGGCATTTAGCAAATCGGTATACTGCTGATTGAACACCAGTTGGCGTTTGATAATACTATTATATTCGGCATCACCAAGGTCGGTAGTAGATTTCGGCACTTGTGTCATCACTATAGTGCCATCAACCTCCCAACCAATAGGTATGCGCACGCCAAACAGTCCGTAGATATGTTTTACCTCGCCATTATCGTTCGTATTGGTGCCTTTCACCACCATTTTGCCCGTAATGACCCCACCGCGAACCGTTTTATGACTTTGCTGTAACAATGTTATTTTATAACACGAGACCATAGTTGCCACAACCATAGCAACAACAGCTAAGAATATGAATCGTGAAGAATAAAAAAAAGATTTATGCATAAAGAAAGAAAAAGTGTTTATTTTGGTATCCTATAACATTTTGTTGATAACAAGTAACAAGCGAGAAGCCCCCCCAAAAAAGAGAAGACGTCACACCCGTTACCTGTATCTCTTCATTTACATTGATACCCGTTATTTACTGAAGAATTTTTTAAAGAAGAGCAACTGATAATCAATTGAGTTGGCCCAATACTCCTTATTATGCGCACCAGGGCGCGTGATAAAGTCGTGATCAATGCCACGACCTAACAAACGTTTGTGTAGGTCTTTGTTCACCTCAAGAAAGAAGTCGGCTTCGCCACAATCAATAATAAGAGCCAGGTCGCCATTCTCAATGCGCGAGATATTGTTTACCACAGTGTGCTCGTCCCACACTGGCTTGTTGGCAGCCATCTCGCCCAGCTCGTCCTTGATGTTCCAGTTCTGCGGGAAAGGACGTATGTCTACACCTCCGCTGGTGCTACCAGCAGCACCAAACACGTCTTTATGACGCATAGCGGTGTGAAGGGCTCCGTGGCCACCCATGCTCAAGCCCGTGATGGCACGGTGCATGCGGTCGGCTATGGTGCGATAGTGGCTGTCAATGTATTGTACCAGTTCGCTGCTCATAAAGGTTTCAAAGCGCACGTCTTTATGCTGAGGACTATCAAAATACCATGAATTGTTAACGCTGGGGGTAACAAAAATCATGTGTAGGCTATCAGCAATGTCGGCCAAGTTGGGCTTTATCTCCACCCACGAATTGTTATTGCCAAAGGCACCGTGCAGCAGATATACCACGGGGCATGCCTTTTTGTTGTTGGTGGGATAAGTTACAGTAACATCGATGTTGCGCTTCATTGAAGGGCTAAACACCTTGATAGTCTCGGTACGTCCTGCCCAGGCAGCCAATGTGGTTGTCAAAAGCAGAAAAAAGAATAACATTTTTTTCATTTCTTATGCATTTTATATATATTAAACAATATTCGTATATTATATGTGAGCAAGCGTACCAAAACCCCTGTGTGTTTTATGAAAGCCCCCTACAAGCCAACTTTACAATTTTACTGGCGTGAGCGTAATGCGATGGCTCACAGGCTTATTAATATCATATATCTTATCAACGAGCACATCCATTTGCTTGTTCATGGCCTCGCGCACCTCACGATGTATCATGCGGTCGTAAAGATTGGCTTTCGAGTGTACCCACACATCATTAGGGTTGTTGTTAAGAAAGGTTTGTGCTGCTTTATGGTCGTTTTGTTCCAGCATACCATGCTTCATAAAGAAGTTGTACTGTAACCAACCATAGTCGCGAAACTGGCGTTCTATCTCCCATCGCATCTCATTCAGTTCCATCACAGCTTTGGCCTGCACATATTGCGGGGTATAATCGTAGGTTGCCAAGTTGATACCTTCTGCCAACTGGGTTGCACTGAGGGTGTCAATCATCACATCATCAATCTCAAGGCTATAATGGCCTTTCAGCCCCTTTACACAGAAGGCCTCATTATCCATCTCTTGCATAAACTGCGGAATAACCTTAAGAGCAGCCTTCTGCTGACGATGAAACTCCCAGCCACGTGCAATGGTATCGATGGGGTAAGGCAGCGAGTGGGCAAGATAGCTGAAGGTAACAATACCGCTGTTGTTTTTCACATTGCTTACCGTGCAGTTGCCACTTCGTAACACCTTGCCACTCTTGGCATCTACTGCCACATCGGCCACATATTTACCCGCCATGCCTTGTGCTTTCAAAAACTCGTAGGCCATCACCAGGTGGCCATCATTGTCGGGATGTATACGATCACTACCATTAATAGTAAACTTAGGGTCTTTTGCCTGGTTATCAGCATTTATTTTGTTCATAGGAGCCCAAAAATCTACCATCTCCCAGTGATTGGCCTTAGCAACCGAGTCTTGCAACGCTACAATCTTTCCTATTGTGTTGTTTTTGTTTTTAAACACATTATCATTAAACGTTGAGGTTTGATCATAAGGCGATGTTCCCACCATCACAATACGTGTATCAGTAAGGCCCTTAAGGCGTTGCTCTATCAGAGAGAAATTATGTTTAGCCTGAGCATATTTCTCAGCAGCAAACCTTTCTGGCTGGTCGCCATTATACTCAAAATAGCCACTATCGTTCATGCCAAAAGTGAGCGTTAGCACGGTAGGACGTTTTGAAAACACGTCATAATCAAGACGGTTCAGTATCTCCTGTCCTGTATCACCACCAATGCCACAATTGGCCATCCACATTCGTTCCATAGGAAAATGCGTCATATAGTAGAGCCAAATGTACGAGTGATAGTGCCCACCATCAGTAATACTATTTCCTACAAACGTTACACGGTCGCCCTTTTTAAAAGGTGCCACCTGTTGCGCCTCGGCTCCTATTGTGCATGCCAGCAAGAGCGCGATGTAAGCGAAAGCCTTTTTCATCATAATCAAAATAAGAAATTGTTTGTTAATGGTTATTTATTATAATTTTTCTGCTTGAGCAGTGTGTGTGTGAGGGGTTACATCCACACCACAAGATAGGCATATATTGCTACTCGCACATATCAAGGCACGCTATATACAAAACGTGCTGCCCACTCATTTTATTATATAATTAGTGTCTTTTTCAAAACATTGCTCTATCATTATTACGATGATAGCTTTTGTTTTTCATAACACCCCCTCGTTACATCAACACATCCGTTTACCTATTTCTGCCGAAAAGGCATCCATGCATCAGGCCACTAAGAGGGCCTGCCGAAGGCGAGCCAAAGCCAACGAGATATGGTTTTCTACAGTATTAACAGAGATGCCCAGCGTATCAGCAATATTATTATACCTCATTCCTTGCTCTCTACTCAGCATAAACACCTGTCGGCAGCGTCGTGGCAACCTATCAACAGCACAAGCTATGGCACGTTGTGTTTCTTTAAAATAAATATAATGGGCGGGATTCTCCATGTTAATAGTATCTACTATCAACGCCCATGCCCTATTGGTATATTCGCGTATGTAAGCTTCATGGCGCAACCTATCAAGACAGCGATTACGCACAGCGGCATAGGCATAAGCATATATGTCGGTTAAATCAGACATTTTTTCGCGTCTCTCCCATAACATTAAGAATACATCTTGGGTAATATCGCGGGCATCCTCCATAGGCACCCAACGACAGGCAGTCTCTGTCAACTGTGTAAAATAGGTTTTGTACAATTCGGTTATATTCATTTCGGTAAACGATGTTGTTGATGTTGCAAAAGTAGCGCAAACCACACAGAAGAAACATAAGAATTGAACCGAAAAGAATAAAAATAGAACCAAGAAATAGGGTTTTGTTCTAAAAAGAGCCTTCTTGGTTGTTTTTTAAAAGAAAAGCTTCATACAGCACTGAGAGCTAAATGTGTATGAAGCTTTTTCTGATACATAACTTAATAAACAATATGGTTGTTTTTTGATTATATACGAACCTAATAGTTTATTTTTGACAACGAAAAGGGAGCCGCCGCTTTTCCTGTACACCGGTGGAACGCAGGTTGCGCCCCCATTTTAAAAACGAGATGTCCACCAGCAGTAATATTTGAATAAGTGATATAGTTGCGCTCTAACGAAATGCCATTAAGGGTTGCACTTTGAATGTATACGTTGTCAGCAGAATTATTGTGAGCTTCAATCACAAATTGACGGCCGTTTTCCATCGTCAACGTAACTTTGTTAAACAGAGGGCTGCCCACTACATACTGGTCGGTACCTGGGGTTACTGCATACAAACCTAAGGCACTTAACACATACCAAGACGACATGCCTCCTTGGTCTTCATCGCCAGGAAAACCTTGTGGCGAACTATTGTAAAGACGGTTCATTATTTGGCGTACCCTGTATTGCGTCTTCCACGGTTGGCCAGCATAACAATATAGATATGGCAAATGCTGAATGGGCTGATTGCCATGGGCGTACTGACCCATATTAGCCAATTGCATTTCCTTCATCTCGTGTATCATTCCACCATACCATGCGGGATGCACCGTTGAAGGAATAGTAAAAACAGAGTCGATTTTAGCGACAAAACGTTCATCACTACCAAAAAGATTTATCAAGCCTTGAATATCGTGAAACACAGACCAAATATAATGCCAAGCATTGCCCTCGGTATAAGGTCCGCCCCATGCAAAACCATCGAAAGGCTCGTTAAACTTACCATCGGCATCCCGTCCTCGCATAAAACCAGTAGTAGAGTCCCACAGGTTACGATAATTATACATTTGCTGTCCAAACACACGCTCGTAAAATGACAAACCAGAATTACGCGCAATAGCATACGCACAGAAGTCGTCGTAGGCATACTCCAAAGTCTGCGTAACACTGCCGTGCGACTGTGGGAAAGGAACATATCCCAATGTAAAATACTCTTTCCAGCCAGCACGACCATTGGCACCGCCCCACGGTCCTTTATTCATAGCCTCGTGAGCATACACTTTCATAATGGTATCGGCTGGTACGGTGCGTATGCCTTTAGCCCAAGCATCGGCCAGAAGAGAAATAGCGTGATTACCTACCATACCTCCAGTTTCGCCTGGAAACGACCAAGAGGGCAACCATCCACATTGTTTCTGCGCCTGTATTAATGCTTGCATATAGCGTCCTTGCATGGTAGGATGCAACAAACAGGTAAGTGGAAACTGTGAACGAAATGTATCCCAAAAGCCATTATCTGTATACATATATCCCTCGTATATTTTTCCATCATATGGGCTATAATAATAAGGAGAACCATCGGCTTTACGCTCATAGAATTTGCATGAGAACAGGTTGGCGCGGAATAGGCACGAATAAAAAGTGCGCGTTTGTTCTATTGTTCCACCCTCAACAAAGACACGACCTAACAGCTCATTCCACTGCTGTTTTCCACGACGTGCTGTCTGTTCTATATTTCGATCAAGACCTAACTCTTGCTTTAACGTAAGCGCAGCCTGTTGCGTACTGATATACGATGAAGCAGCACGTGCCTGAACTTTTGCTCCCGCATCAAAAGCCAACCAAACGCCCTCTTTGCAACGTCCCCAGCGGCGTATAGGTTTATCAAACTGTATAACAATAAAGCATTTAAAAGTTTCAGCATTATTTACGAAGCGCTGATTATCAACCCATCCCTTGACAATGCCTGTATTAGTATCAACATCAAATTCTTTACCTTTATTATTACCATCAATCACCAGCCATGCTTGTTGCCCTTTGGGATAAGAAAAACGCATATGCACGCCACGTGTCGTGGGCGCCATTTGCACCTTAATACCATTGTATAGCTGCACCGCATAATAATGTGGGCGACACGTTTCGTTGGCATGGCTGAAGCGAGCGGCACGACCATATTCATCGGTATGCAAAGAGCCAACCCCTGGCATGAAAGCATAAACTGCATAATCGCCAACCCATGGACTACACTGATGCGACTGGCAAAAGCCACGTATACTATCGGCCTTAAAAGTATATTTCCATCCGTCACCATTTAGGCCTGTTTGTGGAGACCACAGATGCATGGCGAATGGCATTCCTGTGGCAGGATAAGTATTACCATAACTTAGACCAAAATCAGAGTCTGTGCCTTGTCGTGTATCAACAAATTGTGTTAAATCAGACTGTTTATCTATGTCTACCTTTTCATGCTTTTCAGGAAAAGTCTTATACATTGTTTTAGCATTAGCTGGAAGAAGCTGAACTACCGTCAATGCACAAAAAAACAGAGTAAAAAATGTTTTATATTTCATCATTTAACACCTTATGATTATATTATTAATATTCATTGTTACAGACTGAATAATAGAGCATTAGCACAATTATACGCCTTTGCTTTTGCTTATATATAACGTTTAAAAAGAAAGCTACCACCAAACCTTAAACATTATTTAACTACATTATTTTTAATTCCTTTTTTTATTATTTTCGACCCTCTTTTTATGGAGTATTTCCTTGCATAATCGATACCTTTTTTATAGTTTTGCACCAACGAGAATTAACTATAAGCTTTATTAAACACTAATGAAATCTATTTTACAAGATGAAACATTACTATAAATGGATAGCGACAGCAATGTTAGCGCTTTGCTTCTTTAGCACTACGTACACACTGGCCAACAACTATGCTCAAAAAGTAAACACGCTAATAGGAACGAAGGGCGTAGGGCTCACCTCTGGCTACCTATATCCTGGCGCCACCTATCCACATGGTATGGTACAATTTACACCTTCTTATTTTTATAAGAGTGCAGGATTTGTCATCAACCAAAACAGTGGCGGAGGATGCGAACATATGGGAAATTTTCCTACTTTTCCCATAAAAGGACGCTTAACAGTATCTCCACACAATATACGCGATGCACGAATTAATGTGAGCGATGAACAAGGGCATGCTGGCTATTATAAAGCTATGGTTCAAAACGATATTTCCAGCGAGCTTACTGTCACCGCACGTACAGGTATGGCAAGATACACATTTCCTAAAGATGAGGTAAACGGCACTATCATAATTGGTGCGGGGGTAGCCGCAACGCCCATTGAACAGGCTGCTATAGCCATCACCAGCCCCACTACTTGTGAAGGCTATGCTGATGGAGGATATTTTTGTGGTATACGAACCCCTTACAAAGTGTATTTTGCAGCTGAATTTGACGTTCCTGCCCTTGAAACAGGCACATGGAAAGACAAACGCATACACCATCACGCCACCTTTGCTGAAGGTGCCTCATCAGGTGTCTATTTTACCTTCGACACACAAACACATCATACCATACATTATAAAATAGGGGTATCGTATGTATCGGTAGAAAATGCTAAAGCCAACTTGAAAGCCGAAAACTCAGGATGGAACTTTGCACAAACCGTTAATACTACTGAAGAAAAATGGAATGAATACCTAGGAAAGATTGAAGTCAAAGGCAATAATGAAGACCGCATATGCCAGTTCTATACGCACCTATACCGCTCATTCATACACCCCAGCATTTGTAGCGACGTAAATGGTGAATATATGGGTGCAGACTTTAAACCACACAACACTAATGGTATACAATATAGCCAACTGAGCAACTGGGACACCTATCGTACACAAATACAGCTACTAAGCATTATTGAACCAGACGTAGCCTCAGATATTGTTATATCACACCGCGACTTTGCAATGCAGTCGGGCGGTGGTTTTCCACGTTGGGTACTGGCAAATATTGAGACAGGAATCATGCAAGGCGACCCTTCATCCATACTTGTATCAAACGCATGGGCTTTTGGTGCTCGCAACTATGACCCGAAACCCCTATTTGACATCATGCGCAAAGGAGCCGAAGAACCGGGAACCAAATCGCAAGACATAGAAACGCGTCCACACCTAAAACAATATCTTGAAAAAGGATACTGTAATGCTTCAATACAACTTGAATATACCTCTGCCGATTATGCTATCGCACAATTTGCCCTACATGCTGTGGGAGATGAATTCTCTAGTTGGCGATATTTTGCCATGGCACAATCATGGCGAAACTTATATAACCCCGAAACGACATGGCTACAGTCGCGCAATACCGATGGATCATGGAAGGCTCTGAGTGAAGACTTCCGTGAGGCTACCTATAAAGATTATTTTTGGATGGTGCCATACGACTTTAAAGGACTAGCCGACATTATCGGCGGATACAGCAAGGCTGAAAAACGATTAGATGAATACTTTGTACGACTAGATGCTGGGTATAACGACCCTTGGTTTGCTTCTGGCAACGAACCAAGCTTCGGAACACCATGGGCATATAACTGGATGGGATGCCCCTATAAGACACAGCACATTGTAAACCGCATTCTTAACGAACAATACAAATCAACAATTGATGGTTTGCCTGGCAACGATGACCTAGGTTCAATGGGAGCTTGGTATGTATGGGCATGCCTCGGTCTATATCCTGAGATACCTGGCGTAGGCGGTTTTTCACTCAATACACCTATCTTCACATCAGCAACCATACACCTGCCTAAAGCCGACATCGTTATACATGGTGGTTCTGAAAAGAATATATACATTCACAGCATGAAGGTAAACGGAAACACATATAATAGTACATGGCTTTCATGGGATATGCTACAAAAAGGAGCCATTATTGATTTCAAAATAGGCCGACACCCCAACAAAACATGGGGAAAAGGTATTCTACCCCCATCACAATCTGATAAAAAATAATACAACCATTTTTTACTTATGCTGAAACGACTTATACTTATATTCATACTAATAAGCAGTGTGCACCATATAAACGCCACACACTATCAATTTAAACATTATGACAGCAACGATGGTTTGTCGCAAAATTCAGTATTGAGCATCTGTCAAGACCACATCGGTTTCATGTGGTTTGGCACACGAAATGGTTTGTGTCGTTTCGATGGAAAAAGTTTTCGCACCTACCGTCGTAGCGAATTGCCAGGGGCACTCGGCAACGACCACATAAGCACCATATTTCAAGGCCCCAACAATGAACTTTGGATAGGTACCGATTGTGGCCTGTATATCTACTCTCCGATATCAGACTCCTTTCGTCTACTAAACGAGAAAGCAAACGACGGCACCACAATTACTGGCACCGTAAATATCATCGTCAGCAATAAAAAGAAAATATACATCGCAAGCCTTGGACAAGGAGTATTTGTGTATGATATTGCATCAAAAAAGTTGGTACACCATGCACTTAAAGATACGCCTGCTATCATGAGTATGGCCATTGGCGATAACGACACGGTATGGGTAGGTTGTTTTCAAAGCGGTTTACACTATACCCAAGATAACTTTGCACACATCCTGGCTTATAAAGACGCACAAAACAACTATATACTAAAAAAACATTCAATTACGGGCATTGTCATCAAGGGCCAAGATTTATTTTTCAGTTCATCAACCAACGGCTTACACAAACTTCATTTTCCTTCACGCACGGTATCGTCATGTATTACAAGTCATGATGGAAAGGGATTGTTTGCCCATAGCTTATTAAGTATTAACGACAATTTGCTAATGATGACTGAAACAGGACTTTTTGTCTACAATATCTCAAACGGTAGCCAATGCTTCTACAAAGAAGAAGCCACAAACCCTTACTCACTTTCTGACGATCATCTACAAACCGCTTTTCTTGACAAAGACGGTGGTATATGGATAGGAACTTATTTCGGAGGTGTAAATTATTCGCCGAATATGTCATATACCTTCGTCAACTATTTTCCACGAGTTGACATCGCCACCTCTCTCTACGGTAAACGTGTTAGACCGATTGATGAAGATAGTGCTGGACGTATATGGGTAGGAACAGAAGATGGCGGTCTTGGTTACCTATCCCCACAAACAGGACGTTTTCATAAAGTTCAACTAAGCACACACTCACGTAACATACAAAGCCTAAAAGTGATTGGTGATGAGCTGTGGGTGGGCGCTTTTCAAAGCGGAATAGAAGTTATTGACATACATACAGGGCATGTGTTACGACATCTACGCCAAACTCCTAACCAACAACTGAGCGACGACAACGTGTTTGCAATACAACCGCTGCACGATGGACGAGTGGCCATCGGTTCGTACGGTGGCCTTGATATATATTCACCCACTACACAATCGTTTGTTCGCATTTCTGAAATTCCTTCACACACCATATATGCTATTAAAGAAGATCACCAACGCAATCTATGGACAGCAGTTTATGGAAAAGGCATATACATGCTAAAACCTGGAACCCGTCATTGGAAATGCCTAACAAGCCATAGCTCAAACCTTGACAACGTTGTAAGCCTTTGCGAAGACTCGCGTGGTGGTTTATGGGCAATAACCGAAGGTAATGGTGTGTTCAGATACAACACTCGTACACACAAATTTGTATCGGTAGCCATACCCAGCTACAACTCTAAAAAAGTGGTTACAGGCATGGTAGAAGACCATCAGGGCAAGCTATGGATTACTACAAACGAAGGCCTGCTGCGTTATGACCCCTATACACAAGCGACACAAATATTTACCACTGCCAATGGGCTGCTTGACAACACCTTTAACCAAGGTTCTGCGTTTTGCAGTAGGTCAGGACGTATCTATATTGGTAGCCAAAGTGGGCTTACCGCCTTCTCTCCAAACAGTTTTACACACAGGGCAACGATATACCCTATTGTTGCCACTGACCTATTAGTTAACGGTTTACAGGTAAACAGTTTACAAGACAGCCAACTGTTAAAGCAAGATATCACGTTGGCTCGTAAGCTTACGCTCAACTACGATCAAAATTCTTTTGCCATAAAAATGGCAGTGCTCTCATATCGTGATGCACAGACACAACAGTTAGAATATATGCTAGAAGGCTTTGATAAACAATGGCAATATTTATTCAGCGATGGCTATATACGATATACAAACCTTCCGGCAGGACACTATACACTAATAGTGCGCAATATCTCGACAGGCAATAGCCAAACATATACATTAGACATTACGGTACGCACACCATGGTGGAACACTTGGTGGGCATGGCTTTTATATATTACAGCAATTGCTGCCATGATATATTTTGCCTATCGCTACCTTACACAACGCTCTGAAATGTTACACCGCATGGCGCTAAACAGGTTTAAATATGAAAAAGAGAAAGAACTATACCGTAGCAAAATAAATTTTTTCACCAATGTAGCGCACGAAATACGTACGCCACTCACACTTATCAAATGCCCGCTCACCGACATTATAGAAGAGCCCAACATGAATGATACGATGCGTGAAAGTCTTACTATTGTTGATAAAAACGTTACCCGCTTATTAGATCTCACAAACCAGCTGCTCGACTTTCGTAAAACAGAGCAAGCGGGTTTACGTCTTAATATTGAGCGCTGCAACATTGGCGATGTAGTGAAAAATGTGTATGTGCGGTTTTCAAGCGTTATGAAAAAGAAAAACATAGAGCACAACTTATGTTTGCCCCACGAGCCCTTGTATGCTTATATTGACAGAGAAAGTTTCATAAAAATAATATCAAACTTAATAAACAATGCTGTAAAATACGGCGACAAACACATAAGCGTTACCGTGGGCGCTAATATACAAGAAGATTGTTTCAGTGTAAGAGTAGAAAACGATGGTGCTGTGATACCTCAGGCCTTACGCCAAAAGGTGTTTACCCCCTTCTTCAGAGCCGAAACGGCCACCACGGCATCTACCACTGGAACTGGCATCGGGCTGGCCTTAGCACGCACACTGACTGAGCTGCATGGCGGAACACTAACCATCGTCGACAGCAATGTGTATAACATCTTTGTTGTTAGTATTCCTGTTGGCAAGCAGGCAACGCTCCTGCTTACCGCTGACGAAACGCCTCTGCAAGCTACATTCAACAAAGAAGAAGCGGCCCCTACTGAAGAACTTGATATTGAGGAGGCCGACATTGACAAGGTGGGCACCGTGCTGATAGTAGAAGATAATAAAGCCATGCAGCAATATGAAAAGCAGCAAATGAGGCATTTGTATCACGTGCTTACAGCCGATAATGGGCAGGAGGCGCTGGAGGTTTTGAAAGAACATACTGTAGACATTATTGTGTCAGACGCTATGATGGAACCCATTGATGGCTTTGAGCTTTGTAGACAAATAAAAGAGGACGTAAACTTCAGCCACATACCCTTCGTCTTACTAACAGCCCTTACGCTCGACTCGGCCAAGATCAAAGGTATGGAAAGCGGTGCCGACTCGTACATAGAGAAGCCCTTCTCTACCGATTATCTTCTTAATGTGATACAAAACTTGTTACGCACACGCGAAAACATCAAGAAAGCATATGCTACATCACCATTTACGCCACAAGAGACAGTCTCTATTAGCAAAGCCGACGAGGCGTTTATTCAACGGTTAAAAGATGTGGTATCTGTACATCTGAAAGACAGCGAGTTTGGCATTACACAGTTGGCCAGCTATATGTGTATGAGCCGCACAAATCTTAACCGTAAGATACGTGGTACCTTTAACCTCACGCCCAACAATTATATCAAAATAGAACGTCTGAAGCTGGCCGCTCAGTTGATGAAAGACGGTGACTGCAAGGTAAATGAGGTTTGCTATACCGTGGGGTTTAGTTCTCCATCTTACTTTACACAATGCTTTCAAAAGCAGTTTGGTCTTTTACCTAAAGATTTTATTGGAGGCAATTAAAGAGAGAGTAGATAAAAAGAGAAAATAATAACACACACGCTTATCTCCCCCTCTCTCTCCCTACACCTTCCGGATAAGCGAGTAGATAAAGATGCGTATCTTCATGGGCATGATGCGGGTGGTGAAACGTATGATCATGTTTTTCAGCATCTGTGGCAGCGAGGTGAAGCCCAAGCGGTGTATGTTTATTTGCACCACCACCTCGTCTTTAGCATAGCGCCATCCGCCACGGCGGGCCACCGTCTCGGGCGAATAGCGAAACCACAACAACGAGTGTTGAATGTTGTAACACTTAGCGCCATTCATCAACATACGTATCCATAAGAAATAGTCTTCAGGGAAATACTCTACCAGATAGCCTTCGGCATCAAGCACCGCCTGCTTGCGATACATCACCGTGGGATGGTTAAAGGGGCAGCGGCTCTTGGCATAACGCACAATCTCGCTGGCCGTCTCGGGCACCTTGCGCGTAGCACGACACTGGGTGGGCGAGTCGATAAACTCGTCAATCCATGCACCCACCAGGGCATAGTCGGGGTGCGACTGCAAGAAGGCATACTGCTGTTCGAAACGTTGCGGCATGCAAATATCGTCGGTATCCATGCGAGCCACAATGTCGTGCTTGCACAGCTGTAAGCCATCATTTAGGCAGTGGCCCAATCCGCGATTTTCGGCATAGGCCACCACACGCAGTTCGCTATGCTGGCGTTGCATATCACTGATTATGGCGTCGAGCTCGGGCGTAAGGGGGCCATCTTTAATGAGCACCACTTCGTCGGCGCAAAGGGTTTGCGCAAACACGCTGTCAAGACTGGCTTTAAGAAAGGGAGCCTGCTCTTTCTTATACACCGACATCAGAACTGAAAATGGGGCTTTGGGTGATGGTTTAATCATAAATTGGCTGCTTTTGTTACAATGATAACGCGGCTATCGTGGTTTTATTGCAAACAATGGGCAGCGATTATAAGGTAAAATTAAGAAAAGAATGCGAAAAGAGAGAAATATGGGCAAAAAAGCGTAACTTTGCAAGTCGATTACCTATTATTATAAGAGAGAATGAATATTGAGAGTGAATGGTTAAACCGCACCGAACGGTTAGTGGGGTCTGACATTATGCATAACATTACTGCCCAACGTGTTATTATTTTGGGCGTTGGCGGCGTGGGCAGTTGGTGTGCCGAAAGCTTGATACGATCAGGCATTAAGCAGCTCACCATTGTTGATGCCGACTGTGTTTGCGTTTCAAATATCAACAGACAACTGATGGCTACCACACGCACCGTGGGACAAGCAAAAGTTGAAGCGCTGAAAGAGCGATTGCTCGACATCAACCCCGAAGCCAACATTACTGCTATTCAAAAAATATTCAATGCCGATACGGCCGAGAGTTTCAATCTCGACCAATACGACTATATTATTGATGCCATCGACAGCCTGAAAGACAAGGCGCTACTGATGCTGAAAGCCTGTGAAACGAAGGCTAAATTCTTCTCGTCGATGGGTGCCGCGCTGAAGATGGACCCCGCCCAAATCAGGGTGGCCGAATTTTGGAAGGTGCGTGGATGCCCCTTAGGTTCGGCTTTGCGCAAGAAATTCAAACACATGAAGGTGCGCCCTGCCCATAAATTCAGTTGCGTGTATAGCGAAGAGGTGCTTGAAAACCGTGGCGAAGCCATGAGCAGCCATGGCGACGTGATGTATAACAAGGTACAGGTAAACGGCAGCATGGTACATATTACTGCCATCTTCGGGTTCACCATCGGCGGACTGGTGCTGAACGACATTTATCAGAAGACGTTAGGCGCGGTTTCGGCCTCAACACAAGCCTCTTCTACTGAAAACGCATAGAAAAGGTAGAAGATTATACAACATTTTAAACTTTTTTCAGTTATATAGATAACGGTGTACCAAAACACACGACGAAAAAAAGAACATGTACCAAACAATAAACGCTAATATCACACACGACCGCATGAGCGTAGCCGAACGAGGGGTGAAACGCTTTGCCGACATTCTGTGCTCACTATTGGGCCTGATTGTCCTATCACCCGTTTTCTTGCTTATCATCGTGCTGATGAAGCGACAAGGCAACGGCCCCGTTTTCTTTCGCCAAGAGCGCATAGGCTACAAAGGCAAGCCGTTCACCATCATTAAGTTTAGAACAATGAGCAGCGTCATTGAAGACAATGGCCCACAACTGGTAGCCAAGAGCGATAGTGCCAACTCAACACCACTGGAGATGTTTCTTCGCGACCATCATCTCGACGAGTTGCCACAGTTGTGGAACGTGCTGAAGGGCGATATGTCAATTGTAGGGCCACGACCCGAACGCCAATACTTTATCGAAAAGATAATGGAGCACGACAGCAGCTACCCCCTGCTGTTTGAGATGCGCCCAGGCCTCACCTCTGAAGCCACCCTATACAATGGCTACACCGACACTATGCAAAAAATGCTGAAGCGCCTACACATGGACATACATTATCTTGAGCACCGCACCCTATGGACCGACATCAGCATTGTGTTTAAAACCGTGGCATGCATCGTGAGCGGAAAGCGCTTTTGATAAGCCAAACACTACAATATTCATCAAGAAACAATACAACTATTTTATTTAGATATAAAAAGACAATGAAGAAACTTGCTTTTTTCTTTCTCCTACTGCTAATGGCAACCGTGAGTGCCAAGGCACAATCGGGCATGACCGACAACCAAGTGATGGCCTTCGTGCTGAAGGAGCATAACGCTGGCACGTCGCAAGCACAGATTGTGACCAAGCTGATGCAACGTGGTGTTGACATACAGCAGATACGACGCGTAAGACAGAAATATGAAAGTATGCAGAAAGGCAATGCCGTGGGCTATGTGTCTGACGGCGAGTCGAAAGCCAACGACAGCCGTATGCGCAAGAACAATGGAAAGAAGAAAACAACAGGCTCTTCACTCATCGACGCTCAAGCTGAAGACGACAACAGCATGAGCGACAGCCGTATACAAGATTTTCGCAAGAGCAAGCTGAGTGGCAAAGGCGGAAAGCAATATGCCAACGAAGACCAGCTGGCTATGGAGAGCGAGCTGGGACTATTTATGCCCACCGACACCGCCACGCTGGTAAAACAGCTGATGGAAGAGCGCGAGCATGAACGCAAAAAGGTGTTTGGACGCGACATCTTCAACAACACCGAGCTTACCTTTGAGCCCAATATGAACATTGCCACACCACAGAACTATCGTCTGGGGCCTGGCGATGCCGTTATCATTGATGTGTATGGTGCCTCACAACGCACCATTGAAAGCACCGTATCACCCGATGGCGAAATCACGATTGAAGGCTTTGGACCCGTAGCCGTAAGCGGACTTACCGTGGCTCAGGCCAACGCTCGCCTACGTAGCACCTTAGGCAGCCGCTATAGCAGCAGCAAGATAAAGCTCACGGTGGGACAAACACGCACCATCATGGTAAACGTGATGGGCGAGGTAAAAACACCTGGTACCTACACCCTGGCAGCCTTCGCCACCGTGTTCCATGCCCTGTATATGGCTGGTGGAACAAACGACCTTGGTACGCTGCGCAACATCAAAGTGTATCGCAACAGTAAGCTCATTACCGTGGTAGACATCTACGACTATATCTTGAACGGAAAACTGACTGGCAACGTGCGATTGGCCGATAACGACGTGATTGTTGTGGGCCCCTACGACTGCCTTGTAAACATAACAGGCAAGGTAAAACGCCCCATGTTCTACGAGATGAAACAGAACGAGAGCATAGCCTCACTGTTGAAATATTCAGGCAACTTTACTGGAGACGCCTACCGTAAGAGCGTGCGCGTGTTCCGCAAGTCGGGAAACGAACATGCTGTGTTTAACGTGGGCGAATTCGACTTTGCCAGCTTCCGCATTACCGATGGCGACTCGGTAACTGTCGACTCGGTGCTGCAACGCTATAAGAACACCGTTGAGCTGAAAGGCGCCGTGTTCCGTCCCGGCCTCTATAACCTGGGCGAACAGGTTAACAGTGTGCGCTCGCTTATAGAGCAAGCCGACGGTGTGACCGAAGCAGCCTTCACAAACCGCGCCGTCATTCATCGTATGAAGGCCGACCGCACCCTCGAAGTGCTGAGCATCGACCTGGGGGGCATACTGAGCGGCAAGGTGGCCGATGTGCCCTTGAAAGAAAACGACGTGCTGTTTATCTCTACCAAGCCCGAACAGGTAACACAACGCACCCTTACCATACGTGGCGAGGTGCGCTTCCCCGGCATCTACCAATATGCTGATAACGAAACCATTGAAGACTTTGTGCTGCAAGCTGGTGGCTTAACTGATAAGGCATCGACCGCAAAGGTGAGCGTGAGTCGCCGCGTAAACGACCCCAAAGCCTTGCAACCCGACAGCATTATTGCCAAGAACTATACACTGAGCCTGAAAGATGGCTTCGTGGTTGACGGTACGCCGGGCTTCGTGCTCATGCCCTTCGACGAGGTTTACATCATGAAGAGCCCCGCCTATACCGAGCAACAAAACGTAAAGGTTGAGGGCGAGGTGATGTTTGCTGGCACCTACTCGCTCACACGTAACAACCTGCGCCTGAGCGACCTCTACTATAAAGCTGGTGGTGGCAACGCCTTGGCCTATATCAAGGGTGCCCGACTGGTGCGCAAAGCCAACGAGAACGAGAAGGCGCGTATGCTTGCCGCCTACCAGATGCAGAGCGAACAGCAACGCAAAAACCTGCTTGAGCTGGCAGCCAGCAGCAACAACGCTGGTGGCATACAGCAAGCAGCCGAAGGGGCTAAGAACGCTAACATGGAGCGCTTCAGCGTGCCCGACGAATATCCTGTGGGCATCGACTTGGCTGCCGCCATCAAAGAACCAGGCAGCGATGCCGACATTATTCTGCGCGAAGGCGACCGCCTCATCGTGCCACAATATAACGGTACTGTGAAGATTAACGGCGCCGTGATGTATGCTAACACCGTGGCCTACGAAAAAGGAAAGAAACCCAGCTACTATATTGACCAGGCGGGCGGCTACGCCACCGACGCTGTAAAGCGCAACGCCTACATTATATATATGAATGGCAAGGTGGCCAAGATGAGCCATGGTGCCAAGGTGCAGCCCGGCTGCGAGATTGTGGTGCCCGCCAAACTGAAACGTAAGATGAGCATGGCCGAGACCATGAGCTTGGGTAGTAGCATGTCAAGCATTGCCGCCATGATTGCCACCATTGCTAATATGTCGAAATAAATTTAAAAAAGATATATCATTATGATTAAAATAGAAAAGCCCATCGACTTTACATGCATCTTTCGAGCAGCATGGAAACGCAAGAAGCTGTTCTTGTATGGGCTTCCCATCTCTTTCGTTAGTGCCTGTTTGCTCATTCTTTGCGTACCACGCTACTACAGATGCCAAGTAAGTTTGGCGCCTGAAGTAATGAGCACAGGAAGCAGTTCGTCGCTATCATCGTTGGCCTCATCGATTGGTGTAAACCTATCCAGCAAGATGGGAGCAATGACTGATGCCTTCTACCCCGAACTGTATCCCGACATTCTTAACACTACCAGTTTTCGCTTACAGTTGTTTAACATCAATGTAAAGACAAAAGACGGAAAGGTAAATACTGATTATTACAACTATCTGCTTAAGCATCAAAAAGCAGCGTGGTGGGACATGTTGATGGCTCAGGTAAGCCTCTTGTTTCAAAGCGAAGATAGCAAACGCGAGGCAAACATCACCAAGATTGATCCTTTTATGCTCACTCGCTTTCAAACGGGTATGCTGAATGTAGTAGGTTCAAATGTAAACTGTTCGGTAGATAAACGTACCGACATCATTACCATTACGGTGCAAGACCAAGACCCGCTGGTATGCGCTATGCTTGCCGACTCGGTAAGATGTCGTTTGCAAGATTTTATAACCGACTATCGCACCAGCAAAGCACGTGCCGACATGGAATATCTGCACAAACTGTACGTACAGGCCAAAGAAAAATATGAGAAAGCACGTCAGCGCTACGCATCATTCTCAGATGCCAATATGGACCCTGTGCTCACCGCTGTAAACAGCAAACGCGATGATTATGAAAACGAGATGCAGCTGCAATACAACAATTACAGCAATTTTGCCTCGCAATATCAAAATGCTGTGGCACGTGTACAAGAGCGCACGCCAGCCTTCACCATCTTGCAGCCAGCCAGCGTTCCTGTAAAGCCTGCAGGCCCCAAGCGCATGATTTTTGTCTTGGTGGTAGTGTTTCTCACCTTTATTGGTCTGACTATTTATAGCGTTTACAAAGAAAATAAAGATGCCAACAAGCGTGCTGCTGACAACAACGTAACGGCTGACGACGTCGAAGCGGCAGCCCCTACAACGGCACAATAATACTACAGAATTAAGTAACACACATGATAGCAGCCATTACATGCGTCTTCCTTTTATCATCGTTCTTTGCCTTCTTTGAAGAGAAGTTAGGGCGATTTAAATGGTATGTCTATGCTTTGATAGGCGTGGCGTTGGTGTTGCTGGCTGCTTTTCGCCCTATAGGCATTGATAACGACTCGTATTCATACGAAGATTATTTTGTGGGCTACGACAATCCGCTGTACGAAGTCAGCGTCGAGTATTCGTACCGATACCTGTCAGAGTTGTTATATCCTATCTTCAAAGATGTGCACGTCATCTTCTTGCTATATGCCATTGGTGGTGTAGGTTTAAAGTTTGGAGCTTTTCGCAAACTTACCCCTATGCCCTTTATGGCTGTGGCCGTGTACATTTGCACCTATTTTGTATTGCACGAGTTCACCCAGATACGTGTAGGTGTATCATCAGGTTTGCTACTATTCATTATCATGGCCATTGCCGAGCGGCATCGCAAACAAGCAATAGCCCTGATACTGGTATCGCTGGTGTTTCATTATTCATCGGCCTTGATGATACCCTTACTGTTTTTTTCAAACGACGAGATGAGCGAGAAAGAGCGCAACCTATGGTGCCTATTGGTACCCGCAGGCTACATATGCTATTTCTTACACATCGGCTTAACGTCATTACCCATCCCCTACATTGCTGAAAAGTTTGAAGCCTATGAAGAGCTAAAGGGTAAAGGCTTTCTTGACGAGGTAAATGTTTTCAACCTATTATTCTTGTTGAAGATTGTTATCTTTTATTATGTTATGGCTTATTATGATGTTATTAAGCCACACAACAAGTATCTGCCCATCATGATGAAGATGGAGAGCCTTTCGCTGTTCTCCTTCACCGCCTTGTCGTCATTGCCCGTACTATCGTTTCGTGTGAGCGAGCTTTACGGCATTGTTGAAATTATCCTTTACTGCAATCTGTTCTATACCATACGGCCATGGTGGTTATCAAAAATAGCGGTCACATGTTGGGCTTACATTCTGTTTGCCATTGCCGTGTTCTACAACGAACTGATACAGCCATGGTAGGCACACGCCTCCTAATAATAAAGAAGAAAGAACGATATGCTAAAAAATATACTTAACAGGCTACTTCATTCAGACAACAGCCGTACCGAACTGCTGAAGAAAAACATCCTTGGCTCACTGGTAGTTAAGGGTTGGACCTGTGTGGTGCAGCTATTGTTGGTGCCTGTTACACTTAGTTGTCTTACCCAGTACGAGTATGGCATATGGCTTACCATTAACAGCATATTGATATGGATAGACACATTCGACATTGGTTTAGGCAACGGCCTACGCAACCAATTGGCACAAGCCTTGGCAAACAACGACTTAGAGCGTGGCCGCCGACAGGTAAGCACCACCTTCATCATGCTATCAGTCATCATCATACCTGTAGTACTGGCCTTAATGGCCCTGATACATTATGCCGACTGTTACGCCTTTTTCAACGTAAACCCATCGCTCGTTCCACATCTCGCCGAGCTGCTCATGGTAGCCGTGGCCATGGTGGGTGCCACCTTTGTGTTTAAGTTTATAGGCAATGTGTTTTTAGCGTTGCAGTTGCCCGCCATTAATAACCTCATCGTAGCCTTAGGGCAAACGCTGGCATTTATCGCCATTTTGGCTATGTCGTTGCTATACAGTCATATCTCATTGCTGGCTGTAGCGCTGGCCTACACGCTATCGCCCCTATTGGTATATCTGTGTGCCTATCCACTCACCTTTCACCGTTACCCCCATCTTCGCCCCTCTTTCAAGTTGTACGACCAACAAGAGCTACGCGGGCTGTTTGGTCTTGGAGTAAAGTTTTTCCTTGTGCAAATGTCGGGCATGGTTATCTTTACCACGTCAAACATACTTATCTCACGTCTATTTTCGCCGTTAGAGGTTACACCTTATCAGGTAGCCAACCGCTATTTTGGCCTCACAAACATACTGTTCACCCTTATTTCAGCCCCTTTATGGAGTGCCACCACCGACGCCTACACCCGTGGCGATTGGCCTTGGATTATGTCGACAGTGCGTCGCATGAACAAAATTGTGGTGGCTCTTTGCTGCTTCTTAGTCATCATGCTGTGCATTGCCAACCCTGTTTACCTCCTATGGGTGGGTGACAAGGTACAGGTACCATTCATCATGTCGGCAGGCATGGCTGTATATATGGCAGTAGTGCTATATGGCACCTGCTACTCAAACCTGTTGTGCGGCATCGGGAAAATACGTGTGCTCACCATCGTTTCGGTGATACAGGCATGCATCTACTTGCCTTTGGCCATCAAATTGTCGGCCATGTTTGGGGTTGAAGGCATCGTCTACGCCCTTGTCATCACCACCCTGATTAGCGCTGTTACCAACAAGCTACAGTTTGATATGCTGGCCTCGCATCGTGCACACGGCATTTTCAACAAATAAACACTCTTTAAACATCCTATCATTATCCATATTATTATGCGCAAATCGTTCATTGTTGTTTACATTATTCGGCCACTGCTGTTGGTGCTCACCAAGGTGTGGCATTGCTTTTACCCATACCGTATGAAGCACGCCCTCGGCTTGATATGCAATTATATCTACTCGCTATGGGTGGTTAACGAATTTAAGAAGGTGGGGAGAAATGTGCTCATATACCATTTAGGGACGCTGCGCGGAGCCAAGTATATGGAGATAGGCGATGGTACCGTCATAGGTCGACATGCTGTGCTCACTGCATGGCCCACATATAGAAACCAAACCTTTACACCCAAAGTAACGATAGGAAGCGGGTGCGACTTTGGCGAGTATCTACACCTCAGTTGTGTGTCGGCCATCACCATTGGCAATGGTGTGCTCACGGGCCGATGGGTAACCATTACCGACAATGCTCACGGACATGCTACCATGGAAGAGATGACACTACCGCCAGCCTTGCGTCCACTGGCCATTAAGGGCGACATAACTATTGGCAACAATGTGTGGATAGGCGATAAGGCCACCATATTATCAGGCGTAACGATAGGCGACGGAGCCATCGTAGCAGCCAACGCAGTAGTAACAACCCATGTTCCCGCACACAGCGTTGTGGGCGGATGCCCAGCACGCATTCTGAAACGATGCCAATAAAGAAAGCCATCAACGTTTGATACGACGCACAACGCATTTTATAAACATATAGGCTTGTATGTCGTTTATTTTGTTTAAATTTGTAAAAAATAACAGGAACATAAGGAAACACCATCATGAAGAAATGTATATTCACTATAGTTGCGAAAAACTACATTGGCCTGGGCGAGATATTGGGGTCGTCGATAGCTCGATTTCACGACGATGTCGACTTCCGTATCTTTGTAGCCGACGAGTTTGACACGCAGCCCTCACAGCTTCCCGACAATGTTATTGTTACACACAACCTATTAGGATATAGCAACGACGAGTGGGAAGACATGGCTTTTAAGTACGACCTTACCGAATTTTGCACTGCCATAAAGCCAGCCTGTTTCCAGTATGTGTTTGAGCAGGGCTACGACCGAGCACTGTATATGGACCCCGACACCTTTGCCTTTGCATCTTTACAACCTATCTTTCAGGTGCTCGACACCTACGATGTGGCCCTAACACCACAGATAGCACGCATACACATTCATTATACGGGCGAACATCCCGAGTGGGCGATGAACGTAAATGGCATCTTCAACCTGGGCTTCTGTGGCATGGCCAACACCCCCATAACACAACAAGTGCTGCAATGGTGGCGCTTGCGTTTGAAGAAAGAGTGTTTCACCGACCGATGCGTAGGCGACTTTACTGACCAGAAATGGATGGACTGGATGCCTGGCTTCTTAGGCAACGACCACCTATACGTGTTCCACCAGTTGGGCATGAATATGGCTCCGTGGAACTTTTTTGAACGTGAATTAATAGAAAAAGACGGACAAATAATGGTGCGCCTACGTACCGATGATGGTTCTAAAGACGAAGAGCCCCTGCTGTTCATACACTTTGCAGGCTACGACTATGAGCAAATGAAACACGGTGTGGTGGCACGCAAACGCATTGAAAACCTAAAAGAATATGCCGACCTTGCCATTGCCACTAACATTTATCGCGATGCATTGGTGGCACAGCGCGATGTGTTCGACAGCTTTATACACAACACTTACTCGTATGGAACCTATACCGATGGCACCCCCATCACCTCATTCCACCGCAGACTATATCATGGGCTGTCGCAAGAAGAAGAGGTAAAGCACCCATTCTCTACCGATAAAGCATCGTTCTACGCCATGGCCAAGCGTAAAGGCATGCTGACTGGGGGCAATGTCGACAAACTCACCCACCGCAATATGCCCAACATTGACCGCAAACGCCGACAGATAGCCTTGCTCTTTAGCGCTCTATACCGCTTGGCGGGCTACAAACGCTACGTGTTGTTTGTAAAGAGTCTATACGACTACTGTCGCCCCGAGCTACACACCTTCTTAATAAAGAAGAAATAACGAGCACACACAATAAGCATTAACGAAAAATGGGAAATGACATGAAGAAGATATTATACATACGCCGCACACCGACCACAAAAATCGACGGCACCGTGCGTTATTGCGACGCCTTGCATGACATGTTTGCCAACGACGACACGCTGAAAGCATGCCACATTGAAAATTATCCCACAAACAAGTCGTTGTTCTTTCATTATTCGTACAAGAAGAAGCCACTGGCCGACGCCATTCGTCAGGCCGACATCATACACATTAATGGTTACACTGCCATGGGCACCGTGCAAGCCTTTCTGCTGGCCAAACGTTACAAGAAAAAAATTGTATATACCGCTCACTGGCACCCATTCAGCATGTTGTCGCATCCGGCTGCAGGAAAACTGTTCTTCAACGTTTTCTTGCGTGGCTTGATACATCGTTATGCCGACAATGTAGTGTGCATCAATAATGAAGACACGGCCTTCTTCAGCCGTTTCTGTAAAAATGTTACACGCATTCCCCACTGGTTTAGCGCCAAACGCCCCGACACACTGCCAGAAAAGAAGAAAAACATGGTGCTGTTTGTAGGTCGTGTAAACGATCATGTGAAAGGCATCAACTACATATATGCGCTGCCCGAAGGCAAGTATGACATACACTGTGTGGGCAATGGCACCCTACCCCAACTGCGAGCCGACATCACGCACCACGTAAATATTTCAGACGAAGAGCTGGGACAACTCTATGCGCAAGCATCGTTGCTGGTCATTCCGTCAATGTACGAGGCCTTCTCGTATGTAGCCCTCGAAGCCTTCTCATACGGCACACCCGTTGTTATGTCTGACCGTGTGCGCATTGCCGACTATCTCGACAATGTTCAAGGCTACAGCGTGTTTCCCTACGGCAACAAACAAGCGTTTATTGACAACGTAGCAGCCACCATTGGCAAGCCTGTAGATGTAGAAGCCATTCTCTCCATCTTCAACCCCAACCGCATACGCATGCTGTATAAGCAGCTATACAATTCGTAAGCACAAGTTACAGGAACACTTAAACAATAATTTACATTATTATCAGTTATTTATAATAAAAAAAAGAATAAAGACACGAATATAAAGAGATAAAACATGTTTGCCAACCAATATACGTTATGCATACTGTTGCCATTCCTTGTGAGTGCCATCAGCGGCTTTATATTCACCCCACAAATCATCAGTTTCTGCTTAAAGCGTAAGCTGTACGACTTGCCCAACGAGCGCAAGGTACATCATAGCGCCATACCGCGTCTGGGTGGTGTGGCCTTTCTGCCTTGCATGTTGCTGGCCTTCTTAGTAGCCATGCTGGTGCTGAGCAGTCTTACGCCAGGCATGCCTGTAAAGGTGGGGCTGTGGTCGTGCGTGTTCCTCATCAGCATCTTTATGATATATGTGGTGGGCATTGTCGACGACCTTGTAGGCTTGGGTGCCCGCACCAAGTTTGTGGTACAAATTGTTGCTGCCTCGCTCATGCCCCTGTCAGGCCTTTGGGTGAACGACCTATATGGCCTATTTGGCATCTACGAGATACCCTTCTGGGTAGGAGCCCCCATCACTGTGTTTATATTGGTGTTTATCGACAACGCCATGAACCTTATTGATGGCATCGACGGTCTCTCGGCAGGTCTGGCCCTTATCTCACTCACGGGCTTTCTATATTGCTTTGCACGCGAAGGCATCTGGTCTTACTGCGTCATGGTGTCGGGCATGATGGGGGTAATCACTGCCTACCTTTACTACAACTTGTTTGGCAAGGCCGAGAAGAAGCGAAAGATATTTATGGGCGACTCGGGCAGTCTTACCATAGGCTTCATCTTAGGCTTCTTGTTCATCAAGTTTGCTATGAACAACACTGCCATCATGCCCTACCGCAGCGACAGCCTCTTGCTGGCCTATACACTGCTCATAGTGCCCTGTTTCGACGTGGTGCGTGTGGCCCTCACCCGCATACGCAAAGGCACCTCAATCTTTCACCCCGATAAGAACCATATTCACCACAAACTAATGCGTAGTGGCCTGTCTCAGCACGCCAGCCTGGCTGTCATCCTATTACTGGCCTTGCTGTTCTGCCTCATCAATGTGCTGCTACTGAAGGTAACAAAAATCACCATTATCGTTATTTCTGATGTAGTGATATACATCCTCTTCCAGCTGGCCTTGAACATGATAATACGTCATCACGGCCAGAAAGCAATTGAATAGCGCCCCCAGTGAGCGCCGACAACCGAACCAAATTCAAGATTAAACCAACATGAATAGTTATGTAGCAACCCGCCTGAAGCACGAAGAAAAAATCGAGTATAGGGCACATTACGGATGGACTACATGGGTAATGCCTGTGGTAATGTTCATATTTCTGTCGTTGCCCTTGTTGAGCTGTCTCGACAGTCCAGCATACGAGTCAGAATATGACGAAGTATATACCGACACGTCATCGTTCACAGGGCTTTACGTCTTTGTCTTTTTATTGGGCTTAGGTGTATTGCTTTACCACTATCTGCGCATAAAGAAGGCCGAGATAGCGATTACCTCACAACGCGTTATCATCAAAACGGGCGTGTTCTCAACGCGCTTTGTCGATGTTAAGCTATCAAGAGTTGAGGGCATTGGCATACAGCAGTCGGCCATCGAGCGCATGTCAGACAGTGGCACCATTGCCATCAGCACGCTCGAGAACAACGTGTTTACCCTGAGCCACATTAAACAGCCCGACCTGTTTCGCAAGGCTTTTCAGCAAGCCTTAGAGCAATATACTGCCATGCGCGAAGCACAATAAAGAGAGGGGCTTGTCTATACAACGGTCAAACAATATGATGAAAACGCATACTGATGCGCCCTCAAAGTAGGACGGTGGCCTCCGCGCCCCGTCCTCCAGCACCCAGCACTTATAAAAACAACAAAAGGACAACAAAAACAACATCTATATCTTAACAATGTTGTTCTTGTTGTCCTTTTATGATTCAATATGGTTGTGTTTTCTATTTTGCACAACCACATCTGCTATTTTTATTCAGCCCGCCCATCAAGAGCATAGCCCTTGAAACCTGAGTTCGGGATAAGAAATATGCTTTAAAAGTTGGTAATCTCTATAAATCTTAGTACCTTTAAGGTTGTAAATCAATTAGTTATAAATTAAATAATAC
>ENA-ORSO01000375-ORSO01000375.1-human-gut-metagenome-genome-assembly--contig:-NODE-375-length-39774-cov-21.920366_pt1 | contig 39774 bp, 29 predicted proteins | sample MGYA00241902_ERZ509168 | MGnify/ENA primary metagenome ERZ509168 (study PRJEB26280, sample SAMEA2338806) | human gut metagenome | biome: human gut; feature: human-associated habitat; material: faeces... | reverse complement strand
ATCGTAACATTTTTCCGTTTTAGTCCTTAAAAATGGGGACTTTTTCAGTGCCCTCTTAGTAGGACGGTGGCCTCCGTGCCCCGTCCTCCAACACCCAACGCATCTCGTCCTCCAACATCCAACGTATCTCTTCCTCCATCGCCTTCTGTCCCCGTCCTCTCATCTTCCCCCGTCCTCTCTTGTTAACGAATATTAAAAACCAATGGCTAAGGGTAATAAATGTTTGAAAGGTATGGCGCACCGCTGTTTTTTTTTTATTTTTGTGTGGTAATGTGAAATGCATCTGTGAGATAATGCATAATACGCAAAGAAAAAACTCACATAATATATTAACTTATTAACAAAAAACTTCAATTTTTATTATGGCAACATCATTCTTACTCATCGGAGGCTTGGGCACTCCTGAACTCCTCGTCATCTTACTGGTTGTATTGCTGCTCTTCGGTGGCAAGAAAATTCCTGAACTGATGAAGGGCTTGGGCAAAGGCGTGAAAAACTTTAAAGAGGGCGTAAACGGTATTGAAGAAGAAATAAACCGCGAACCCACAAAACCCTCAAACAACGCTCAGCAAAGAAAAAATTCACCCGAAATGCCCGATGAGAAATAATAACCTCGATAACCCAAATAACGAGCAATACAACAACGAGCAAGAAGCTGAAAATCAACAGTATTCAGACGAACCCTGTTCGGGTGGTGAGCCCTATTCTGACAATGAACAGGAGGCTGACAACGAGCAAGAGGCTGACGATGAACAGGAGCCAATGTCGTTTTGGGACCACTTAGAGGCCTTTCGCTGGATGCTCATACGCATCATTGGCGCCATGGCTGTGTTTGTGCTTGGTGGCTTCGCCTTCATACCGTGGCTGTTTCAGCATGTGGTGATGGCGCCCAGCAAGCCCGACTTCTTCTTATATCGCTGGATGAAAACGGCGGCGGGATGGGTGTCGGTGGTGCCCGACGACTTGTTGCAACCTTTTCATGTCGACATCATCAACATTAACCTCTCGTCGCAGTTCTTTCTGCATATGTCGCTGTCGGTATGGGTGGCATTGCTGCTGGCGTTTCCATACATCGTGTTCGAGGTATGGCGCTTTGTGTGCCCTGCGCTGTATAAGAACGAGCAGCGTGGCGTGCGCTTCGTCTTCGTCTTCGGCACCGTGATGTTTTTCATGGGCTGCTGCGTGGGCTATAGCGTGGTGTTTCCGCTCACGCTCAGGTTCTTGTATAGCTATCAAATTAGTCCGGAAATTACCAATCAGCTGTCGCTCGACTCGTATATGAACAATTTTCTCATGCTCACCTTCATGATGGGCATCATCTTCGAACTGCCGCTGGTGTGCATGGGAATATCAAAAATCGGACTGCTGAACCGCAGCTTCTTCTCGCGCTACAGGCGACATGCCGTCGTGGCGCTGCTCGTCTTGGCGGCCTTTATCACGCCATCGGCCGACCCCTTCACGCTCATGTCGGTGTTTATACCGCTGTATGTGCTGTGGGAACTGAGCGCCTTCCTGGTGAAACCTGCGCCGAAGGTGGAAGAGGAGGAACCGCTGAGCGAGGCCGAAGCAAATGGCGACTTTAGTGCGCACGGCGATAGCTAATTGATGTTTAAATGGCATGGGTAAGTGCTTAAAATAAAAGCACAACAACATAGAACAATAAAAGGACAATAAGAACAACGTTTTCGTTAAGCCAGATGAGCAGTGCCAAGCTTGCTTGAGCTTAGCCATGGCGAGAAAATGTTGTTCTTGTTGTCCTTTTGTTGTCTATTGTTGTTTATTATCTTTTTGTTGTTTTGTTATTGTTTGAGTCCAGCTATAGCAAGAAAATATTGTTTACGAACCTGAAAGTATGCCCTTCACGAAACGTTCTTTGCCAAAGCAGTCGAGGCGCGTTTCGATATGGCTGAGGCCCTCGTCAAGCATCATTTGGCGTGTGGCCTCGGCGTATAACGCATTGATTTCGAACAACACACAGCCGCCAGGGCGTAACGCCTCGACGGCATAACGCGTAATGGCACGGTAGAAGCGCAACGGGTCGTCGTTGGGCACAAAAAGGGCCATGTGGGGCTCGTGCGCCAACACGTTGCGGTGCATGGCTTCGGCCTCGCGCTGGCATATATAGGGCGGATTGCTCAGCACCATGTCAAGGCAGGCGTGGTGCTGCGGAGGCTGTAACGCATCTTGCTGAATGAACGACACTTGCGCTCCCAAACGCTGGGCGTTGCTACGGGCTTGCGCAAGGGCTTGGGGTGAAAGATCCCAGGCTTGCACCGTGGCTCGGGGTAGGGCTAAGGCCACGCTGATGGCTATGCAACCGCTGCCCGTGCCTATATCAAGAATGTGAAGGGAGGGGCTTGTTTGTGAAGCGGTGTTTGCTTGTGATGCGATGTTTGCTTGTGATGCAGTGTTTGCTTGTGATGTAGCTTTAGTCATAGCCTCGGCCGACTGCACGGCCCAGTGTACCAGCTCTTCGGTTTCGGGTCGTGGAATGAGCACGGTGGGGCTTACCTCGAAACTGTGGCCCGCAAAGGGGGCATGGCCTAACACATATTGCACGGGCTCGGCCTGTTCAAGGCGGCGTGTCATGGCCTCCAGCCTACGGGCATCGTCGGCCGACAGTTGCGACACCTTGCCACAACAAATATCGGTGAGCGAAAGGCCAAACGCCTCGTCGAGCACCCAGCGCGCCACGGCTTGCGCCTCGCGCTCATCGTAAACGGACGTCAGCCGTTTGCGCAGTTCTTCGTACGACATTTTAAGTGAAAAGTGAAAAGTGAAAAATGAAAAATCTTTCTAGCTCTTCTTATTTAACAAACGTTTCAATAATATTTCCTTCCCACAGCTCTTGCTTTTTCAGCTTTAGGTCTGCTGGCAGGGTGGGGGCAGCGGTGCCCGTGGTAAAGGTGGTGGGAGCGGTTTCAACACGTATCTCGTCGTACAGGCCACGGTTGATAAACTGCTGAAGCAGGTGGGCGCCACCCTCTACCAATAGCGCTTGGCGGTGCTCGGCTTGCAACTGGCTGAGCATCTCGTCGATGCTGTGATAGCAGCGCCAGTGTGTGGGCAACTCTTCGGGCACGCTGTGCGACAACACGATGGGCAGCGGCGCGTGGCCCGCCCAGTGGCGCACGTCGAGGTGGGGATGATCGCGGTTATAGGTGGTGCGGCCCACCACAATGGCATCGCACTCGCTACGAAGTTTGTGTACCAGCATCTGCGTGAAGGGCGTTGAGAGGGCCGTAGGGGCGAAGGCGTTGTCAATGAGATGGTTGGCACTCTGTGCCCATTTCAGTATGATGTAGGGTCGCTGCAGCGTGTTCACGGTGATGAAGCGGCGTATGAGGGCACGACATTCGGCCTCGAGCACGCCCACCGTAACATCGATGCCCGCCTCTCGAATTTTTGCTATGCCACGGCCATGCACCTTGGCAAAGGGGTCGACACAGCCCACCACCACGCGTCGCACGTGCTTGCTCACAATGAGGTCGGCACAGGGGGGCGTCTTGCCGTAGTGGGCACAGGGCTCAAGACTCACGTAGATGGTGGCCTCGGGCAACAGCGCCTCGTCTTCTTTACGCACTGAGGCAAAGGCGTTTACCTCGGCATGGCCTTCGCCACAACGCACATGATAGCCTTCGCCTATAATGCGGCCTTGTGCCACAATAACGGCACCTACCATGGGGTTGGGCTTGGCGTTCTGCTGGCCGTTGGCGGCCAACTGCAAGCAGCGCCGCATATATCTTTCATCAATGTTTGTCATCGTTTATTGTTTTTTGGGGGAAATAATGATAAGCCTTTCTAAGCCTCACTAAGCCAGAGGGTAATAAGCCTCACTAAGCCTTTATAGGCCTTTCTAAGCCGAGGGGACAATGGAGACTGGTGGGCGTGAGAGCCGCAAAGCTATAGGATTTTTCACTTTTCACTTTTCACTTTTCACTTTTCCCTTTTCCCTTTTCCCTTAAATTCTTCCTACATATCAAACTGTGAGCAGTGCCATGAGAAGATGAAGGGGTAGAAGAAGCCGCGTACGGCGCCCATCACGCCACGTACGCTTTGTGCCTTGGGATACAGGTTGTTACGATGCTTCATGCACAGCCAGCAGAGCTGCATGAGCGGCCATAAGCCGGGGCGCAACATTAATGAAGCCATGCGGTGTGGCAAGGCCAGGGCGGCATTGCCCGCGGTGTGGGTGGCAATAAGGTTATACACCAGGTGCCAGTTGGGTTTGCGCTGCAGAGCGCGATAGTTGCGCAGACCATACACGTAAGGTTGCCATGTGGTGCGTTTCTGCTCGCCACACACCGCAATGTTTTGCAGCAGCGCCGCCTCGCCGTCGTGCGAGCGGTGCCAGTTGAGCGGTTCGTCTACACGCACGATGGCGTTAGGCTGGCGGAAGAAGTAAGCGTTCAGCGCCAGACTCCAGTCGTACACAATGCGGTCGTTGGTCCAACTTTCGGGGCGCTGTATGAAGTCGCGGCGCGCTATCATGGTGTGGCCCGCAATGCCCGTAAAGAGCATGGCCTCGAGGTTGCAGCGTGGTGCCACGGTGTGCGCAGTGGCCATATCGCGCCCACGTAGGTGCGTAGAATAACAAATGTTGCAAGGCCCAATGGCCTCAATCTGTCGCTCAAGTTTGTTGGGCATCCACACATCGTCTTGGTCAGAGATGGCAATGTAGTCGGCCGTGGCGCGCAGACAAGCCGTGTGGAAGTTGCGGTTGAAGCCCAAGTTTTTCTCGTTAACGTGTATCTGCATTTGTGGTACACGCTCGGCATATTGGCGCAGAATGTTTACGGTGTTGTCAGTCGACCCATCGTCTTGCACAATGATCTCGGCTATGGGGTAGGTTTGTGCCAGGATGCTGTCCATCTGCTCGCGCAAGAAGCGCTCGCCATTGTAGGTACACATCACAACGGCTATGGTTGGTGTTTCTTTCATATTCTTTTCTTTTTAATAAACCCTATGCACTCTTGAAGAATGTGTGCGCCAGCTATGCGCATCACGCCATAATAAAGCACGGCGGCCATGGCTATGCGTGCCAAGAGCTTCAGCCACAGGTTGTTGATGGGCTCGGTGGCTACCCATGTGGCCAGACTGGTGGCCAGGGCAGCCAAGGCAAAGGGCACAATGTCTTTTAAGAACGGCCATAGGCCATAGTGCAGCAGGGGTGCCGCCAGCACATACCACACCATCATTGACAGGGCGGCCACCACCACATAGGCCACCACCATGACGTGTATGCCCCAGGGCCACAGCGTACACATGATGGCAATGTTGGCCAGGCTCACGCCCAAGGTGGCACGGAAGAAGGTGCCTGAACGGCCACAGCTAATGATGGCGTTGCCCAGCAGCGTGCTGATAGGCGTGATGGCACCTGCCACACACAACATCTGTATCAGTGTGGCGCTGGCCTCCCATTTCTCGGTGAGGGCCAAGATGATAAACTCGTGCGCCACGATGCCGAAGCCAAAGAGCAGCGGAAACGACACAAAGGCAGTAAAGCGCATGAGCTTACGGAAGGCGGCCGTTTGTCGGCCCGCATCGTCTTGCAGGTCTACCAACACAGGTTGCGATACCTGCGCCACCATGTTCTGTATCAGCGAGTAACATTTAAAGTTCCATTGATATGCTTGGTTAAAGTTGCCAGCGTCGGTGGTAGAGAAGTAGTGGCCCAACAAGATGTTGAGCACATTGTTATTGACGTGTGTGGTGATGGTTGATGCCAATATCTTGCACGAGAAGCGAAACATACGGCGCACAGGGGCAAACGTGATGCCGCGCACCGATGGGCGCCAAGGCGAATAATGCCACAAGAGCAACGTGTTAAGCGCCACATACACAATGTTTTGCGTGGCCAGCGACCAATAGGCCATGCCCGCAAAAGCCATGACGGCACCTGTGCAGCCCGACAGCGTGATGGCCGTCATCGAGGCTTTGGCTATCTGCTTGGCTCGTAGGTTTTTAAACAGCCAAGCCGACTGTGCCGTGCCCATCGACGCAATAACGATGCTGAGGAAGGCGTAACGGCACAAGGGCACCACCTGTGGCGTGTTATACCAGCGGCCAATGAGAGGAGCGGCAAAGAAGAGCACAAGGTATAGGCTGCCACCCATAAGAATGTTGAACCAAAACACCGAGTTGTATTCGGTGTGCGTGGGCGCCTTCTCGTTGGCCAGCGCCACCTTGAACCCGCTGTCTTGCAAGGCCGTAGCAACAAGGGCAAACACGCTGATAATGGCCATCATACCATAGTCGGAGGGTGCCAATAGGCGCCCCAAAATGATGCCAAACAGCAGTCCGATAACCTGCTGCACCATGGTGTTCATGCCGCCCCAAAATAGTCCGCGGGCGGTCTTCTCTTTTAATGTTTCCACGTTGTTGTTATAACCTTGTTACACTTTTCTAAGTTTTGAAGTTAACGTTCTGTTCTCAACCAGTTAACATCCTGTTCTCAACCAGTTAACGTTCTTTTTTCAACCCATTAACTTCGTTACATGAGTATATCTTCTTCGTTGTGCAAAATTACTGCTTCTTGCTGAATGGCACAAGTAATTATGTGCGAAAAAGTAACAAATGGCTGCCAAAAAGCCTTTGCCAGAGCACGAAAAGATGCCGATTGGCCCTTCAAATGCCATAATTATATAAATAAAGGCGCAAACATTTTCGGTAGTGTGAAAAAAATGTTATCTTTGCACGCCTGTATTATGTTCGCACGTCAATAGCGCAACGCATAATGCCGACCTTGACAAAGGAGACTCTTGACAACGTATTTGACAAAGAAAGCCCTTTGACAAAGAACTTGACAACGTAACCCCCTTGACAATGCCCCTTGACAAAGAAGGAAAAAACTGAAAAATAAATAAACAAAAAAACAAGAAAATGCAGAACAAAGGAATTGTAATCACAACAGCCGTCTTGCTGACGCTGGCAAGCCTTTTCTACCTGTCGTTCTCAGCAGCTACACGCTACTATGACGCTCAGGCTGAAAGGATTAAAGACCCCATCGCACAGCAAGACTACAAAGACTCTGTGAAGTACCTTGGCATCTACTCTTACCAGAAATGTCTGGAGACACAGATTGGCCTCGGTCTTGACCTTAAGGGAGGTATGAACGTAATCCTCGAAGTGAGCGTGCCCGATGTTATCGAAACATTGGCCGACCACAAGACCGATGCCGCCTTCAAAAAGTCGATGAACGAAGCTAAGAAGGAAGAAGAGACCAGCCAGAAAGACTTCATCACCCTCTTCGTTAACGCTTATCATCGTAACGCCCCCGGACATCGTCTGGCCGAAGTATTTGCTACACAGCAAATGCAGGGCAAGGTGAGCTCGCAGAGCACCGACAGCGAGGTAGAGAAAGCCTTGCGCACTGAGGCTCAGTCTGCTATCGACAACTCGTTTAACGTGGTGCGTACACGTATCGACAAGTTTGGCGTAGTGCAGCCCAACATTCAGAAGCTGGAAGGCCAGCAAGGACGTATCATGGTAGAAATGCCTGGTATTCGTGAGCCCGAGCGTATGCGTAAGCTGTTGCAGGGTAGCGCAAACCTTGAGTTCTGGGAGACTTTCAACGCCGACGAGATTGTGCCCTACCTGGTACAGGTTGACCAGCAGGTGGCTAACGGTGGTCATGCTGAAAAGGCCGACACCGCTGCACAGGCTAAAGCTGATGAAGCTAAAGCTGAAGAGGCTAAGGCTGACGTAGCAAAGAATGAGGCTAACGCTAAGTTTAAGATTGCCGACAATACCAAGGAGGAGACCGCTGCCGATAAGGCTGCCAACACTCGCACCGAGGAGGCTATGAAGAAGCAGCACCCGCTGCTGGCCATCCTGCAGACCACTGGACAGGGCGCGCTGAGCACCGTAGGCTATGCTAACGTGCGCGACACCGCTGCCGTAAACGCTATCATCAACTCGGCTGCCGCTAAGCGTATTCTGCTCGCTAACCTGAAGCTGCTGTGGAGTGCTAAGCCCGCCGACGGCCTCACCGTTAAGAATGTATATGAGCTGCACGCCATCAAGGTTACTTCAACCAATGGCCGCGCTCCGCTGGAAGGCGACGTTATCACCGACGCTAAAGACCAGTTTGACCACCTCTCAGGTGCTCCTGAGGTAAGCATGAGCATGAACACCGACGGCGCTCGCCGCTGGGCAGCGCTGACCAAGGCTAACGTAGGCAAGGCCATCGCTATCGTGCTTGACGGAAGCGTTTACTCGGCTCCCCGCGTAAATGGCGAGATTGCTGGCGGACAGTCGTCAATCACAGGTAACTTCACCATCGAAGATACAAAAGACTTGGCCAACACCTTGAAGTCGGGTCGTATGCCCGCTCCCGCACGTATCGTACAGGAAGAGGTGGTAGGTCCTACACTGGGTGCACAGTCAATCCAGCAGGGTGTTATCTCATTCGTTATCGCCTTCGTTATCTTGATGCTGTACATGGTTATTATGTACGACGTCATCCCTGGTATGATGGCCAACTTGGCACTGATTGTCAACTTGTTCTTCACGCTGGGTATCCTAACCTCGTTCCAGGCAGCCCTCACCATGAGTGGTATCGCTGGTATGGTGCTGTCGTTGGGTACCGCCGTCGACGCTAATGTGCTTATCTATGAACGTACCAAGGAAGAGTTACGCTCGGGCAAGGGTATTAAGCAGTCAATCCAGCTGGGTTACAGCAACGCCTTCTCGGCTATCTTCGACTCTAACTTGACATCAATCATCACAGGTGTTATCCTTTATGTGTTTGGTACAGGCCCCATCCGCGGCTTCGCCACCACTTGGATCATCGGTATCGTTTGCTCATTCTTCACCGCTGTGTTCCTCACACGTCTCGTTTACGAGCACCAGATGAAGAAGGATCGCTGGTTGGGTCAGACTTTCTGCACACGCTTCTCACGTAACTTGATGCAGAATGTCAACTTCCCCTTCATGAACATCTATAAGAAGACTTTCGCCCTCGTGATTGTTTGCATCGCTGTGTTTGCAGTAAGCTTCGGCGTGCGTGGCTTGAGCCGCAGCATCGACTTTACGGGTGGTCGCAACTATGTTATTGCTTTTGAGAAGGCTGTTGAGCCCGAGCAGGTTCGCGCACTGTTGCAGGAGGCTTTCCCTGGCTGCACATCAAGCGCACTGGCACTGGGTACTGACCATAAGACCATTCGTATCTCAACCAACTATAAGATTGAGAGCAACGACCCGAAGGTTGACGACCAGGCCGAGACCATCTTGTTCAACACACTGAAGAAGGCTAACCTGGTGACACAGAAGGATGTGAAGGCCTTTAAGAACCCCGATATCCGTACTGGTGGCTCTATCGTTACCTCAACAAAGGTAGGCCCCTCTATCGCTAAGGATATTACTTATGGCGCTATCATCAGCGTGCTCATCGCATTGGCAGCCATCTTTATCTATATCTTGATACGTTTCCACAACCTGGCCTTCTCGGTAGGTTCTACCGTGGCGTTGGCTGTCGACACCGTGTTTGTGCTGGGTATCTATTCGCTGTGCTGGGGCTGGATGCCATTCTCACTCGAGATTGACCAGACGTTTATCGGTGCCTTGCTTACCGTGATAGGTTACTCTATCAACGATAAGGTGGTGGTATTCGACCGTATCCGTGAGAACCTGGGCTTGCATCCTAAGGCTGAGCTGCAGTCGCTCTTCAACGACTCTATCAACCAAACCTTGGCACGTACCATCAACACATCACTCTCTACATTGATCGTGTTGCTCTGCATCCTCTTCCTCGGTGGAGAGAGCATCCGCAGCTTCGCCTTCGCTATGAGCCTTGGTGTGGTTATCGGTACATTGTCGTCAATCTTCGTGGCTTCGCCCATCGCCTTCCGCGTAATGGGTCGTCGCATCAAGGAGACTGATGAGGCTACTGTTGTAGCTAAGGCATAAATGAAATGCTGTTCTGAAAAGAATAGATAATAAGAAATAATGAAAAAGGCCTGCCTCACAATTACGTGAGGCAGGCTTTTTTTTGGTTATGGGGGTTATGAGGCTTATAGGTCTAATGGGTCTTATAGGTTTAATGGGTCTTATAGGGGCTTATGGGGCGGCTTATAGGGCTTATGGGGGTTATAGGGCTTATGAGGCTTATAGGTCTTATAGGTGCCCCTTATATCTCTGGCTGCTCGGCCAGCCCCATAACATACTGGTGTAGCTCTTTATAGAACTTGTGTCGAGCCAGCGTGTCGGCATTGCCTATGATGATGAGTTTCATGCGCGCACGGGTGATGGCTACGTTCATGCGACGTAGGTCAGCGAGGAAGCCTATCTGTCCATCATCGTTGGCGCGCACCAGCGATATGATGATGATGTCGCGCTCTTGCCCTTGAAAACCATCGACGGTGTTGATAGTGATGAGGCGTCGTAAGGGGCGCAGCCATTCGTCAGAGCGCACCAGTTGGCGCAGATATTGCACCTGAGCACGGTAAGGCGAGATGACGCCCACATCTATTTGTTCGTCTAAGGCTCGCGCGCGTCCTATCTTCATATAATAGTCGCGTAGCGTTTGCACGCAGAGTTTAGCTTCTTGACGGTTTACGCGCCCAAAGCTTTCGCCCACAAACTCTTCGTGAGCGCCCTCCAGTGGCGTGTCAATCCATTGCATGGGGCAGTCGTAGTCGAGTATGCCGCGATGCTCTACCTCGGGGGCTGTGAGCACTTTTCCGCCGTAGAACCAATTGCTTGAAAACTGCATGATGGCGCGTTTCATACGATACTGCATTTCAAGCAGTTGCACCGCTTCGGGATGCGTGTGCACGATGCGCTCCATCAGTGTGGTGGCCAGACCTCCGCGCATGGCTGCCACACTCTTTACTGTGGGTGGTAGCTGACAGTGGTCGCCCGCCAGCACCACACGTCCAGCGCGCCGTATGGCTATCCAGCAGGCCGCTTCGAGGGCTTGCGCTGCCTCGTCGATAAACAGTGTGGCAAAGTGTTGCCCCTCCATGGCTCGGCTGCCGGCTCCCGTCAGTGTGCAGGCTATCACACGCGCCTCGCCAAACACGTCGGCATGAATACGCACCTCCAGTTCTACGGCTCGGCTTTTCAGCCGTTCCACCTTTTGGTGCCAGTTGTCGGTTCGGCGTCGGGTGTCACGCAGTTCGCGTATAGCCTTTCGTATGCTCCACAGCTGAGGGTAGTCGGGGTGATCGGCAAAGCGTCGTTCGTAGGTGCTGGCCAGCAGATGGTCGTCAACGCGAGCAGGATTGCCAATGCGCAGCACGCTGATGCCGCGCTCCATCAGTTTGCGTGCTATCCAGTCGACGGCCATGTTGCTTTGTGCGCACACCATCACCTGGCTTTCACGCGTCAGCGTTTCGTTGATGGCCTCTACCAGCGTTGTGGTCTTGCCTGTGCCAGGAGGGCCGTGCAGCACCATCACATCTTTAGCGCAGAGCACGCGTGCCACGGCCTCTTCTTGCGACGCGTTGAGCCAAGGCAGCCGAGGCGGAGTGAAGGTGAAGTGTTGCAGCTCCATTTGTGGCGTGTAGAACACGTCGCGCAGATAAGCCAAGCGGTTGCCACGGGCACGGATGGCGCGGTCGAGGGCTTCGAACATCAGCCGGTAGCTGGTTTCGTCGAAGCCTATCTGCACGCCCACCCCCGTAGCCTGTTGCAGTTGTGTGCCTTGCGACACATCGGCCACCTGCACGGCCATGCGGTCGGTGCCAGCCCAGCTCACGGTGCCCGTCATGGGCAGCCAGTGCAGTTTGTCGGGTGTTGCGGGGTCGAGGGTGAAGAAGCATACGGGGCGCCCACATTCAAAGTTGTGTTCAATATCGTCGTCGGCCGTTCCTGTGTCGCGTCGCACCAGCTCAACGATGGCTTGGTTCAGCGAGTTCCAGTAGGTGCGTCCCACCGACACCTGTAGCCACGCGTCGCCACGTTTCACCTTTCGGGCCATTGATGTGGCCTGTGTCAGTTGTTTGAATTGCTCCTTCTCGCAAGCATATTCTATCTGCAACAACATTTTTTGTTGCATGAGTGCTTGCACGGGCGTATTTGATGTTTGCATGCCTTAAATTCTTGTTTTTCTTTCTGTTTCTTGCAAAGGTAAATAAAAAATGACGGGCAAATAAGATATTTTTCTATAAATTTGCACATAAATATCAACAACATTACGCTATGCAACCCTATGATATACCCACCCACGGTGCTGAGAAGAGACCAGCCTCAGGCAATGGTCAGCTTACCCAAGGCATCGCCCTCAACCGCCTTGCCATAGGCTATGCCGCCCGCCAAGGCTCTGCCCACATTGTGGCTCAAGGGCTTGTGGCAGAAGCCCATCCCGGACAGCTTACCTGCCTTGTGGGAGGCAATGGTGTGGGAAAGTCGACCTTGCTGCGCACGGTGGCCGCCCTGCAGAAGCCGCTGAAGGGCTGTGTGAGCATTGATGGCCAGCGCACCGATGTGCTGAGTGCCGCCCAGCGAGCGCAACAGGTGGCGGTGGTGCTGTCGGCCACGCCCCAGTTGCCACATACCACCATCGGCCGACTGGTAGCTATGGGTCGAGCTCCCTACACAGGCTTTTGGGGCCGACTGTCAGAAGCCGACCATGCCGCCTGCACCGAGGCTATGCGCCAGGTAGGCATTGAGCATCTGCGCCACCGCTTGCTCGACGAGGTGAGCGATGGCGAGCGACAGAAGGCCACTATTGCCCGCGCCCTGGCTCAGCACACGCCCGCCATTGTGCTCGACGAGCCTACCGCCTTTCTCGATTATCCCAGCAAGGCGGCGGTGATGGCGTTGTTGCGCCGACTGGCTGTTGAGGGGCAGCGCACGGTGTTGCTCTCTACGCACGACTTGGGGCTTGCCCTGCAGCTTGCCCACCACCTATGGGTGATGACTGATGGCGCGGTGGTGCAGGGGTCGCCCACACAGTTGGCTGCCGATGGCACCTTAAACCGCTTCATCGACAGCGACTTGCTCTCGCTTGATGCTGCCTCGCTCACCATCCGGATGAAGGGGGTGAGATAATGGGCATGAAGATGTGTCAAGATGTAGGCTGACAAGATAAAAAAAGCGACCTAAATAGTGGGCCGACCCGAAAATTATAGGTATCTTTGCAAAAAGATATATATGTTGGGCGTACCGCGACGATGCGTTGCACTCAATGGCATTAAGTTACTATCAGGAAAAGAAGAATGTTGAACTTAGACAACTTTTACAAGGCTCGCTACGTGTTGAGCAAAACCATCAGAAAGACAAACCTCGTGCATGCACTTAAGGTGAACCCTGAGTGTGACGTGTACCTAAAGCCCGAGTGCTTGCAGAAAACAGGATCGTTTAAGATACGTGGCGCCTATTATAAGATATCGCAGCTTACCGACGAGGAGAAGGCGAAGGGCGTGATAGCTTGCTCGGCAGGCAATCATGCACAGGGCGTGGCGCTCGGCGCTTCGGCCATGGGCATCAAGTCGCTCATCTGTCTGCCCGAGGGCGCTCCCATCAGCAAGGTAGAGGCTACGCGCCGTTTGGGTGCCGAGGTGTGCCTCGTGCCTGGCGTGTATGACGATGCCTATCAGAAGGCGTTGCAGCTGCGCGACGAGTTCGGCTACACCTTTATCCACCCCTTTGACGACGAGAACGTTATCGCCGGACAAGGCACCATAGGTCTTGAACTGCTTGACCAGCTGCCCGACGTTGAGGCCGTGGTAGTGCCTGTGGGCGGTGGTGGCCTTATTTCGGGCATTGCCTTCGCCATCAAGTCGTTGAACCCCAACATCAAGGTGTTTGGTGTTCAGGCTGAAGGCGCTCCCAGCATGGTAAACAGCCTGCACGACAACAAGCAAGAGGCGCTGCCCTCGGTGTCGACCATTGCCGATGGTATTGCCGTGAAAGAGCCTGGCTCGCTCACCTTCAAGACGTGTTCTGAATATGTTGACGACATTGTAACCGTGACCGAAGACGAGATATGTGCCGCTATCTTGCATCTGCTTGAAAGCGAGAAGATGGTGGCCGAAGGTGCGGGTGCTGCCAGCGTGGCCGCCGTTATGTTTAACAAGGTGCCGGTAAAGGGCCTGAAAACGGTGTGCGTGGTGAGCGGCGGAAACATCGACGTTACCATCTTGAACCGTGTGATAAACCGCGGCTTGACAAAGAGCGGACGCATCTGCACGCTGTGCATTGAGCTTGACGATAAACCCGGACAGTTGGTGGCTGTAAGCTCGGTGATAGCCAGCTTGGGCGCCAACATTATCAGCGTGAACCACGAACGCAATGCCGACAGCGAACATGTAAACGCTTGCCTCTTGCGCTTAACGGCCGAGACCAAGAACAAAGAGCATGTGAACGAGATACGACGCCAGCTGAAAGAGCAAGGCTTTAAGATTGTGTAAGGTTAGGCTGCTAAGCTTAAGCCTGTGACAGTGCCTGTGCCTGTTAGGCCTTTCTGGGTCTTTCTAAGCCTTTGTTAGAATTGATTACTACGGCTTATTTAGGCTTATCTCGGTCTATTTAGGCTTATTCTTTAATAATAACAATATAATTATGAACAAAGCAATACATACCGACAACGCTCCCAAAGCGTTAGGTCCTTACAGCCAAGCCATTGAGGCTGGCAACATGGTGTTTGCATCGGGACAGGTGCCTATTGACCCTGCCACCGACCAGTTTGTGCCTGGAGGCATTAAAGAGCAAACCCGTCAGGCGCTTACCAACGCCCGTAACATCTTGGCCGAGGCTGGCACCGACCTTGCCCATGTGGTGAAGACCACCGTCTTCCTTTCAGATATGGACAACTTTGCCGCTATGAACGAGGTGTATGCTCAGTTCTTTGAGCAGCCCTATCCCGCACGCTCGGCTGTGGCCGTGAAAACATTGCCCAAGGGTGCCCTGGTAGAGGTAGAGTGTATCGCTGTGAAATAAAACCAAGAAAACCTATGCACGTGCATCCGCTGTGGAACGACCAGTATTGGCCACTCATCATCAAGCTATATCTTGCTAAGCCCATGGGCATGAAGGCAATGTATAGCAAGGGGGTGGTAGACCTGAGCATCGAACTGCACATACCGCCTTTCTACATTTATGAAAGGCTGGAGGAGGTGGAGCGCAACCAGCGCCCGCTGATACAACATCTGCGCACACTGTATGAGGGCAACGCTCGCCGACTGTCGCGCGACGCGAAGCAGCTCAGGCAGATGGCGGGCTTTGGCACGGGCGGACTGTTCTTCGACGATGTGTGCATAGACAACGACTTTGAGCGCGACTACTGTCCTGTGGCCGACGATACGGCCATGACGCCCGCTATGCTCACCCTCATTCTGAACCTTTATTTCCAACTTATTCCTGACACGATGAAGGCTACAACGCCTGAGGTGCAACTGCTGGCCAAACGCCTTCATGTGACCCCCGATGAGGTGGTGCAGGTGCTGAAGCTGTGCTTGGCTGAAGACCCTTGCATACCCGAACATCGACGCGAACGGCTGTTGGGTTCTTCCAGTGTCGCTGACCCTCTGCCCTCGCTATCGCAGGCTGTAAACAAGCTGTGGCACCGCTATGGCAATGGCGATGCAATAATGGTGGAGGAGGCTGCTGAACGCTTTAATCCTTATTTTGAGTGATCGTTAAACGACAAACAATACGCTACAACAAGCAACAACCCTGAGCAACAAAAGAACAACAAACAATAATATTGTACAACGCACAATAAAGCAACAACGCTGAACAACAAAAGGACAACAGGAACAACTATAGTTTCATACTGAATAGTATTGAAAAAGTTGTTCCTGTTGTCCTTTTGTTGTTCTATGTTGTTGTTTAACAATTCAATAATATATTATTATGCTCGCAATGCTTTGCATTGCTTGCGGTTTTTTAAACATTAATGTCCATTAATTGAACATTAATTAAACATTAATATTTAGGCGCGCGAAGCGCGAAAATTGATGGTTAAACCCACAACAATATTATTTGATCCGTTTCTTATTTCTCCAATGCCTGTCTAAACTGGTCGCTGGTGACGTGCATGGCAGCGATGCGCCCGTTACGAATGATAAGGTTGTCGGGCAAATCGTAGAGGCCGAGGGCGCGGAAGAGGGGGCTTTGCAGCATCTGTCCGTCGCACACGGTGGTGCATTGTGTGATGCCTTGCTGTTTCAGCGTCATCACAGCATCCTTGGGCGAGGGGTCGAGGCAGATGCTCAGCACGCGCATATTGCCCTCTTGCATGATGGCCTTTTCAGTGGCTTGGCGCAACATCGACTGGCTGGTATAGTTGCTCGTAGCCCATACACACACCACGGTGACGGGCTTTTCAGTGAGCCATGCCTTGTTGATGCGTGTGCCGTCGGTAGCCACGGCGTTAACGGCGGGCACAGGGCTTCCCACCGTTAGGCTGGTGCCCATGGCCTGTAGCTGCTGTAGCTGTCGTTTGATGTATCCGTTTTTGGGTTGTGCCTCGGCAATAAGTTTTAGCAGACGGGTGGCGCCCACCAGGTCGGGTTGCTGCGTTTGTATGAAGTAGCGCCACACCAGATAGTTGCTCACCATTGATGCGGGATGCTCTTTGATGAAGGCTTCGGCCTTGCTTTTAGCCTCTTGTGGCGAGCACGACGCCACCTGCTTGCGAAAACCGTTCATCAGTTCGTTGTCTTTCGTTCCCGTAACCTTCATCTCTTTCAGGTGCGACGCCTCTCCCTCAATGTCAACACTCTTTCCAGGCTGTGCAAAGACGGGCTGCTCGGTATAGTTGGGGAAGACAATCATCAGCGTTTGTGGGCGTGTGCACGGCATCTCGTAGCTGAAGCGTCCGGCCTGCACTTTGATGGTGTCGATGGCGTTTAGGTCGCCATCGGGGCTGTAAACATAAAACTCTCCACCGTTTATGTGCAGCAGTCGGCCTTCAATCTTGAAGTGTCCGCCGTCGGTGCCACAGGCTGTCAGTAGCAGCAGTGTGGCGCACAGCAGTAGCAGTGTGCAATGTCTGATTAGTAAGCTGCAATGTTTCATCATAAAAGCAAAAACGCCGAGCATCACAAGGCCAACAGAATGGCGCGTGCTGCTCGGCGATATAAAATTATATTTAATTGTTGAGATATCTATTTATGATAGACGTTTCTCTCGTAGCGCGGGCTTATTACTTAGTGATAGCCAGCTCGAGGTCGTTGTCAGCGTATGCCTTCAACGAGGGATCCTTCTTCAGCGCCTCTTTCAGGTATGAGGTAGCAGCAAACTTGTTGCCACGACGTGCTGCCACGATAGCGTGCAGATAGTCGGTTATAGCGTCGGCGTTCTCTACCTTGTCAAGTGTCTTTGAGGCAGCGTCGTAGTCCTTAGCCAGGAGCTGTGCCAGGGCAGCGCTGTTGGTCTTCTTGTCGCCGAAGAGCTTCTGAGCCTGAGCATAGTTGCCCTTAGCAAGGCTGAGCACACCCTGTGCGTAGGCAGTGGTCTCTGAGGTAGCGCCCTTAGCGATAGCAGCCTCGGCCTCGGCCATGTTGCCAGTAGCCAAGCTCATCAGACCCTTGTTAGCGTTGCTCTCAGCCGAGTTGGCGTCGAGTGCCAGAGCCTTAGCCAGGTAAGAAGCGGCAGCAGCCTTGTCGCCCTTGCTCAGAGCGATGGTAGCGAGGTTGTTGTATGCGCGATAGTCTTTGTCATACAGCTCGGCAGTCTTCTTGTAAACCTTTTCCTGGTCGGCCTGAGTGTCTTGCAGAGAAGCGAAGTAGAGAAGCTCGTCGGCAGACAGCTTAGCAGCGTCAGCGTTGTACTGCTCCTGAATCTGATCGTCTGAGCGACCGATTGTTTCATAGTTGATGATGAGGCGTGAACGACGCAGCTCGGGCAGGATGCCGTCGGCCAGCTCGCGGAAAGCTGCTGACATGTTACGAATTTGCTGCTCGCGCTCCTCGGGATCTTTGTACATACTCAGCACGCGCAAGATAACGTCTTTGTCTTGCAGGTTTGAAGCCTGTACCAAACGCTGGAAGCCGTCCCAGTCTTGTGCGGTATAGTGAGCGTCGATGTTGGCGTTCATCTTAGTCTTCTTCAGCTGGTCTTTCACATACTTCTCAGAAACATCCTGACGTTTGCCAGCCAGCTTGTCGTTGAACTTGAAGCCACCCTCAGGTGAGGCATAAGCCTGTACCTCTACGTTTGAGAGGTTGAAGCCTTCGCGGTCGGCATTGATTTTCTTCAGCATTTCAACAAACTCGGTTACCGAGTTGTTCTTCAGCTCGCTCTTACGCAGGTTGGCCTGGTTTACGAGGAACTTGATGTTTGCTTCCTGCTTCTGAGCTTTTACACGCTGGAACGAGTCAACGGCCTGGCAGCCACCATCGCTCAGCAATGTCTTCTTGTAAAGCTCGCTGGTAGCGATAACGCCATCGGCAACCTTTACGGCAGGTATCTGAATTTCCTTCTTGCCTTTGTAGGCCTTGAAGGTCATCCACAGTTCGCTCTTCTGCATATCGTCGTTGTAAGGAACGGTTGAGCGCATGGTGTAGCGTCCGCCCAAACGGTAAGAAATGGTCTGGTTGTTGCCCAGCACCTTTTCGCCCTGGAATGTTGCCGACTGGCCCTGTGTGGCCTGTCCTGCGTAACGCAGCTCGGGGATAACGGTAACAACGGCCTTCTTCTTCATGAATTTCTCAGGGAAAGAGCCATTGATTGTTGAGGGAACCATGCCCGTCTGTGTCTCCAGCGGGTTGGGTACAACTTCGAAGTTGTCGGCTGTAAGAACCATCTTGTTCGAGCAGCTTGACAGTGCCAGCATTGAGCAGGCGGTGAGAGTAAGAACTTGGATTTTTTTCATACTATACTTAATATATCAAGAGTTTTCGTAATAATTGTAATTTTATATCTGTTTAGGGTATAAAGTTGTCGTCGTGCCGCGAGCGGGACTCGAACCCGCACAGCCATTACTGGCCAAGGGATTTTAAGTCCCTCGTGTCTACCAATTCCACCATTGCGGCATGGTAAACGTTAGAGTTGAGCGGAAAACGGGACTCGGACCCGCGACCCCAACCTTGGCAAGGTTGTGCTCTACCAACTGAGCTATTTCCGCGTGCGTATTTTCAAATGCGATGCAAAGATACGTGTTTATATGCAAAGCGCCAAAACAATTTACACAATTTAAGGTTTTCAGCCCTTTTTCTTGCTTTATGATGCCGTGTTTCGTGTTTATCGTGATTATTTTTTAATGGTTATGGCACGGAGGCCAGAAGCCCCTCCCCCGCGCCGCTACGCGGCTTCCCCCTCCCCGTTGGAGAGGGGAGTGAATACCCTCACTTCTTGTTGGAGGACGTGGCACGGAGGCCACCGTCCTACTGTGATTTGCGATGCAGTTATTCGTAGGACGAGTCTACTTAAGCAAGGGATATCATAGTAGGACGAGGGCCTCCGTGCCCCGTCCTCCCTGAGATAACCTATTTCACTTGCTCTTGGATGGGTGCTGGAGGACGTGATACGATGGGTGTTGGAGGACGGGGCACGGAGGCCACCGTCCTACTATGGTTTGCGATGCAGTTATTCGTAGGAAGTGACTATTCAAGCAAGGGATATCATAGTAGGACGGTGGTCTCCGTGCCCCGTCCTCCATGAGAAAACCTTCGCTTGCTGATGGATGGTTGTTGGAGGACGTGGCACGGAGACCACCGTCCTACTAAAGTTTGCGATGCAGTTATTAGTCCATGTACAAAGTTACGTATTGCATAAATATACAGTTTTAGAGAGGGGTGGATAGTGTTTTGAGAAAGGCATCAAATTACGGTCTGAAAGCATGGGTTTTAGGGTGCGAAACCAAGGGTTTCAGGGTGTGAAAGCATGGGTTTCAGGATGTGAAACCAAGGGTTTTGCAAATGAGAAGTATCAACTTTGAAAACTGTAAACATACATACCGTGTTTGCTTACAGACTGTAAGATTATTAACAAATGTTGTGTAAAGAAATGTAAAAACAAGGTATTGTATATTTATGCATTTTGGTTTGTGTTTTTGCATAAATATTCATTTCTTGGGAAGATGATGAGGTGCTGATGAGTGTATGTGGCAAAAATGTGTTGCCGTCGCCGAAGGCGGCGAATGTTTATAACCGCTGGCGAAGCAGCCGGAGGCTGTAAGCCTGCGGAAATAAGGGTATAAGAAAAGCGTCCTCGAAGAGGGCGAACATATTTAGTATTAGCTACTCATATTATGTTATTAGCTACTTATATTATGTTCGCCCTCTTCGAGGACGCTTTTCCTTGCTTTCTATTAGCCGTAGGTTCTCTCACTTCGTTCGGTCACCCACGGTTATGCACCTTCGGCGACGGTGTATTGATTACGATAAATTCGTATTACTTTTGTGCAAAACGTTCGCTTTGCTGACGAATGAGGTCGAGGTCGTTGAAATAGTCGATGCGCATGGCGTGGCGTACCTCGTCCATAGTTTGTGCGGCTGTTTCGCGTGCCTGCTCGGTGCCTTTCTTCAATATTTCGTATATGCCAGGTATGTCTTGCTCCCACTGGTGACGACGCTGGCGCATGGGCTCGAGCATTTTGTTGATAACGTTGTTCAAGAACTTCTTACACTTCATGTCGCCCAGACCGCCACGGCGGTAGTGGTCTTTCAGCTCGTCGAGGTTCTGATATTCGGGCCAGAACTCGGCAAAGTCGGCATCGGTAGAGAAGGCGTCGAGGTAGGTGAACACGGCGTTGCCCTCTACCTGTCCGGGGTCGCTCACGTTCAGGTGGTTGGGGTCGGTGTACATTGAGCGCACCTTCTGCCATACCTCGTCGGCCGAGTCGGAGAGGTAGATGCAGTTGCCCAGGCTCTTCGACATTTTTTCTTTGCCATCGGTTCCGGGCAGGCGTCGTGCTGTAGCGTTTTCGGGCAGCATGATGTTTGGTTCAACCAGCACCTCGCCATAGGTTTGGTTGAAGCGGCGAGCCAGCTCGCGTGCCACCTCAATCATGGGCTCCTGGTCTTCGCCAGCGGGCACGGTGGTGGCTTTGAACAGGGTGATGTCGGCGGCCTGACTTACGGGATAGCAGAAGAAGCCGAGGGGGATGTTTGCCTCAAAGTTGCGCATCTTGATCTCGGTTTTCACGGTGGGGTTACGCTGCACGCGCGACACGGTGATGAGGTTCATCAGATAGGTGGTGAGCTCGGCCAGCTCGGTTATCTGACTCTGTATGAACAGTGTACACTTTTCGGGGTCGAGGCCAGCGGCCAGATAGTCGAGTGCCACCTCAATAATGTTTTGACGTATCTTTTCGGGGTTGTCGGCGTTGTCGGTCAGCGCCTGCACGTCGGCCATGAACACGAACATACGGTCATAGTCGCCCTCTTCTTGCAGCTGCACGCGTCGGCGCAGCGAGCCTATATAGTGTCCCAAATGCAGTTTTCCGGTGGGACGGTCGCCGGTAAGAATTACTTTTCCCATATTCTGTTTTTCTTGTTTTTCGTTTCTTGTTTTTCGTTTTTGTTTGTCAGGTGCTTGTTGTCAAGCGTTTGTTGTCAAGTGCTTGTTGTCAAGCGTTTGCAAAGGTACACAGAAACCTTGAGCCTTTCAAATTTTTTCGGCTCCTTTTATTGCAGTTCGCTGTATATCACCTGTACCATCACCTGTCCTACGGCCTTCAGCGTGTTGCGGTCGATGTGTTGCATATCGTCGATCACGGTATGCCAGGTGGGGCCGAAACTGCTCTGCTGGCAGTCGGGGTAGTAGTTGATAACGTCGATGGTAGGAATGTGTGCCTTCTCGTTCAGGGGTACGTGGTCGTCGGTAATCATGCCGCCATCGAGAGCGGGGAAGTAGCTCTCATAGCCCGCTTTACGTGCTGCTGCCCACACCTTCTTTACTATCTCGGGGGCATACTGCTTGCTCACGCCCTCTTGGTAGAAGCGTGCACCCTGTCCGCCCACCATGTCGAGCAAGATGCCGTATCGCACCTCGTAGCCTTGCGGCAGGTTGTCGGCAAAATATTGTGCGCCCAGGGCCCACGAGTTGCCATCGTCGGCCACGTCGGCCCACTGTGGCGTGCCCCAGTCTTCGGTGTCGAGGCACACAAAGTCGATGCCCAGCTGCAGTGTGCTATCGTTTTGCACCAGTCGGGCCAGCTCCATCATCACGGCCACGCCGCTGGCACCATCGTTAGCGCCCATCACTGGCTTGCGCCAGTTGGCCGAGTCGGGGTCGTTATCGGCCCAGGGTCGGCTGTCGTAGTGTGCGCAGAACAGTATGCGTGTGGTGGCGTCGGGGTTGTGTCGGGCAATGATGTTTCGGTTCTTCAGCACGGTGCCGTCGTAGCCTTTCAGGTCGGCCTCTTGCGTGGTAACCTCGCAGCCGTATTGTTTAAACTTGTTCTCTATCCACTGTGCGCAGCGGTCGTGTGCTGTGCTGTTCATGGTGCGAGGTCCGAAGGCACACTGTGCCTCGGTAAAGGCGTAGGCGCTGTCGGCGTTGAAGTCGGGGCCTACGAGGGCCACGGTGTCGGCATCGTCGGCCGCCTTCTTCGTGTTCTTGCATGAGGCGCAAGCGCCTATCATAATAACGGCTAATGCCGATGCTATTAATGTTGATATTGTTTTCATTGTTGTTTGTTTTTTTGTGGGGGGTATGGGGCTTATAGGTCCTATAGGTCTTATAAGCCTTATAGGTCTTATAAAGCTTATAGGGTTTTACCCTTTCTGCACCTCTTCCATCACTCTTAACCAGTTTCCTCCCCACAACTTTTCAATGTCGGTGGTGGTGTAGCCTTGCATTAGCAGGTGGCGTGTTAGGTTCATGAGATCGCTGCTGTCGGCCAAGCCGGGCACGCCGCCATCGCCATCAAAGTCGGTGCCAATGCCTACGTGGTCGATGCCCATCACCTCGACGGCGTGGTTCAGGTGCTGCATGAAGGTGGCTATTGAGGCATCGTCGTTCAGGCTTAGGAAGCCGTGGTAGGCCGTTACCTGCATTACGCCACCCTTCAGTGCCAGTTGGCGCATCTGGTCGTCGGTGAGGTTGCGTGGGTGGTCGCACAGCGCTCGGCAACTGGAGTGTGAGCACACGATGGGTTTTGAGCTGAGCTCGAGGGCGTCGTAGAACGATTGCTCGCCGCCGTGGCTCAGGTCAACCATTATGCCCAGGCGGTTCATTCGCTCGATGACCTGTCGGCCGAAGGGGCTCACGCCGCCCCATGTGTGGTTGCCTCGTGCGCTGTCGCATATCTGGTTGTCGCCGTTGTGGCACAGCGTTATGTACACGATGCCACGCTGCGCAAAGTGGTCGATGTTGTCAAGATTGTCTTCAATGGCTTGCCCGTTCTCAATGCCTAACATGATGGTGTGCTTGCCTGCGCGTTTGTTTTGCAGCAGCTGTTGGGGTGTGGCGGCCAGAGCCAGGCGGTTGGGGTGGGCCGATACAATGTCGTTTATCTTGTTGAAGATGAGGTCGGCATAAGCCTTAGGGCCCTCAACAGGGAAGGGGGCAATCTCGGCAAAGGTTTTGCCTTCTTTGGGCTGCTCGAGATAGGCCACCATGGTTACGGCAGCCTGACGGCCATCGTCCATCTTGTGAAGGTCGACCAGCAGATGGGGGTCGCGCGTGCCAAAGTCGACCCCTTGTGGGAAGAACATTGGCGTGTCGCAATGCGAGTCGAGCACGATGTGTGCATCATGAAACGCCTTGGCCTCGGCATACAGCTTGGCTTCGTTTATCAGCCATCTGAACAGCGGTTGGCCATCGGCCTTCAGCCATTCGGGATGCCACTGCACGCCCAGCAGCGCCTTGTGCTCGTTGCTCTCTACGGCCTCGATAATGCCGTCGGGAGCCAGCGCGCTCACCTTCAGTTTAGGCCCTGGTGTGCCCACGGCCTGGTGGTGGAAGGTGTTGACGTAGATGTGCTCGTCGTTGTTGAAGAGCGAGCGCAGCAGGGTGTCGGGCAGCAACGTTACGCTGTGGGTGGGCTCGCTTTTGTCGGCATCTTGGCTGTGCTTCAGTCTGCCTTCCTTCGGCCCCATGTCTTGCAGCACGGTGCCGCCCATGGCTACGGTGAGCATCTGCAAGCCTCGGCATATGCCCATGATGGGCACGCAACGGTTGTAGGCCAGGCGGGTGATGAGCAGCTCGGGCAGGTCGCGTGCGGCGTTGATGTGCCCCAGTGTGGGTGCGGGTTCTTCGTTGGTCCACAGAGGGTTGAGGTCGGCACCGCCTGTGAGCAGCAGGGCGTCGATGCTGTCGAGTGTTGAACAGATGACATCGGCATCGGCCACTGCGGGTATGATGAGTGGCACGCCTCCCGCCGCCACTATCTGTTGGCAATAAACCTGTCGCAGGGTGTAGTCGTCGCCCTCAACATTGGCAGTGATGCCTACTACGGGGCGATGCTGCCCCTCGGGATAGCGCTGGTAGAGCGTGTCGAGCTGTTTTGATAAACAGAATGTCTTCATGCTTCGTTGTTGTTTATGAAGTAAAACGTTACTGACGTTATTTGTTAGCGATATAATCGTTAGCCAAAGTAAACCGTTAGCGATATAATCGTTAGCCAAAGTAAACCGTTAGCGATATAAACGTTCAAAAGCTCCTTTCCAACGCTGTGTCATGGAGTGTTGGAAAAGAGCTTTGTGTTTCTTGTCTTTGGGTTGTTACGTTTACTGCCGTAGGCGATGTTACTCGGCCTCGGTGTTAACGGGAATTTCGCGCTTGATGCTTTGCTCGAGCGAGATAAGGGTTTCAGTAGACACTACGCCTGGTATGCCTTGCATCTTGTTGTTCAGCAGATCCATCAGTTGCTCGTTGTCTTGTGCATACAGCTTTACCAGCATGGTGTAAGGGCCAGTGGTGAAGTGGCACTCTACAATCTCGGGGATGGTGAGCAGGCGCTGTACCACATCTTTATACATGCTACCGCGTTCAAGGTTCAAGCCTACGTAGGTGCAGGTTGAATAACCCAAACTCTTGGGGTTTACGTCAAACCCACTGCCAGTGATGATGCCGCCTTCCATGAGGTGTTGCACACGCTGGTGAATGGCTGCGCGCGACACGCCACACTCGGCAGCGACATCCTTGAAGGGTATGCGTGCATTTTTCGAGAGGATACTCAGTATCTTCTTGTCCAGTTTGTCAATTTTATCCATGTGTGTATGTTACGGTTTGTCTTTTAGTTATATTTTGATAGCAAAATTAACTATTAATTATGATATAGCAAACATTTTGTTATGTTTTTTTCGCTCTTGCGTGCTTTTTGTTGACTTTTTGTCTTCGTGCTCGTAAACAACGCCTGGTATTGAGCCTCTTGTGTGGGCATGTTGAATTGTTCTATTTTCAATGCTTGGCCACTGCTGTATGGCTTTTTTCTTCTTTAATGTCTTATTTTTTTGGCATATTCGTGTTTTTCTCGTAACTTTGCATGCTTATATTACTCAATATGATGCACTTTTTAGGGGCGTGGGCAATGTTCGTTTTGTATTAAGCACGTCCTGTTATTTTTATTTACAACAACGTTGACAAACGCTTAAAAAACATTGCTGATGAAAGATATTTGCTGCATCGGACACATCACTCGCGACAAAATTGTCACGCCACGCCAAACCGTCTATATGGCCGGTGGCACCTCGTTTTATTTTGCTTATGCCCTTAATGCGCTGCCACAACGTGTGCCGTTTGAACTGGTTACAAAGGTGGGCGACGATGGCCTTGAGACTGTTGAACAGATGCGACAGGCGGGCATTAACGTGCGCAACTATGCCAGCGCACACACTGTGTTTTTTGAAAATATTTATGGAGAAGACCAAAACGACCGCACACAAAAGGTGCGCGCCAAGGCCGATGCCTTCACCATCGACGAGATGAAGGATGTTGAGGCTGGGGTGTTTCATTTAGGATCGCTTTTGGCCGACGATTTCTCGCCCGAACTGGTGCGCTATCTCTCTACCAAGGGGCGCATCTCGATTGATGCGCAAGGCTATCTGCGCGAGGTGCGCGGCGAAGATGTGTTTGCCATCGACTGGGTCGATAAGCGCGATATATTGGCTTATACTGATGTGCTGAAGGTGAACGAACACGAGATGGGGGTGATAACGGGCGAGGCTGAACCGCACGATGCGGCTCGCACGCTGGCTTCGTGGGGCGTGAAAGAGGCGGTGGTAACGCTGGGCAGCTATGGCAGCATTATCTTGGCCGATGGCCATTTCTATAATATTCCGGCTTATGCTCCACGCGAGATTGTGGATGCTACGGGCTGTGGTGATACTTACTCGGCAGGCTATCTCTATTCGCGTGCTCAGGGTGCTTCTATCACTGAGGCTGGCTGCTATGCTGCCGCTATGTGTACGCTGAAGCTGGAGCACAGCGGACCCTTCGACCGTAGCGAAGACGATGTGGTTAGGGTGATGAAGGGGTAAGAAAAAACACTGCCAGCAATGCTAACATTGCCAGCAGTGTTAATGCTATCAGCGAGGTTCTAAAGGGCCTCGCTTTTTTTTATTTCACCTCCCAAGTGTCTTGCGTGTCGAGCAGTTCTTCGAAGGTGTGGTAGGGCTTTTTGCCCTTTATTTCTTCTATCTGTGCGTTTACGGCGTCGTTGTAGGTGGGAGCTTCTACATCGCGTATCACGCCAAGGGCTACTGGGAAGCCGTGCTCATTGTCCATCATGGCCAACTTCAGCTGAAGGGTGTTGTCTTCGGCATGGGCATCGTGCACAAGAATATCGTCGAGGGTGATGCCATTTTCACCTATCTTCACTACCTTCAGTGCAAAACCGTCTTGCATGAGGCCGTATTCTTGGTTCTCGCCAAACACCAGGGGCTTGCCATGTTCTACGTAGATGGCGTTCTTTGAGCGTCCCTCGCGAGTGTAGATGGGGTCGTAGGCGCCATTGTTAAAGATCATGCAGTTTTGCAGAATTTCGCACACCGAGGCACCTTTGTGATGATAGGCCGCCTTCAAAATGTCGACGGTGTGGGCGGCATCGTTGGCCACGGCGCGAGCAAAGAAGTGTCCGCGAGCGCCAAAGCATAGCTCGGCAGGGCGGAAGGGGTCTTCAACAGTGCCATAGGGCGACGACTTGCTCACGAAGCCGCGGGGCGATGTGGGCGAATATTGTCCTTTGGTGAGGCCGTAGATGCGGTTGTTCAGCAATATCATGTTTAGGTCGATATTGCGTCGCATGGCATGAATGAAGTGGTTTCCGCCGATGGCCAGTCCGTCGCCGTCGCCGCTAATCTGCCAGATGGTGAGGTTGGGGTTCACCACCTTTGTGCCTGTGGCGATGGCTGCTGCACGGCCGTGAATGGTTTGCATGGCGTAGGTGTTGACATAATAGGGCAGGCGGCTCGAGCAGCCGATGCCTGATATGACAGCCGTTTCGTATGGCGGAACACCTATTTCGGCCATGGCTTTATAGAGTGATGCCAAGAAGGCGTGGTCGCCACATCCGGGGCACCAGCGTGGCTGACCTTTCTTATAGTCTTGTATTGTGTATGACATTGTTCTATCTTTTTTAGCCTTTTTCTTTGTTTTCGTCCCTTCGTCTGAGGGCTTTCGTTCTCTTTGTTTCCTCTTTCCTCTTTCTTTTATTCTTTGATAATTTTCTCAAAGTAGCTTACCAGTTCGCTTACCACGAAGGGCTGACCCTTCACTTGGTTAAACTTATAGGGTGCGAAGCCTGGCACGCGGATGCGGAGGAAGCCAGCAAACTGTCCGAGGTTTTGCTCGGCCACCACCACTTTGGGGTAGCGCTTCAGCACCTCGGCGGTGTTGGCGGGCAGCGGGTTGATAAATTCGAAGTGGGCGAGTGCCACTTTGTGTCCGCCTTTACGCAGTTCTTCCATAGCGGTATAGAGGTGGCCATAGGTTCCGCCGAAGCCTACGATGAGCAGTTCGGCATCGTCTTTATCGCCTTGCACCTCAACATCGGGCACGGGTATGTGTGCCACCTTATCATAGCGCAGGTGGTCCATGCGGTCGTGGTTCTCAGGTTCGGTGCTGATGGCGCCTGTGTTTCCATCCTTCTCCAGTCCGCCTAAGATGTGGGTGTAGCCCTCTTGTCCGGGTATAGCCCAGTAGCGCACCGCCGTTTCGGGGTCGCGCTTGTAAGGCGTGTACTGGCCCTTCATTTCGGGTGTAGCATAGTGGGGCTTGATGGTGGGCAGGTCGGCCATCTTGGGCAGTTTCCATGCGGCCGAGCCATTGGCAATATAGGCATCGGTGAGCAGCACCACAGGGGTGAGGTGCTCAAGGGCTATCTTGGCCGCCATGAAGGCAGCGTCGAAGCAGTTGGTGGGGCTGGTGGCGGCGATGACGGGCATGGGGCTCTCACCGTTTCGGCCGTACAGCACTTGTAAGAGGTCGGTTTGCTCGCTCTTGGTGGGCAGACCAGTTGAGGGTCCGCCACGCTGCACGTCGATGACAACGAGGGGCAGCTCGTCGATAACGGCCAGGTTGATGGCCTCGCTCTTCAAGCAGATGCCTGGGCCTGAAGTGCTGGTGGCGGCCAGTGCTCCGGCAAAGGCGGCTCCTACGGCGCTGGCGCATCCCGAGATTTCGTCTTCACACTGCACGGTGGTAACGCCCAGCGACTTATGTTTGGCCAACTCGTGCAGAATATCGGTGGCTGGGGTGATGGGATAGGAGCCGAGGTAGAGGCGTAAGCCCGCCTTTTCGGCAGCGGCTATCAAGCCATAGGCCGTGGCCTTGTTGCCAGTGATGTCCATGTAGCGTCCGGGCACCTTCGTCTTCGACTCTACGCGATAGACGGCGGGCACCGAGGCATGCACGTTGTGGCCATAGTCGTAGCCAGCATGCACCACCTTGATGTTGTTTTCGGCTATGGCAGGCTTCTTCGCAAACTTTTCGCGCAGGAAGTTTTCTACCAGCGTGAGGTCGCGGTCGAAGAGCCAGCATACCAAGCCCAGTGCAAACATATTGCGACATTTCAGTATGCTCTTGTTGTCCATGCCGCTATCGGCCAAGCACTGTTTTACCATCTGTGTGATGGGGCAGGCCACCACACGGTCGCGGTCGATGTTCAGCTCGCTCAGATAGTCGGCGGTTTGAAACTGAGCCTTCTCCAGGTCGCGTTGCTCAAAGCTGTCGGTGTCGATGATGATGGTAGCCTGAGGTTTGGCATGTGACAGCTGTGTCTTCAGGGCGGCAGCGTTCATGGCAACCAGCACGTCGCATAGGTCGCCAGGGGTATATACACGGCCGGCACCAATGTGTACCTGGAAGCCTGACACGCCCGTGAGCGACCCTTGCGGGGCGCGGATGTCGGCAGGATAATCGGGGAATGTAGAGATGCCGTTGCCGACGGTTGCCGACACGGTAGAGAAGATGTTACCAGCCAGCTGCATGCCGTCGCCCGAGTCGCCCGAGAAACGCACCACTACCTGGTCAAGATTTTTTATTTCCAGTTGTTGAGCCATACTGTCTGAAATGGTTATGTTGTGTTATTTATATTATTAATGTTATCTTTTTCTTTCAAGCATGATGCTTTAAGCATGTCGGCATACACAGCACTTGAGCTGATACGTAGTGTATATGAGCTAACCTCTCGCACATGGTTTTCTTTCATTTATTGGCAGTGCATCGTGTTGTTAGGGTAATGTATGCAACAATTCGGTTGCAAATATTGCAAATAATATTGAAATGACAAAATATTTCAAGTTTTACTTTCAAAAAAAGTGTGTTTTTCTATTTGCTCGCTACAAAATGCAAACAAAATGCAATAAATATGCGATAAAATGATAAAGCGCCATATAAGGGCAAAGGTTTCTTTTCAGATTCCTTTGTCCCTATATGGCGCACTTATTTTTTTGAGCTAATGCTCGCGCAGGGAAATGGTTGTTATACGTATGCCAAGATGTGGCTATGCGTGTAGCAATGTTTCCTTATAGAAGCATTATTATTTGTTAACGGCGTCAGCCAGAGCTGAGCTTGCCTTAAACTTAGCTACCTTCTTAGCAGCGATAGCAATCTTCTCGCCAGTGTGAGGGTTAACACCTTCGCGGGCGGGACGCTCGTTTACGCTGAATGTGCCGAAGCCAATAAGCTGTATGCCATCACCGGCTACCAAAGCTTCTTTGATTGCTTCTGTTGCAGCATCAAGAGCCTTCTTTGCGTCAGCCTTAGTAAGCTGTGCTTTGGCTGCAATCTTCTCGATTAATTCTGTCTTGTTCATAACTGTCGAATATTAAATGATATAATAATGAATGTAAATTGCTTAGTTATCGCCAACAAATATAGTTCTTTCCTTTTACAAATCAAATAAAAAACAGAAAAAAGTGCGTAAAATAATGAAAAAAACTGCTTTGCGGCCTCGTTTTGCCTATGAACACAGATATTTTTCGTAATTTTGCGTTAAATAAGGAAATATATATATTATGCGCAATATACCCACAGTAACTCGCAATTTGCTTATCATCAACACACTGTGCTACCTTGTTACAGTAGCGCTTGAGATGGTGGGCATTGATCTTACCAACATGTTTGGCCTACACTTTATGTTGGCCCACAACTTCTGGTTCTTCCAGCTTTTTACTTACATGTTTATGCATGGCGGTTTTACGCATTTGCTGTTTAACATGTTTGCCTTGTGGATGTTTGGCTGTGTGATAGAGCAGACATGGGGCGCCCGCCGCTTCTTAGCCTATTATCTTACGTGTGGCATTGGTGCCGGACTGTTTCAAGAGGTGGCACAGCTGGGCCACTTTTATATGCTGATGAGCGATAATGGCTATGGCCTCTCAACTATGATGCAGGTGGCACAGGCCAATGCTCGCGTGCTCGACCTTTGGACCACGGTGGGAGCCTCGGGTGCCATCTACGGCATCTTGTTGGCTTTTGGCATGGTGTTTCCTGAGAACCGTGTCTTTATCTTCCCCCTTCCCATTCCTATTAAGGCCAAATGGTTTGTAGCCTTCTACGCCATTATCGAGCTTACCACCGCCTTTGCTATGCCTGGCGACGGTGTGGCACACGTGGCCCACTTGGGCGGTATGGCCGTGGGCTGGTTCCTCATTCGCTATTGGCGCCGTCATGCGCCCACGGTGGGCTTTGGTAGCGGCCATTGGCAGAACACGCGCCGTGGCGGTTCATGGTTTAGCAATTTGTTTAAAGGTGGCAAGAAACCTACGCAGCAAGGCCCAATGGGTGGCGGATATAGCCAAACCACAACCCACGATGAGCGTGCCGATTGGGACTATAATGCTCGTAAGAAGGCTGCTCAGGCCGAGACCGATCGTATTCTTGACAAGATACGCCGTTCGGGTTACGACAGCTTGACGGCTGCCGAGAAGGAACATTTGTTTAATAATAGAAACTAAACTGAAAAGCGCGCAAGAGGGAAAATATTCTTGACGCTTTATTAAAACATTGCAGACGCGTTATTAAAACGTTATAGAATTGTTTATTAAAATATTGTTGACGCGTTATTAAAACGTTGCTGACGCTTTGTTAAAACATTATTGAAGCGTTTAAGAATAGATGATGAACCCCTCTGAAGCAAGACACATTAGATGAAACAACTGAAAGACTTTACATTGCGTTTGATAGCTGGTGCCAACATAATGAATATTATTGTGATGTTGGCGGTGGGCTATAGTGGTGGTGTGAACCCAGCGTCGCATCATTTCATAGGCATTGTGGGCCTTTCGTTTCCGATATTTATGGCCATAAACATGGCGTTTTTAGCGTTTTGGTTGTGTGTGCGCAAGCGCTGGGCACTCATTCCGTTTGTAGGTTTTGTGCTGTGCTACGGCCCTGTGCGCGCCTATTTACCGCTGAATGTGTATAAGCCTGTGCCCAACGATTGTATAAAGGTGCTGGCTTATAACATACTGAGTTGGGGCGAGATGAAGCCCGACAACCCCGACCTTTCTATTATTGATTATATAGGGAAAACCGATGCCGACATTGTTTCGCTGGAAGAGGCGAACGCCCCAGCCTGGGTGCGTGAGAAGATCGACTCGGCCCTGTCGCAGCGCTATCCGCATCAAGACACGGTGCTGTCGGCCGACAAAACCGATGATATTTGGCTTATGAGCAAATATCCCATTGTGCGAAAGCAACGCATCGACTATGAGTCGAAGACCAACCATTCGGCTGCTTTTTGGCTGAAGCGTGCCGACGATACTATTATTGTGGTGGCTAACCATCTGCAGTCGACCAGCCTGTCGATGGCCGAGCGCTCGCAGTTTCGTTCGTTCATGCACGGCGACATCAACCATGAAACCACGCGTGCCGAGTCGCATACGCTGTATCGCAAGCTGGGTAAGGCCACAGCCGAGCGCTCAAAGCAGATTGATGCCCTTGTGCGCTTTGTTGAGGCGCATAAAGCCACGCCCCTCATTATGTGTGGCGACTTTAACGATAGCCCCATTTCTTATTCGCGCCAGCGCATGGCGTCGGTGCTGAACGATTGTTATGTTGAGAGTGGCAATGGTCCAGGCATATCTTATCATCGCAACGCCTTCTATGTGCGTATCGATTACATTTTCTGCTCCGACCATTTCCTGCCTTACGATTGTAAGGTAGACAATAGCATCTCAACCTCAGACCATTACCCCATTGTGTGCTGGCTGAAGTTGAGAAAATAAAAACATGTCTTTATCTTTTCTTGCCGGCAAACATCACGCCGAAATAGAACAGAGCGCCTGTTACGAGGCCTGCCAGGGCATCGATAACGTAGTGGGCCTGAATATATACGGTGCTGAGGCACAGCAATATATAGAATGGCATGAAGAGCCAAAACAGACGTTTTGACCTGCTGTGCCAAGCCAGCAATATGCACACGGTGCTGATGCCCACGTGCGACGATGGGAAGGCTGCCGTAGGACGTTCGCCTGCCGCCTTTGCCTCTTCTACCATGTGATAGAAAAAGCCATCGGCATAGCCTGGTGTGGTAAGGCAGTCGGTGTGCGTGTTAAAATAGTCGTGAATGTTGGGAAACACGCCTGCCAATATGTTTTGCATGCCCACCGCTTTATAATAGAATGTGGGTCCTGCCACGGGCACAAAGATATAGATAACGTAATAGAGGAAGAACGAAGCCAGCACCACCAGTGCGCAGCGCTCAAACTCGGTGTATCGGCAGAAGAAGTAGAACAGCACCACCACCAATATCATAGGATAATAGCTGGCGTAGCCCATGCTCATCAGTTCGCTCACCACGTTCGATGAGAAGGTTTGTGCAAAATATACGGCGGGCTGACAGCCAAACAGTTGTTGCTCGGCCACAGCAAACACGTGGTCGAGGTTTGGGAACATACGGTTTATCTCATACGTGTCGGGGTACCACCATCCCAGCAGTGCCAGTTGTGTTACAATGCGCACGCAGCGTGTCAGTCGGCACGGCACCAGTCGGTATGCGCCCCACAGCGCCACCGTCATAGCGGCAATGCGCAAGCGTCCCCATATCATGGCTTGCGGATTTTCAACCCTTGTGTAGGCAAAGAGCACGATGACGAGTGTGAACAGCAGGTAAGCCATTGTTACCCATTCAACGGCCATAAGCCCCTTTTTGGGCTTTTTTTCTATCTTAAAAAGCGATGTTAAAAAATTCATTGTTTAAAGAAATACTGATGTTAAGAGCCTGTGGTTCTTTATTTTAGAGCCATCCGTTCTCGCGATACCAGTCGATGGTAAGCTTTACGCCTCGGCGCAGACGGTAGTGGGGGTGGTAGCCCAGCTCGTCCATCGTGGGCTCAATGTCGCAGCGCCAGTTGCGCTGGCACAGTATGTTATACTTATCATTGTTTAGTGCTGTGATTTTTCCTGTCAGTCGGGCTCGCCATTCGCCGCACCATGTCACCAGTCGCAGCACCCACAGTGGTGCTTTTATGCGCAGCATCCAGGGGTTGCCCAGCGCCCGTCGAATAAGGTTTGAAAAGTCGGTGCTGCTATACACCTCGCCATCTGAGAGAAAGTATTTTCTTCCGCTACGTCCGTGGTCGAGCGCTAAGAACACGGCCTGCACCACATCTTCAACATACACAAAGGTGATGTCTTGCTGTCTGTATCCTGCAGCAAAGTCGATATGGTTCTTCACGCTTTGCGCCATCAAGAAGTAGTCGCGCTCGCGAGGTCCGTACACCCCAGTGGGGCGCAGTATGATGTATGGAAAATCGTTGCCTATCGAGTCGAGATATTGCTCGGCCTTCAGTTTGCTCTGCCCGTATGCCGTGTTGGGTTTGGGTGTGTCGTGCTCAGTAATCTCGGTGTAGGGTTGCTGTTCGCGCACGGCTCCAAACACGCTGAGCGAGCTGATGAACACGAAGCGCTTCAGCGGCATGTGCAGGGCTATGAGGGCGTCGGCCAGGTGGCGTGTGCCATCGGTGTTGATGCTGAAGAAGTTGTTGCGGTTCAAGCACTTAGTGGCTCCCGCAGCGTGCACCACATACTGAAACTGGTGCTCTTGCAGCTGTTGTTTCAACCGTTCAGGGTCTGATAGGTCGAGGTTGATGAAATGTATGCGCTCGTCTTGCAGATAGCGTTTCGAGCTGGTGGGCCTCACGGCGGCCCACACTTCCATGTCGCGCCGCAGAGCCTCTTCAACGATGAAGCTGCCAATAAATCCGCTGGCGCCGGTGATAAGTATCTTGTCCATATAATATTGTTCGTATGCTATTGTGGGGTGGGGGTGGTGGGCACATACTGCCCGTCAACCTTCAGCGGTTCGACGTGCAGGTTTACGTAGGTGTTTGGCCCGAAGTGCTGGCGCAGCCTGTGCTCAATGGCAGTGGCGTGTGTGTGCGCCTCGTATAGGCTGATGTTGCCTGGCATGCGCACGTGCATATCAATGCTGATATAGTTGCCTATGCGGCGTGTGCGTAGGTGGTGTATTTCGCTCACCATGGGTTCTTCTTCGGCCAGGCGTTTAATGTCGGCCTCGGCGTGTTCGGGCAAGCTTTTCTCCAGCAGTTCGCCTATGGCCTCGCGCAGCAAGGTGTAGGCCGTGCGCATGATGAAGAAGCTTACTACGGCGGCGGCCACGGGGTCGAGCACCGCCCAGTGTGGGCCGAGGGCTATGGCGCCACCAATGCCTATGGCGGTGCCTATTGACGAGAGGGCGTCGCTGCGATGATGCCATGCGTTGGCCACCACTGCTTGCGACTGCACCTTTCTGCCCACGGTGCGCGTGAAGCGGAAGGCCCACTCTTTCAGCACAATGCTGAACAGGGCGGCCACCAGGGCGATGAGGCCTGGCTGTTCAAGCTGTTGCCCTTTTACGCAACTGGCTATTTGCTGTAAGGCGTTTAGACAAATCATTACGCCCACCACCAGCAAGGCAATGCCTATCAGTGCTGTGGCCAGCGTTTCATACTTGCCGTGTCCGTATTCGTGGTTTTTGTCTTCGGGCTTGTTGCTCAGTCGTACAAACACCATTACTACGATGTCGGTGAGAAAGTCAGACAGCGAGTGTACAGCATCGGCAATCATGGCTGCCGATCCGCCCACGATGCCTGCCACAAATTTGAAGACGAGCAGCACCGTGTTTACCACGCTACCTTTCAGCGTAACGCGGTAGATGGCGCGCTGTCGATTGGTGTTGTCAGTGCTGTTCGCATCAGCCTGGTGGTTGTGGCTGTTTTGGGGTGTATCGTTTACAGGTTTCATGTTTTTATCTCTCCTTTCCATTCCCTCTCGGGGCGCGTTATGCGCTCAAAGTTGCAAAGTTACGCTTTTTCGCAATAATAACGGCCTTTTTATCCGAAAATCGTATCTTTTGAGGTGATGATGAGTGATTTACCTTGCTTATGTTATGGCCAAAGCCTCTGCTAAGCCCCTCTCCAGCAATAAGTATTTAAAAAGCCGTTGGCGGAATTAATTTAAGTTGATAAATATGAGTAAAAAGTTGTACATATCTATCAACAAGACGGGCAAGCAGACACGCGACACGAAACGAAAAATATAACAATCGGTTCATAAAATGGTCGTTACAAACCAATGTAACGGCCATTTTTTTATTTTTGCTTTTCTTGCTTTGCGGTTCTTCCTTTTTTGCATAACTTTGTGAGCATTAGAAACCTAAATGATACACAAAATTATGACAATTAAAACATTTGTTTCGGCTTTTGCCATTGCTGCAATGATGCTGTTTTCTGCAACGCCAGAAACTTTAGCCACAGACATTGTAACTGTAAACACGAAGAAAGCCAAGAAAGTGCAGCGCGTGGAATACGGCTGGCACTATGAGGAGATAGGCATGATAGGCGACGGAGGTCTGTATGCAGAACTTGTGCGCAACCGCAACTTCGAGGAGGCTAACCTGCCAGAAGGACTCATTATCAAGGACGGAATGTATGCCGACATGCCCAACCCCAAGCAACCCATAAAGCAGATTTACCAGATAGACCCGCTCGTGGGATGGCTCACTCTGCCGCTCACCAATTCGCCGATACGCGTAAAGCGCACCACCGACAACCCTCTGAACGCCAACAACAGCCACTCCATGCGCATTGATGTGCTTGAAGACATAAGCAACGGAAGCGATGCCGCCATCGTAAACACCGGCTACTTCGGTATGGCTTTCAAGCAGGGCGTAGGCTACCGGTTGTCGCTCTACGCGCTTGCCAGGCAGTATGAAGGCGCGCTTGAAGTGTGCCTTGCCGACAAGGACGGCAAACCCTGCTCTACACCGGCAACCATAACTCTAAGGAAGGGAGACTCCTGGGAGAAGCACAACGTGACGCTCACCGCCCAGAAGAGCGTAGCCGACGGTATGCTGCGCATCGTCCCGACAAAGAAAGGCACACTGCAACTCGACATGGTGTCGATGTTTCCTGGCGACACTTACGATGGCGGCAAGTCGGTATTCCGTGCCGACATAGTGCAGAACCTCAAGGACTACCGCCCCGACTTCCTGCGTTTTCCCGGCGGATGCAACATACACGGAGTGAATGAAGAGACCATGAACCACTGGAAAAAGACAGTGGGCGACATCGCCATGCGCCCAGGACAGTGGGGAAAGTGGGAACCACACTACCGCAGCGACGGACTCGGCATGCACGAGTTCTATGAACTTTGCGAGTATTTAGGATGCAACGCCATGTATGTCATACCCGTGGGCATGGTCTGCACAGAATGGGTGAAGCGCGACAAGGACGGCAACTTCATGCACAAACCCACCGATGTGAACTACTACATTCAGGATGCCTTGGACGCAATCGAGTATGCCATTGGTCCTACAGACAGCAAGTACGGAGCCATGCGTGCCGAAAACGGACATCCCGAACCGTTCCCTCTGAAATATGTCGAAATAGGAAACGAAGACTTCGGCCCCGTGTATTACGAGAAATATCATCAGATTTACAAAGCTCTCAAAGAGCGTTATCCACACCTTATATATATTGCCAACAGCACGCTGAACGACCGCCAGCAGGAGGACATTGACAAGTTTGTGGACAAGAAGGAAATTGAAGTGTTCGACGAGCACTACTACCGCAACGTGCAGTGGGCCATCGACAACTTCCACCGCTTCGACCACTACAAGCGGCAAGGCATACGCCTCTACATAGCCGAACTCGGAATCATGGGCAACGGTGTGGGCGGTCCGGTGGGACAATACCCTACTGCCATACTCGCCGAAGGCATATTCAAGATGGCACTGGAACGCAACGCCGACCTGAAGCCAATCATGGCAGACCGACCACTGATGCGCAACTGGGAGTGCATAAACCGTGGCGACCTTCAGCCCATGCTTCTCAACTCGTCCACACAAAGCGTGAAGACCTTCAACTACCATCTGTGCAAGATGCTGCGCGACAACACTGTGGATGTGGTGTATGACGTGTCAAACACCGAAGGCGAAAAGAATCTCTTCGTGACAGCAGGCAAAGACACACAGACGGGAGAGTACATAGTGAAGATAATAAACCTCGGCAACACCCCTGCCACATTCTCCCTCAACCTGAACGGCAGGAAGTTCACTGGTAGAGCCGACATCACCACACTCACCGCAAAACCCGACCAGCGCGCTACTCCCGACAATCCAAATGTCGTCAACCCCGAGGAAAGACGCGAACTATTCGTGAAATCAACGCCGACAATCACCGTAGCAGAGAAATCGTTCACCATATACAGAATGAAATAACTAACGACAAGATACTGACATGAACAAGAACAATATCATGGCTCTGGCTTCATTGGCGGCGATGCCGATGTCGGCAGGGGCGACAGAAAGACCCAACGTGATAATAATCATAGCCGACGACCTGGGCTGGGGCGATGTGAGTGCCTACGGCAACCGCACCGTCTCGACACCCAACATCGACTTCCTGGCGCAGAACGGTGCCTGCTTCACCAACGGACACGCCTCGTCTGCCACATCAACACCGTCGCGCTACGGCCTCATGACGGGCATGTATCCGTGGCGTAACGACGATGCCAAGATTCTGCCAGGCGATGCTCCGCTGCTCGTCGGCACCGACCAGTTCACCATTGGCAAGATGTTTCAGCACGCCGGCTACTCCACCGCCGCCATAGGCAAGTGGCATCTGGGCATGGGCGAGGGCAAGATTGACTGGAACCGACAGATAACACCGTCGGGCAACGCCATCGGGTTCGACTACACCTACCTCATCGCCGCCACCGTCGATCGTGTGCCTACGGTGTATGTCGAGAACGGACGCGTGGCCAACCTCGACCCCAACGACCCCATTTCCGTAGATTATGAACACCCGTTCGAGGGCGAACCCACCGGCGTGAACAACCCCGAACTGGTGAAGATGCACTGGAGTCACGGACATCAGAACGCTGTGATTAACGGCATTCCACGCATAGGATTCATGAAAGGCGGCAAGAGTGCCATCTGGAACGAGAAGACCATGGCTGCCGACATACTCGCCAAAGTGAAGGCTTACATCGACACTGTGCCGCAGGGCAAGCCGTTCTTCCTCTACTACGGACTGCACGAGCCGCACGTTCCACGCGTCCCGGCATCGCAGTTCGAGGGCAAGTCGGCCACGGGAGCACGCGGCGATGTGGTGATAGAAGCCGACTGGTGCGTGGGCGAGACTATGAAATATCTGAAGGAGAAAGGTCTAGACGACAACACTATCGTGATATTCACAAGCGACAACGGTCCCGTACTCGACGACGGATATGAGGACGGCGCCAGCGGAACACGCTCCATACACGACCCCAACGGCGGACTCCGCGGCGGCAAGTACAGCCTGTTTGAGGCTGGCACACGCGTGCCTTTCTTCATGTACTGGAAGGGAAAAATCGCCCACTTCACCACCGACGCACTCGTGACACAGCAGGATCTGCTCGCATCGTTCGCACGCATGATAGGCGAGAAAATACCCGACGGACTCGACTCGCAGGACTATCTCGACACATTCCTCGGCAAGAGCGACAAGGGACGCAAGGGTTATGTGGTGGAGGCAAGCGGCCGTCTGGCATACCGCAGCGGTCGTTACGCCCTCATACCGCCATACAGCGGACCTAAGACCAACGCTACGGGTAACGAACTCGGAACTGTTGATCACTACTCGCTCTACGACCTGACTGCCGAACCGGCGCAGCAGACCGACATTTCGGCACAGAACCCGAAACTGGTGAAGAAGTTAAAAGCCGAATTTCTCAAAGCAGCAGGGTCGCACTATGTACACGACCAAAAGCAGGAAGTACTGCAATAAGAGCACAAAAAGCTCAGCAATAAGTATTAAAAAAGCGTGAAAAATGGTAACACTATTGTCACTGTTTTTTGAATATTCTTTAAATAAATCAATAAAGCAGAAGTTTTTTGTTATAAAATGTTGAATTGTTTGCGCGAACAGATATAAGTTTGTATCTTTGCATCGTCAAAAGGTTAATAGATTGTTTAGGTTAGTAGTAATAGATTTAGGTTTTTAG